>ENA-OQCK01000084-OQCK01000084.1-human-gut-metagenome-genome-assembly--contig:-NODE-84-length-51928-cov-14.059729_pt1 | contig 51928 bp, 76 predicted proteins | sample MGYA00242498_ERZ504578 | MGnify/ENA primary metagenome ERZ504578 (study PRJEB26092, sample SAMD00036229) | human gut metagenome | host: Homo sapiens | study: EMG produced TPA metagenomics assembly of...
TCTCTGTCTTCATCTGACAGAGGAAGATATGTTTTTCTCATAGTGTTCATCCTTTCTTAGATAACACTATTTTACCATACATTATCCTCAAAATATATAGTAGAAATTTAATTTATTCTATACTAGTTCACATTTTGTAAAAATCCGATTAAAGTATGGCATACAATGATATGAAATTCTTATATATTTTATCATTGGGCAACTCATCACAAAGGCAGCTATTCCACATAGTATCCCAAGCCATAAGTTTTCACGATTTCCATCACGAACAAGCAAAATAATCGCCGCTACAAATATAAAAACACAAAATAACCACGCCCCAAGAAATAAAAGTTTTTTTACTGGATATAATCGTTGCCATTCTAATTTTTTTAGTTGCATAATCAAGCATTCCCTTCCTTATCCCTTAATCGCCTCATCCAAAACCTTATCAAACATTTCGTAAAAATTACGGAATCGATGGATTTCTCTTCCAGACGGCTGATCCAATTCCATATAACATTGATTTTTATATTGGTAGACATACCAGCTAATATTACTTTCGCCTAAAAATAAGTATTCTCTCTGCTTTTCATTTTCATACCATATGTGATTGAATTCCAATAGTCCATAAACAAGCTGCTTCATTTCATGCTCTAATAAATACTGATCTACACCATATAAAATAAATCCATTAAATTCTATTCCGTTTATCCTTGAAAGAACATCCAGATATTGTTGCGGAATTTCCATGTTCCATTTCTCTTTTGCAGTTGTTACCAATTCATAAATTTCTTTCTCGGATGCACCGGAATTTATTTCCTCATCATATAGTTCTTTCTCTTCTCTTATCTGCTGTAAATAAATTTCCCACATAAAATTCTGCACTCCTTCGAGATTTCATAATCTAATGCCATTGTAGAATCATCCGCATTGCAAATCCTTGACTACAATGCAGTTCTTTCCCCATTTGCTTTAAAAAATAATCTTCCTCTTTCGGAAAGACCTGTTTTGTCATATATTTTAAGAAGTCTATTTTCTCAGTTGATTCCTGCATCACACAATCAAGTGAACTCCATCCATCTGTTACAGGAGTATAGATATCTCTAAGAATATCTGAAAACAATGCTGTTCCATCTCTGGGTTGATCCTTTGCTAATTGACTTGCTCTGTCCACCAAAAGCATTTTCTCTAACATGGCATATTTTTTTCATTCTACTGATTTTTCACTTCTTCCATCCATTCATTCACAACATCGTATGCCGTTTTTGTTTTATGGGTACTATAAACGAACTCATATTTATAATCCGCATGAAACTCCTTTGTAATTACATCATAAATCATCTTTATTTCTGTTGGCATTGGTCTGTTATATTCTTTGCACAGGTTTACCATTTTTTTGATATCTTCCATTAAAATATTTAAACACGCTTTTTGCCGGTAGGTGATACATCATAAACAAACCCATTATTTGCATCATTTAGCTTATGTTTGTTTAATATAGTTCCACCGATATCATAGAAATAATTAGGTGTCATAACATTCGATTCAAATGATGCATAAAGATAGATTTTATCAGCTTTATTTTCTACATATTCCAAACAAATAGAAACCATATCCGCTTGTATTTCTGTAAATAATCTTCAAATATTTTTTCTTTTATAGGCACATTTTTCTTAAAAAAATTTATCAAATAATCCCATCGTATTTTCTTTCCGTCTTTTCCTTTACTGATATTTTTTCTTACTGCCTCATCACCAAATGTGAAAATTTCCAATATTTTTTCTGCCCTGGCAAGACACACACTGAAAAGTTTTATATCCGTTTTCCAGTATTCGTGTCGATAAAATATCTTCCTGTATTGTCAAAACAAAATTCCAAATCCGTACCTATGGGCATATCATATACAGCCAAAACTGCCGGTTCAATATTGGCAAGGGTATTAAAGTCTATGACCATAGAATTTTCCGGATTATCTATGTATTCCTGTGTATCCGTATCCCCTATCGCTCGCCAGCCATTATCAGATGGATTTACACTTGCCTCTCGAAAAAGCCATTTCAGCTTAGAAGTCCCCTCATAAATGGATTTCGTGATGATTACTCCACCAGCATTTTCAATAAAAGTAATTTGTTTGTTTTTCTTTTTGAACTTATCAAATAGTCCCATATTACATACCCTCCATATCTGAATTATCTCGCTTTCCAAAGCAATATATTTATTAGATCTCACAATATTCAACAAAGTCTTTCTTGTTTGTTACTTCTTTTTCAAACTCCTCTTTAAGCATTTTGAAAAAGATTTACTGAACACATTTTTAAGAACATCTACACTATTCTTAAATTCAGGAAAATTCTTTAATAAAGAATCAACCGCTATTTTTTCTATATCACTGTTTACTTTTTTGATTGTAACAAAATCTCCATTTTTTGTAATAATGCCTACAAATGTATATGGTGAAAATAATGACCGTTTAAACGAAACCATATCCAAAATCATTTTCCTAGGGATATATACATCACGAACAAAAAGCCAGTTTTTAGAATAGTAAAAGCTAAATGAATCTGATTTATCATTAAATTCAAACTTGTTAAATTGCTCTTTTTTTATATAACTTTTCAATTCTTTGAATGACAAATATTTTTTTACGATTTTCATACAATCAAATCGTTTTGGAAAAGCACATTCTATAAAAAGATGTATGAAAACATCAATGTTACCAGAATGAATAGCACTACACCTAAATCACCAGAAGAAAATGAAGTTTTAATGAACAAGCAAATACCAAAATTATTATTGGTAAAATTATAACAGAGATAATTCTCCACCATGTCCAAATTCTTTTAATCATTTTATCTCACTCCTTTATTACCACATCAATTAAAACTTGCTTTACTTACTTATTGAAATATTTCTTGTTCTTGACCTTGTTTTGCAGCCTTGAATATCTCTAAGCTATCATCAAACTTATCTGAATCATATCGCATGATTGTTCCAAAGTATGGCTGACCTTCGATAATATCTTCAAAATTACTACCCTCATCACCAGATGTGAAAATTTCTAATATTTTTTCTGCTTTTTCAAAACTCTTATGGTCTAAATAATAAACATAAAGCAATGCCTGACCACCTAATTTATCACGATAGACTTCTTCATACATTTGATATTCTTCTTCATCAGTTTTTCCTTTCATTGTAGAAGCATCAATATAGACCCAAGCTGAACCTAAAGTTTTATAATCTGAATTACTTTGATTACATAGATCAACATAATTTTTCCATTGTGAAATTTCCTCCACTGGGATGTCTTGCCATTCTTCAGGTATAATAATATCACCTTGAATATAATAGTTCTCAGCTGCCTGCGAAATGGCTTCTTCTATCATAGACTCCATTTGTTTTGCCAAAAGGCGTTGCCCATAACCATCATAAATAATTTCTATTTCTGAGTTTGGTTCTTCGGGATTAAAATAGCTACCCTCAAATGGATGCTTTGGGTCATTTTTTGAAATACAAGTTGCATAGATTGCACCATTGTCTGATGGTAAAAGTTTTGGTTGATTCCAAGACAATACTTCAAATTCTTCACCATATTCTTCTTGTAAATAGGTTTCAATTTTTATTGAAATCTCATTTTCATGCCCACAGCCATTCAATAGCCCTAAACAAAGCACACTTGCTATAATACTCAATACAATTTTTTTATATCGCATATCCGCCACCTCAATGTGATTTTATGATTTAAACGATTCTTTCTAAATAATAATTATCATCTTCCTGTATTTTTATTAAAAACTCTTCTAATGAATCTGCAATCTTAACATCATAATAAAAAATATTGCTTTTATTATCATCTGTTAATTCTATTGATATTAATGCTGATTCACTACCTTCAAAAAATATTAATTTACCATCTTCATATTCATCATATATCTCAATATCAGGATAAAATTCAAAATCTCCTTTTCTTAATCTAAAATCTCTTATTGAATCAGTATCCATAATACGATTTACATTATTCTCCGATCCCTTGATAAATCCATATCCAATCCCTAATAATAAATCCTTTAATTCTTTTGGAACAATTAAGTTTAGCTTTTTTTCCAATTCATCTATCTCTTCTACTTTAACTGGATAAAATTTACTTCCATTATGGTATTTTAAAAATTCATATAAATCAAAATTCATAAATGATGTCCCTCTTCGTCAACTTCAAATTCTACTTCTATAATACCTTTTGGTGAATTCTTCAAGCTTTAAATAATCTTTACCAAAAACAAAGATGCGGTATGCATTTTTTCCTTGTAAATAATTAGGCACATCGTTCCTCTCAAAGCTTATATTATAATTTTTCAGTTCCGCCTCTGCCTGTTGGATTTCCGCTTCAGACCAAACCCACGCAACCAAATGTGCTTTATTCCACTTATCAGCCTTAAGTTTCTCAAGTGCATATTCTACTAACTCCTGTTCACTTGAGAAGGACATTAGTATTCTTTTATTTCCTCGTTCAGAATATCCAAACTCATATGCATCACCATTTTTTTCAATAACAATCCCTTCGTGTGCATGATGTTTTCCGATGTTAATTTCTACAAAAGAATAACACTCGTCTTCCAAATATTTTTCTAATTCTTCTATACTTTTCATATAAACCTCGTGTGCAAATTCACATATATATCACTAATCATGTCTATAAACTGGAGTTTGATGCTAACAACTAAGAGTCTATCTTTTATTTTATAGAAATCTCACTCTTTACTGAATCTACAATACTTTACAAAGCTTTTTACGGAAAAATGCTTCGGATTAAGATACTTAACGCCAGTATCTATCAACTCAAATTTTTCATAATCAAACTCAAGTTTTTCATTGTTTAAGAAATCATCATCTATCCATAAAGCAGGTAAAATATGCTCACAATAATCAGAGTATCTGCTGCATTCAATACATTCTTCATCTAAAGAATCTACACCAACATAATGAATATCATAATCTACAGTATCGTTTATAAATCTTTCAAGGAAGCTGTTCAAAACAAAGGCTACTCTATCATCACAATATACATAACCAATTAAATTTTTATCTGTGATTTCTACACATTCATTATACCCGTCTACTGATGAGTCGTAGTATATAGCATACCAATATGCTTCTGGATTTCCTGCTTGTGAAAGTAAATAATTTCCAATAACAGCTTCCAAATGTCCACATAATGAAATCCATTGAGGGTTTGTACTACTACTTATCGAAAAAATACCACTAATATCCGTCATGTCATCACACTCTCTACTGTATATCTTCAAATTCAAATTGACTATTTAAGAATCTATGTAATCCTTATTATCGCAATATACCATATTAACAAGTTCAAAATATCCCTCTTCTATCAAGTCCTTTGGATTGGATTCTCCTCCTAATAATCTGCAGGGACATTCTTTTCCTTCTTTATGTAAATGCAAGATTTGAAAGACCTTCTCTAAGACTCTTTGGTGTGGAATGATGAAACCGCCTGGCTCAAGTTTCTTTACTGCACGATACATCTCATCTGTATGCGGAACAAGTTCCATAATTTTTTCATGGTTTTGACTTAATGATACAATTTCGCAGCTTGCACTCCATATTTTCTACATATCACCTGACAGCATATCCTTCAAAATATCCTTTGATGTCCGTTTTGTCTCTCTCATTTACTACCTCCGCATTGCTACTGAAGAAAACTCATGTGCGGATAATTCATAGGAAATCAGTGCGATCACCGAATCAAATTTTAAACAATCCTCTTCATAATCATGTGTACAATAGAATGTGCCACTGTTTCCGATCCAGACACGCGCAGGATAATAATAGCCAATCTCGCCAACTAAAATTATATTTTCCTTTGCATACTCTTTTACAGCTCTATATTCCTCTGATTCCATCCGGTATTCTGAATCATCGTACATAAAATCTACAATCTCCATTTTCTGGTTCTCAGGATAGGGGAATAATAGAAATTCAAAGTCCGGACCCCAGGCTAAGTTTTCAACCTCTATATACCACCTTCCGGCTATTCCATAATATTCTTCAAAAAAATGGATTACATATTCGTTCAATTCAATATTCCATTTTTTATAATAAGTTAAAACTGAAGAAATTTCTGTTTTACGCCCATCGTACCAACCAGCTTTTCTCAACGCCTGAACAATTCTTTCATTTTTATTTCCGCATAAATATGACCGTTCTTCTAACATAAATCCCTCCATGTTTTACTTTACGATATCCGTCTTTTCTATCCTTTCATTTGTAAGATTTATAAAATATCTTCTTCCATAAAAATCGGTTGCTGTTAATTCTCCATTATGAAAAAACAGATTTTCATATGGAAGATTATCTCCATCTGGACTTATGATATTTAGACTTTCTACTCTCCAATTGATTTTACAATCTAAGGATACCGCATATATATTATCTATTTCATTCGTATGAATGGTATGGATAATAAAACAATAACTTGATTATCCACCACCTTAATATCTCTAATATCATAGCCAAATTTCATTATTTTTTTATCAATCCTTAGTTCATCTCTATTAAATTCAATGATATGTTTCATTTCTTCTATTCCCACCTTTTGGAAAGATGTGCTTACGCTAACACCTGCCGTATCAAATGCACAATATCAATAACTGATTTTACTTTCGCAACGATGTAGCTTCCCATTTTCCTGCATTTTTTCTCCAACTACCAGACAGGAATCGGTTCTATCTCCTTTGGCGGTCAATTATAACTCTCATCATATTCTATATTGTTAAAGAAAAAGTTTATATAATGTATCATGTCATATTCCTACCAATCTTCTACTATAATGCTTGTATCTGCAACAAGATCATCCTGGAATCTTATTTGATATACCTTCCATCCTGCTAGGATATGGTCTTGAATGCGGTACTCGTAGTATATAATTTCTTCGGTATCTGGCTCTGTTTCTCTCCAGGTAGGCGAGCCTAACAAATCCTCTATATCACTTCGTTGCATCCCGACTACATCGTATTTTTCTTCAAAATCTTCAATATAAAGATATCTTTTCGCTGGATCACAGTTCATCCATCCCTTCGGGGAAAAATCTCTTTCCCTATAGGCTGCCCACACGATAAAACCGCATAATACGCATATGAAGAAAAAACCGTAGACGCAGATCAGTATATTTCTGTTGAAATTTTTCTTCGTATTTTTCATTACTTTTTTCCTTCATCTTCGTATTTATTCAGTGGCTTAAATCCCGGTATTTCATTCCAAAATAACGCTTTCACCTCTGCACCAGACTCAAGTAAATATCGTATCATTTCTTTTTCGCACAAGTTCTTTTCCTCTTTAATTTTGCTATATGTACTCTTTAAAATTGTGGTAATCCGTTCATAATCTTTTGAAAATACTTTAACAGGTATTATCTTATACTCATTCCATAATAGATAATTAAAGGATTGTATAGTAGAAATATTCCACGAATGTCCTGTCTTGACTTCGAGAAATTCTCCTGTCATATAAAATATTTTCACAGGCGTGATATCTCTGTTATTGAGGCTTGCAGCTACCCACGCTCTTCCTATCATTGTCATGTTCTTTGAAATAAATTTCCCATGAATACAAAACCAATTTTCACTCTCCAACAATTCCGGTCTGTTTAAAGGATTTTCTTTACTTCCTGTCATTTTGTGAAACACTTCATTTTCAAGCAATTCTTCCAGTTCTTCTTTCGTGAAAATTTGATTAAAAACCGGCATACAATGATAGCTTGTCAAAATATATTTTTTAATCGGTATGAATGACTTAACAAGTCCTACGCTGTCTAAGATAATAATGAATATTGTTCTGAAATCATGGTCTTTGATAAGTGCCACGAAACTTGCATACAATATTAAAACTGTAAATAGCCATACGGATAATAATATTATCTTTTTAATGGGATATAAGTTTTTCCATTCTGTCATCTTAACTATATTTATTTTCACAACAATTATCCTTCTTCCATCATCATCTGATAAAATGAAACCACATTATCTTCTGGTCCATTTACCAGCCTTTTGTAAATCTTATCAATAGGGGTAACATATTTTTCATCATCAGCCATCAACAGGGGAATATTGCCCGTATTCTGCATTCCCCAATGATACCCTCTTTTAGAAAGACCGTTTTTTAACATCACTTCCCCCAGATAAGAGCCAAAAATAAGGGACATACTCCACACTTGATTTTCTGTTGGTCTGCTTTCTAATAGATCCTTTGCATAATAATCCAGAATTTCTTCCAGATCCCCTATACTTCTCTCAGAAAAATCAAAATTCTTTTGAAAGCTTTTTGCATACTCAACCGCTGTCATACTATTTTTCTTTGCATTGCTTACAACTCCACTACACTCTTCCTTTGATGTCCGTTTTCCTCTTTTCAATCTGTCCAAAATGCCCATCTTATTACCACTCCCTTTTTCGTTCAGGATTTGCTTCATTATGCTGATTTTGTTTTTTTCCATTCTCCAGTATGTTTCATTGTCTCTTGTAAATTTTGATGCTGTACATTTCTTCCAAAATAAACTCTATCCCTTACAAATTTGTTTTACTTTCTGATACTCTTTCTATTCCTCCCCTGTCTTATAGCCTTGGATGCTTTTTCTTCACCGATTTGATATTTTATTTTATCCTCTTCATCGCCAAATTTCTCCATCAGCAGCATCCGGATTTCGTCTACATGTTCCATTTTTTCATAAAAATCCTTTTTGCCAAACTTACTGTTATTTAGATATTCCCTAGCTATTTCAGTATTTTTTCTATACCACGAATTCCCGCAACGTTGCCTCCTAAAATTCCTGCTTTTTTCCATAAATACCCATATAGTTCCGTGCTTCTTTCATAATATAGGTCAGACAAAATAATTTCTCCTACTTCTCCATCCACGTACATCAATTTAATTTGTGAATGCATATGATTAGGGGATGTCCTCAATCCAAAATCTATTGCCACCACCATCTTTTTGTGCAACAGCAGTCCACCAATCCAGAACCAATTTCTACTTTCTTTTACGTATGGATAGATGGACATTTCTTTAAATTTCTCTATTCCCTGAAAATCCTCATCCCCCAGCATTTTATTCAGTTCTGTTTTGCTAAGCACATCTCCGATGTGAGGAAGGCAACGATATTTGGGACTTACATACTTTCTCATAGGTGAAAATGTAGCAATTGTAGTGATTATAAAAATGATGTAGCCAAACAATGTCTTAGAATCTGTTTCTTGCTCAGAACAATAAAATATCGTACTTATCAATACTGTAAACAAACAGATATTCCACAACAGAAAAGCAATAAATTTCTTTAATGGATACCACTTTTTCCACTCTATTCGTAATAGCACGTTCTTTGGTTTTCCATACTTTTCTTTGGTTGAGGCATGCTCCTCATGTGGTCTATACAACACTCTGTAAAAGGCATTTCCGAGTATCATAAACAGGATTCCTAGTGTCGATAATAATGATCTCCCTAATATGTATTGATTCCCTAATCCTATACGTATATAAACCCATTGTGAACATATTACTCCAAATATAAGCAACTGCATTCCTACAATAACTAATATCGCTCCTACTTTTCGTTTCACCATACCCCTCCTCTTTCATTCAGGATTTGTTTCATTATGCTGATTTTGTTTTTTCCATTCTTTGTAATTTTTTAGTGTTTCTTGCTGACTTTTGACATCATCCATTTCTTCCAAAATAACTTCTATATCTGGTTTTATGTGTTGGTCAGGCAACGAATAGAAAATAAGATCCTCATCATTTACATATACGGAAATATCAAAATTCAAATCACTTTTTACAATTTCTTGCATGATATCAGAAATCTCTTTTGCGTATTCTTCATCCGTTTTTCTATCATTAAGATATAGATATACTTCTATTTCATACTCTCTTTTTTCCAAGTATTCTTCTATACTTTCCTTACCATTCCATTTTGTGGTAGTTGTATGACCTTGTATTTCAAATTGATAATCTTTTACAAAATCCTTATCCTGAAATAAAGGATCTGCAAGTGATTTTAACTGTTCTGAAAAATAATGGGCGTGATAATCATCTTTAAAATATCCCGTATTTCGTGCATATACGGTAGCTGTTTTAGATGAATTTTCTTTACTGACCACTTCTGCAATCACCCAATTCAAACCGATTTTTTCTTCTTTGTAGGTCTTTACTTTTGTAATAACAAATTCTTCTTTATATTTATCTTTTAATTTCGCTAACACATATTTCTGTGCCTCTTCACTGGAATGAAAATCACAGGAATAACGGTTACAGCCGTTGAGAAGTCCTAAGCAGAACACACTTGTTATCATACCTAATATAAGTTTTTTATATCGCATATGAACCACCTCTATGTGATTGAATTCTTTACTGTTTTCTCTCCTCTATATTTTGTTTTTTGCACCATTTTTTTATATGGTACGGTAATATTTCCATATATATTTTCCTATATTTTTCTGGTTCCTTTATCATTTCTATGAGAAGTTCACGATCATCTAAGTTCATCTCTTCTTTCAATACTTGAAATTGTTTTGAAAAAATATCTGTTACCTCTTCTTCAGATTTTCCTAAAACCTCAGTTGATACAATCCCCAAATTATGCCAGAAATATTTCCTCAGTAAAGATATTTTTTCTACAGATAAATCCGTCTTTAAATCCACCTTAACAATATCCCCGGTCATATAAATAAATACCATAGGTGTCGTTGCTCTTCCTATTAAGCTAGACGTTACTCTTGGATACCCAATAATAAGAAGATTTTTAGCAATCAGTTTCCCTTTTGCACAAATCCAATGTTCACTTAATTTAATATCACAATTCGTAATATTACTGTCTTTCTTCGATATCTTTTCAAATACTTCTCCTTCAAGTAACTTTTCAAGCTCCACTTTTTGTAACTTGGAATTTAAACCAGGAACACAGTGATATGTTGTAAGCACATATTTTTTAATTGGAGAAAAGAATACGACACCCCCTATTCCAAAAAGTATTCCAACCAATAAATTCTTCACATCATTGTCAGAAATAAATATAATGATTCCTGCCACACATAAAAAGCATCCGAACAGCCATATCATTACAAGTAGTATTTTTTTAATGGGATACATTCCTTTCCATTCCAATACTTTAATTGGGTTCATATCTAATCTCCCTTCTTTCTAGTATATGCTTGATATAATTTTGCTCGTAAAACTGGTCTTGTTGCCGCAGCCATAGCGGATAAAGCAATCATGCTGACTAAAAATAGTACCAAAACCATAACCAAATTCGTCAGGTAAAAGATCCACAATATTACCACGGAAATCAAAGTCCATAGATATATGATCATTTTTTGCGTTTTTAAATCCTTTTGCCCTTTCTGCAGCAATTCATCAGATAGGATATACGGCACTTCTACTCCCTCATTTTTTATCTTTTTTGCTATGTCATTTTCAAAAAATAATAAACCAATGTAACCGATACTAAGGCACAAAAAAGCGATAAAATGTTTCAAGCAACTATTTTGAGCCAATACCATATAAACCTTAGCATTTAATAAATATCCCAAATACAACGTAACCAAAATACATAATTGATATTTTAAGGAAAATGAAAATTTTTTCCCTGTTTTATATCGTATTATTTTTTCTTCTTTATTGTCATAATATAAAACAGCGTACTCATTTTCCCTGCATACCTGAATATATCTATTTCGTTCCAAAAAGAACATCTCCCTCTCTGTTTGAAAACTCATTTCAAACACTACTTGTCCGTAAACATTTTTTTACTTTTGCCACTTCCACAAATTCTCCGTAATGAAAAAAGATATCCCCTATTATTCCACCTAATAGAACCAGAAATATTCCGGTAAGATGCGTTGTCTGTATTGCAAGAAACATCCCAATAAGAAAAATAAACAGACCTATAAAGACAATAAAGCCTAATGCCCTTCTGTTCCATTTCCCCAGCGTGTATAGCTTTAATACCTCCTCTTTTTCCATAGGAATTCCTATTGTTTGTTCCTCTATGTATTGATACTTTTCTATGAATGATTTTTTCACTTTTTTATCAATCAGAACTAATATTCCAATTACCAGGAACAACAGCAGCATCCTACCATTTTTAGGTAATAATATACGTTGAGATACCTGCTCTAAAAGTATTGCTAATATCCCACCTGAGATGAAAACAAATGGAATACCTCTTGTATTTTGTTTTGCATAATATGTCGAAAGACAGATTTTATATACTTTCTGAGATTGTAAATCAAAATAATATTCATCTGTTCTTCTATCATTATTTTTATAACATAATTTTAGCATTCTGCTCTCCTAGCACTACCACTTCCTATTATTCAATAACGAGTTTCAATTATAAATCAATGAACAAGATCAAAGGGATAATACCCTGAAAAATTCTTCCTTTTTCAATTTATCACGCATCATGAATCACCTTCTTTATGACCAACGGCTGATTTTTAGTTTTTACAAGCCTTTTGAATCATCTGACAAAATCGCTCTACATTCTCTTTTTGTCCCTGAATATCAGAACCGATTGCATTATTCATAAGGGAAATTTTTAATTTGTTTTTTTCAAAATATACCGTTACAACCTTTCTTCCCGGCAAGAGCCCACCCTTCACTTCTGCTTTTGTGATACATTCCATTGGAATAGATATTCTGTTTTTAATATTACGAACATTTACAGAGTCTACAACAACAAAATTCAAATGTTGCTCTGTAACACCTATATAACAGTAAGCATTACTTAATGCTCCTAATGCGGCAGCTCCACCTCCTACTATCGCAGAGAGTCCTCCGATTGCTGCATAAGTTTTGGAATCAGCCATTAAAACTCCCCAAAGTTTGCATAGATACTCTCCCTTTTCGTTTAAAATAGAGTCTAACATTTCATTTTTATCTTTTTCATTCATTGTGATCATAATCATTCCTCCAAAATATTTTTCACTTGTTATTAAAAATCATCTTTCCTGCAATTTATACAAATGACGCAAACACGTCTAACAGAATCAAAAGAATTATGAGGCACATTCCCCCAAAAACACAGATTGTTGTTTTGACCAAATGCTTTTCCTTTATTGTCAGTATCATCATGGATATCACATCAAACGAAAAAAGGAACTGACAGATACCGGACAAAATTGCCACTATTTTCGAGTGTTTTCCTTCTTTACACGACTTTATGATATATGCAAGTGCATAGGGAGATGCTCCCAACAAAATTCCATAACCAAAAATCAAAAAGACAATCGTTACAAGTCCAAGCAATGCCATTAACGGTAATGGAAATAATGCCGCAACCGTTACGCCGATCGTAATGCTTCCTCCAATCAAATAAAACGGAATCAAGCCATATTTAATAATCAACGTACAGTTTAACAGTGTTTTTCTTGTCCACTTTCTTCCTACGGTTAATACAATAATCAAATTAACAACTCCCATAATAAACGGTAAAAGAATTGAAAGAATCTTCAATTCCATTACATGATCAAATAAACCGGGTAAAAGAAAAAATGTATAAGATACAATTACATATAAAGTTGGAATTAAATATGCCATTACCTTTCTCCTCTCAGTATTCTACTTGCAATTTTCCATCCTTTATGGGATGATTTCCTATAAAAGCGATTGTCAGTAAAATCGTCAACAAGCACATCAACGAATTTAAAAAAGCATATACTAGGACAGATGGGACAACCCATATCATTAGGAAATGAGAGACTGCACATATCCCAACCATGACAAGAATCAGAAAAATGTATGTAAAAAAATATCTGTGATTCTGTTTTGCCATTGTCTGCTTTTCTTCTAGTCCACAGGAATAGATTCTTACATTTTTTTCAATTTTTCTTTTTGCACGTTTTAGCATATATCCAGCGATAAGTACGCCTAACGCAACTCCAATCCCCACAGAAATCCAATACAACAGATTTGCATCAAAAGAAATTGGCTTTTCTATTTTCCTTACAAACGCATATATCACAAGTGAAATTCCAGCAATGATTCCAACAGAAAGCCCGTTCCCACCTTTGCTTTGCTCAAGAATGAACATTTCTCCGGTCTGTTCCTCATAATAATAACTGTTCATTGACTTTGATTCTGTGTAAATCCGTATATATTTCATCAAAATAGCACTCCTTTTCTTTGTCGATAATTTATAATAGAATTATATATTATCAGATATTTCTTGTATATATTTTTTTTACACATGACATCATAAAAATTTTTATGCAAAAAGCAGCCTGATCAACAACCAGACTGCCTATCCATTTATTCAAATTTTGTCTACATAATTTATACGCTTTTTCAGATTTAATGTTTAGCAACGCTAGGAATATTGGATTGTACATTAGTCCTACAACATTTATGAGACCATTATATGTGGAGACATAATTAAATTTATAACCAACCATATGCCTGCAAATATTTATCTGGTATTCGTAATCTTATCTGCTCATCTACATTTTTCCAAAATGCAGCAAAATCACAATCATTATCCCACTCTCTATCATTTGGTAACGCAATAGCATCATCTCCACACACTATATTACATCCAAAATGCCCTCTATCATAATTGAATACAAGCACAAAATAATTATATATCGTACATTTTATACTAAACATTTTATATGGCTCATCTGTAAGATTAAAAAGAGTTATATTATTTATCTTTTCATTAAATGTTTCCTTGGCTGTTCTAATTATATCTCTTGCTATTTCATTTGATTTATTTCTCTGCATACCAAAATCCTCCTTCTTCTCTTAAATACAAATAATCACCATTTTTTTTAAATATTTCCACTCTTAATCTTTTGCATTATTTTGATTTTGTTTTTTCCACTCTTTGTAATCTTCTTTTGTTTCTTGTAAACTTCTCACATCTTCCATTTTTTCTAAAATCACTTCTACATCTGGTTGACTGTGCTGTTCTGGTAGAGAATAGAAAATAATGTTATCATCATTTGTATATACTGAAATATTTAAAACCAAATTACTTTCTACAATTTCCTGCATGATATGGGAAATTTCTTCTGCATATTCCTCGTCTGTTTTTCCATCATTAAGATATATGCTTGTTTCTATTTCATATTCTCTTTTTTTCAGATATTCTTCTACACTTTCCTTACCATTCCATTCTGTCGTTGTTGTATGCCCTTGTACTTCAAGTTGATAATTTCTTATGAAAGGCTTATCTTGAAATAAAGGAGTTGCAAGTTCTTCTATTTCATCAGAATAGTAATAAACATGATAACCATCCTTAAAAAGACCAGTATTTCGTGCATATACAGTAGAAGTTTGAGAAGAATTTTCTTTACTAGAAACTTCTACGCTAATCCAATTCAATCCAATTTTTTCTTCTTTGTACTTCTTCACTTCTTTAATGGTAAATTCTTCATTGTATTTGTCCTTTAATTTTGCTAATACATATTTTTGTGCTTCTTCACTTGAATTAAAATCATGAGAATAACCACCACAACCACTTAACAGCCCTAAACCAAGCACACTTGCTATAATACTCAATACAATTTTTTTATATCGCATAATTGCCACCTCAATGTGATTTTATGATTTAACATAGTTCTATAACTGGTAGTTGTAGTTTAAATTTTATTTTCAAATTATGGACTGTTCAATAAATGCTTTTACTGCATATACATCTTTTAATTCTTCATATCGAGGAAATCCATCAGAATTATACTTTGAGTAAGTCAAATGAAAAATATAGTAGATGTCCGCATTCCTTCCGTTGTCAGTAACATATAACACATCATCATTAGATTCACACTTTGCTACTGCCCAAATTCTTTTGTCATATAAGAAGTGATCTTCCCCAATTTCATTTTTCAATTCAGTAACAAACATTCCATCAGCCTGTGTTAACGGAAGCATATACCAGTTAAAATCTTCACCATATTTATCATATAAATCACTAAAAACTTCTTCTATTGTCATTATCAATTCTACCTTAAATTCTAAGTTATAAGTCAGTCAAAAAAATTTTTGAAATACCTTTTTTCTGAAGTTTGTATTTTTGAACTTGGGATAATGGAATTTCAAATGCTGTGCTTGTCTTTGGAAATTTATTGTTCAATATATCATCATAGAGAACGGTAATAAATTTCTCCATTCTTTTAAGTCAGTTGTCTTTGTTGAATCGTCTAAGAAAGCATAACCATCACTTAAATAAAATATCTCTAATGCTAGTGCTAAATCACAACTGGGGGCAGCAAGTATTTGTTTTGGAATTTCAAATCCGTCATCCCAGTTGTATTCATTTAGCTTACTTCTCAAATCATTATATACCATTTTTATATCTCCCAAATTCAAAGTTGTCTATTCATTTTTCGTAACAGCATCAACGATTTCTTGATATTCTTCATCTGTTAATACTTTCGCCCATAATCCATAGTGAACTTCATCAAATTCTTCATAAAATATAGGATCATTCGACTGGGTAATAGGAAATAATGCATGTCTATCTTCGCCCATCACACGATAGGGGGCAAGATTGCATAAAAAGCCTTTGTAATATATTTTCACTTCATATTCCTCCACATACAATTTGGATTTGTTTTATAATATTATACTTTATCCACATAAAGAATGGAAGAATTTTTCTTGCTCCGCAGCCTAATAGAACGCTATTTTTTTATACTTATAGTCCCCTTCATTCATTTCTCTGATGTATTATTTACCCAGTCAATACATATACTACCCTAGAACCTTATAATCCTTTGTAAATCTCCTGTGGAAGATTCCTTCGGAAACAGTTGACATTTTTACATTGGTTTGTTATATTAGGTTCAGTGATCGTGTTGCGGAAACTTGCGAAGCCCGTAACCGGGGGAGAGCCTGCGGGTCTCTCCCTCTTTTGCTATATAGAGGTGAATACTATGACGAAAAAACATTGCCAGCTTTGAGCAGCAAATACAACATTTAGAGGACAAAGTAATCATCATATCTGATCGAGCTTATGCAGAAGCCATGCTCAAGCAAATCGGATATTTCCCTTTGATTGGTGGGTACAAGCACTTATTCCGAGTTCCTTTTACCAAAACATATAAAATAGGAACAACATTCGAGGAAATTGTTGCCTTATATGAATTTGACTCTGATTTACGAGATTTATTTTTTAAATATTTACTCCAGATCGAACGTAACCTCCGTTCGCTTATGTCCTATTATTTTACAGAAAAGTATGGGGAATCACAGGACGCCTATCTGGATAGTTCAAACTATAATACGAACCGACGCAATCAAAAAGTAGTAGCTCGATTGATTTCCACCCTAAACACACGCTTGAAGTCGGACACGCTGGACTTTGCCTTTTCCTTTGCAGAATACACCGCATAAGCGGTCTGAGTCGGCATATCCTTGATATTTTCTTTGACAGCGTTTGCCTTGTCTTTCACTTTATTTTTCGTATCTAAGACAGCACCCACCTTTGAGCCTGCACGCTGTCCCATGCTGGAAGTGGTATTGCCCCGATTTTCTTTAGAAGCCGTATTTTTTCTTTCGGCTCTCTTGCCAGCAACGGCACTTCCAGCCACCGCACCAGCCACACCGCCCGAAATACCGCCCTTGCAATACGATGTTCCATACGTCTAGCCCTATGTCGCATAAACAGATACGGTCTGCGGAAAATTCTTCGTAGCTCATTGCACAGATAATGGTCCGATGAAAGGCTTTTGGGGAATCCTAAAACGAGAAATGTACTACAAACAAAAGTTTCATACTAGAGAAGAATTAGTTCAGGCAATTACGGAATATATGAATTATTATACAAATGATCGTCCGCAGCGTGGACTTGGAATCTTAACACCGATGGAATTTTACGAAAAACAATTATTAGTAGCATAAAAATGTTGCCCGGCATATACTGGGCAACACAAAAACTTTATATTTTTTTATTTGTCTACTTGACGGGTAGCACACCAAACCATATAATGGGAGATATTTATTTAGAAAATTATAGTTCATTTCTTCATATCACTGAAAGTATCCTTAAATCCGTTCTGGCACATAAAATGCTTCAACCCTAATTTCATTTTCTTCATGTTCCATATTTATCCAATAATCTCTTACCATACATCCTGCATGATAATCTTGCAAAGAGTATATTTCTAAAGTCTGAAAATCGACTATACAAAGTGGTATTACTTTCTTTTCTTCGTATTCCCATTTTGAATATCTCAAGCTCTCTGTAATCTTATCTAAACATTTCTGACACAAATGCTCCGCCAAAAAATTCATATCCAACTTATAAGTATCTGGAAGCATTATTTCCGCATTTGCCATTCCCCGGCTTGGTGATCCACCAGTCGAATAGAATGTACCTCCTGTATTGGTATATGTAATCTGTGAACCTTTAGAATCCTTATAGCTATCTAATCTCAATTCCACTATATACCAATCCAACAAAGATATAATTCCAATATCATCCGATCCCTGAAATACCCCCATTAGACTTTCATTGTTTAAACCGCATAAATAACATGTACTAATATCTTTCAGTTCGGACTTTTCTCCCTCAAAAGATATCTCTACTCTCTTTTGGCTGTGCAGCATTTCTCTCTAATCTTTTCTTTCTGCCCTGCCATAGTAATTAAGGTAATAAACAATAAAACCATTACCCAAAATACCCACTTTTTAATTCGATAGCATCCCTGTCCATTCAATTTCATATTCCAACACCTTTCAATAATATCTTTTTACTATTCCACTAAGTGGACTCATTCTAGTCCCATTGTATCATTTTCACCCGTTATGATAAAGATAAAAAAGGACTAATATGAGTCCAGATATAAGAGGGTAATTATGGAACAAAAAATCAAACAAACAGATATCTTTATTGGAAAGAACATACGAAAAATCAGATTATCCAAAGGTATCCATCAAACCGAACTTGTCCGTATGCTTCAGTTACAGAATATAAATATCACAAGAGAATCTCTTGTTAAAATCGAACGTGGAATTCAACACATCACAGCTTCGCAACTTCGTGGTATTCGGGATTGTCTGAATACTACTTACGATGAATTGTTAGAACCTGATGAAACAGAAAAAGCAAGTATGTAGCACTCTTCTCATACTTGCTTTTTTCTGTTACCAAACCCGCTCTACCATTACAGTAAAAACATCATATAGTAATCTTAAAATATATCCTATCACAACAAAACCACCCATGATGCACCCAATAATTATATTCATAGTCCATACACCAACAGTACCACCAATATCTAAATTTTTAGGTATCAACCATAAATGAATTTTATATATGCCAAACGGAAAACCAATTAGTAACCACATTTTGAATATATCAATCTGTCCTTCTTCTATGTAAAAATAGTGCATTAGCCATCCCCACAAGAATATAAACACAGCTCGTACTATTGATTTTCTTAATCTTTCCTTCATCATATACACCCCACTCCTCCCAATACCAGCAAATCACTTTTAATAATACCAAACTCCATGTACTTAAAGCATAAAACCTTTAATCATAATATCTCTTTCTTCCGGGCGGAAAGAAAATCAGTATTATAAAATCAACCAGCAAATTTATACTCTAACCACCTTGAGTTATATTATTGCAAACCTCCTTTTCACCACTATATTTTGACTCTGATACCGGTACTCATCATCAAAATTATCATAGTGTTTCTCATTTTTTCGTAGGACAAAAGTCAGCGAAACCCTTGTATTTACTGGGTTCTTTCTAACTTAGCATTATAATAACTCATTCCCCGGTATCTAAAACCGCGACGCAGATTCCCTGCCCCAAAGCACTTTCTCTTTGGATCTCTTCACACCAGTATCCAATGATCTGCTTTGCCTGTTTCATTTATGAACATTCCTTTTTTATCAGAATATTCACTTCTTCTGCCGGATGTGTTTATACCATGATGTGTGCCTTTCCTCCCGCAGTCTTCCCATCCATACGCAGGTCTTATCGTACACTTTCTCGCAAAAGAACTGTACTGCTCCATATTGTAGCTTGCCGGCAGAAAACCTGCATGTACTGTGGAATCAACTGTTCACACTCACGGATGCGTCCGCTTTGTACATATTCTCTGATCTGTCTGCAAAACTGCTCCAGTTCTCTAATTCTGTTCTTTCTCTATTTTTTTATCCATTTTTATGATCTTCATAACCCATCTTCTCCTTCCCTTTTCTAAAAAATAGCACAGGCCAAGTAAAATAAGTATTAAGACCAATTCAACTCCTGTAAAAAATTTATTAAAACAATTTTCTCACACATTTCCCCTATCCACATATTATAGAACTGTAAACAACATTATTGGAGGATTTAAAATGAGTGAATTAAGTGCAACAAACTGCGGATGTGGATGCGAATCAAACTTTGGCGGGAACTCCTGTATCTGGATCATTCTCCTGCTTCTGTGCTGTGGCGGATGTGGCAATGGATGGAGCAACGGTAACGGATGCGGCAATGACAGCTGTCTGTGGATCATCCTTCTTCTGATCTTCTGCGGAGGATGCGGCAATGGATTCGGAAACAACGGATGTGGATGCAGCAATAACGGATGCGGATGCTAATCTGCCTTTGAACGCAAAACTCCCCGGCAATCTGCCGGGGAATTTTTAATGCCCGGCTTTTTCCGACCGGATCTTTTCTCTGTCTTTCTTTTCCTTCTCTTTGTCCAACCTGTTTTTCAACATGCAGTTTCATCAATCTCGTATACCGCATTTCCGTCAATGATCAGTTTTCGTTTCATAAAAATCCTCTTTTCTTTTTTCTCCTTCTTTATAGTATGATACCAACTAAAAAAAAGTCATTCAGGTTTTCATTCATTTTCGTGTACTTTTCCACATATATATTTACAACGCTACATACCGGGAGGATTTATGGAAAAGAATCCAAAACACTTTCTGACACCTTTTGATGAACTGACTACTTCCAGACAATTACAGACGATCAAACTTTTGCTGCCCTATCTTCCAACAAACGGCCAACGGATGCTGGGGATCTTCATCCGCCTGAATGAATTGCAGAATGCCATTCATCTCTTTCGGGGATTTCCGGTTTCCCCTCCTTCTGACTCTCTTTCTCCATCCCGGATTTTAAGTGACCTCTCACCCTATCTTTCCGAAGAAGAATCACAGCAGATGGCGCAGGTAAACCAGCTTCTGCAGATGATGGAGCTTTTTCAGAATATGCCGGCAGACAATCCTACCGGTTTTTCTCCTGATCTGCTGATGGGAATGTTGAATCCGGAACAAAAAGAAATGTTTCAGACATATGATGCCATGTTTTCCGATACAATGAATCAAATGGATTTTACAACTTCTAAAGGAGGTACTTCACATGAACGAATGGATGAATCATCCAAAAATGCAGAACATGGATCCAATCAAACTGGAACTGATTAAAATGGCCGCTGCACAAACTGCCGGAAAATCCGGAAAAGACCTCGCGCCCATCTTGTTCGCACTGATCACCAATGCGGGAAAGCATAATATTCAGTTCTCGCCGGAAGAAATCACTCTGATTCTGGATCTTCTGAAAGAAGGAAAATCAGATGCCGAAAAAGCACAGATCGACCGCACCGTCAATATGGCTGCGTCCATGTTAAAGAAGAAGGCATAAAACCTTCTTCTTTTCATTTCATTGCATTCTGTCTCGTCTTCCTGTACAATATTGAACTAGAATCAAATATTCAGGAGGATTTCTATGCAGACTCTCATGCTTACAGTTGAATATGACGGCACCCGGTATGCAGGCTGGAAGGCCGCTCCCAAAAAAGAAAATCTTGATACGGTCTTGGGGAGAATCCATACTGCTCTTGCCAGGCTGCTCAAAGAGGACATACAGTTATTCTGTGCCGCAAAAACAGACCCTGGTGTTCATGCAAGAGGCAGATTCTCAGCTTTCAGACCACTTCTTCCCTGTTGCCTTCTGCTCTAAAGAGCAGTCTGAATCAGGTGCTGCCTCAGGATATCGCCGTTTTAGATGCCAGACAGGTTTCCGAACGTTTTCATGCAGAATTACTCCCCAAACACTGTATCTGGGAGCTTTGTATCAAAACCGGTCCGACTCCTGATGTTTTCCGTCAGAAGTATACTTTATTTCTCCCCGACTTGCCGGATCCCCTGCGAATGCAGGAAGCATTTTCTTTTTTGAAAGGCAGGCATGATGTCCGTTGCTTTTCTCCTGTCAAAAAGAAAAAGCATCATGAGAGAACTCTATTCTCTCCGGATTGAGCATTCCGATGACGAAATGCAGCTTTTCCTGGAAGGCAGTGATTTTCTGCCATTCATGCCCGCAACACTCATGCAGCTGCTGCTTGATATCGGAACGGGCACACTGGATGCCTGCTGTATTCCTTCGATCTTTGCAGGAGAACATTCTTATTCCGGGCATGCTCCTGCCCATGCACTGTATCTTCATGATATTGTTTATATTTCAGATAGAAGGATGATTTTTAATGTCGATTTACTATAGTATCCTCTACTTTTTTGTATATGGCTTTCTGGGATGGTGTACAGAAGTCATATTTGCAGCTTTTAAACAGCATCGTTTTGTAAACCGCGGATTTTTAAACGGACCGATCTGCCCGATCTACGGGGTTGGCGTTACACTGGTCATCGCATGCCTGGAAGCTTTCCAGTCCAACCTGTTACTTTTGTACATTTCTTCTGTCATACTGGTAACTGTTTTAGAGGGCGTAACCGGATGGGCAATGGACAAGCTGTTCCACAACAAATGGTGGGATTATTCCAAACTGCCTTTCAATATCGGAGGGTATGTCTGCCTTTTATTTTCCTTGATCTGGGGCGTTGCATGCGTTTTCATCGTATATTTTGTCCACCCGCTGATCCATCAGGTGTTATCCCTGATTCCGCACACAGCCGGAATTGCTTTGATCGCAATCCTTGGCATTGCTCTGCTTTCCGATATGATCGTAACCACTTCTGCAATCGTGAAGTTCAATCAATATCTGGAACTGCTGAAGCATATCACCGACGAATTACACGCAATTTCCAATCAGATCGGAGCAGAGCTTTATCAGAATGTAATGCACGTACTGGATATGCAGGAAAGTTCCAGACAAAAACTGGATGATGTCAAACTGGAAGTATCCGAAGAAATCCGGATGCAGATTGTAGAATTAAAAACAAGAGCCCAGAATCTGGGAGAAAAGGTTCCAAAACCGGCACGCCGTCTCTTAAAGGCATTCCCGAAACTGGAATCCAGAAATTACAAAGCACAGCTGGAATTGTTCCGGCAAAAACTGGAACAGCACCTTGGCAGACATTAATCTATCCTGATAAAAACCACGCAGCCCATGCGTCTCCAAACACCATGGCTGCTGTCATACCCATACATAAAAACGGGCCGAAGGCGAATGCTGTCTTTTGCCCGTTTCTTTTTTCTGCCAGAAGCCGGATACAATAAATCCCTGCCAGTAGGATTGCTGCCGCACTTCCCATAACGACCAGCTTCACTCCGATTGCCACCCCGACAGCTGCAACAAACTTGATATCACCGCCGCCAAAGCTTCCCGGAACAAAAAACAAAAGGCATGCCATCGGGACACTTACCGCAAACATCCCTAGTATCCTCTCCTGCCAGGAAACCGAAGGATCCACCAGTGCCAGCAGTACTGCCACCAGAAGAATCCCTGCATTCCATCTGTCCGGAATCTTATGCGTCCGCCAGTCAGAAATGGAAATCACGACAAAGATAAAAATCAGTATCGACTTTAACAGCATCGTCATCATGATTTTCCCGTGTAGTACAACTCGATCGGATCAATCGGATCAATCGGATGTTCTTCCTCCATTTTAACCTTCCGCCCTCTTCGTTTTATAAGCTCGCCGCCTTTATTATAAAGCCAGAATGAATACACCAGAACTTTATTCACCTTTCCGATCCTGTCCTTTGTTGTCTTTTCATACTGTACGCCACCCACTTCAAAAGGAACTTTCTTGTGGATCATAGAGATCAGCTCTGTCTCACACGTCACAGGCTCCGGCAGAATCGTATAAGCACGTCCCACACACCCGGTCTTGTGAGAATCACTTCCACCGGTCGTCACCTTTTTATATTTTGCCGCCAGCCTTGCCGCCCCTGTATTTGATACTACAGATTCACAGCAGTTATAAGCTTCAATAAAATCAAACCGTTTCATGATTTCCGGCGACTGATAAAATTTCTTTGTATTAGCGATACTCATATACTTTTCTCCGCACGGATGTGCCGGTCCAAGCACACCTCCGTTTCGATGCACCAGATCGATCAGCAGCGATACCGGCATTCCCCGCATCTCTAAAAGCCGCATCTTCACGCCTTCCGGCATGATCACCAGAATGTGCCCTGCATCTCTTGTATCATATTCGATCCCTTTTAATACCACAAAATCAGTGTGAACCTTTCCTTTCATGTGGTTTTTCCAGTATCGATATCCGTTGTATGTGTTATGGTCTGTGATCACCATTCCCTGAAATCCCTTCTTTTTAAGGAGTGTGATGTAATCCTCCAGACTCACCTTACTGTCAATCGATCCCTCTTTCACATGGCAATGCATATCAATTTTCATAGATAAGCCTCCTTTTTGTCTCTGCATTTTACTTACGCACAGGCTTTCGTCTCTTTTTTCTATTATACCGCGTTGCCATCCCTCTTACAAGAAAGTCCATCAAAAAACACACTCTTCCCAATGCTTTCCACATTGGAAAAAGTGCGTCTGTGTTACTTATCTTCGTCATCCTGATCCGAAAGATCGATCTCCACGATTTCTACATCATCATCCTCATCATCCCAGAACTCATCCAGATCTTCATCGAAATCTTCATCCAGATCCTTATCCAAATACTCATCTTCTGTAACAATCTCTTCTGACACGATCAGATCTTCTTTCATCACTTCTTCGTCTTCCTCATCCTCGTCATCGTCTTCAAATTCATCTTCAAATTCCATTTCCAGCTCTTCTGCATGAGGAACAGCCGCTGTATGTACTTCTTTCTCTGCCTGCTTTTCTTCTTTAAACTCTTCATCCAGAAGAGCTCTGGCTTTATCCACTTCATTCTCTGTGGAATTCTGTTCGCGAATCTCCGCAGCTTTTTTCAGATGCAGCTTTTGACGCTTTCCGGATTCCATCAGAAACTGTACCAGAATTCCAAGGACTGCCAGCACCGCAAATGCCAGCGTGACCATCCAACGCTCTAATTCAACTCCTGCATGACCCAGCAAAACAGTTCCCGCCTGACTGATGCATACAGCACCGGTCACTCCTGTAAGAAGCATCAGAACCGGAACAAAAAGCTTAATCGTCAACAACGCAAATACCAGACCAATTCCAACACACACCAGCAGCCAGATCAGATTCGCCGGCCGGAGCCAGTATATACTTAGTGCTGCTCCAAGTACAAAGGCAGTCACAAACATTCCTGCCCGCTTCAAAATTGCAAACACGATTGCCAGAATAATCCCTGCCGCAAGACCAATAATCCCGCTCAGTGTTTCATCTGACGTAATCTGCATCGCCACAGCCGCTGCTGCTCCTGTTCCAATCACAAAAACTGTCAGAAATGACCAGAATCTTGCCAGCTTCAATCCAAAGAAACAGCTCAGAATTCCCAGTAATACCGTAATTCCAAGCGAAATAAGCACAATCTCTGCCAGCTTGTCTGCCATTCCAAGCCGCTCTAATGCGGTCGGCAAAACTTCCTTTTCCTGCAGCCATCTTCCTATTTCATTTATCATATCCATTGTACCTCTCCCTTATTATCTGAATCTGTCAATAGCAACCTATATTTTACCAACTTTTTCAGAAAGATACAACAGAAAGATGGATGCAAATCTTTTATTTTGATTCACATCCATCTTTACATTGTTGGCTCAATCACCTTTTCTACCTCTCTTCACTTATTAATAAGTCCTGTTTTTAAGATTTACTGTCCTGGCGGTCTGTACCTTCCTTTCTTAAGTGATTCTCATTTTCTCGCTTCCTCGATAACCCTGCCCCTCAAATGAATTTTACTTCTCTCGTAACTTTCTCGTCATTACGATAATTTCTTCATTTTCACCGGTTATCTTTCCTCGCTTCAAATGAGTGTTTGTTTCATCTGTTTTATTTGTTGACTTTATATTAGCACTCTTTTTTAATATTGTCAATGGTATTTTTAGTTTTTATATATTTTATTTTATAATTATCTGTCTTTTTATCTTTCTTTATTTATTTTACAGTTTTATTGTTTTATGTAAAAACCAAAAGGCCGTATACCAGTGCTTTTTCTGATATACGGTCTTTGTCTTAAAAATTCTTCATCACATTCTGGATCACTGTCTCCCGCAGCTTTCCTTCCTCTGTATTTCCTGCCTGATGATCTGCAAATCTTGCTTCTACATACAGATAATCTGCAAGTCTGTTCACATACTGCATGGCTTTTGCATCTGCTCCGTAATTCTGTGCCACTTTGCGGAATCTCCGCTCTGCCCTTCTTGTCACAGCCCGCGCAATATCCAGTCTTGCGGAAAGCTCACATCCTCCGTACAAAACAAAGTCCCTGGCTCTCGGAAACGCAGCTTCCAACTCATCGATCTGATCTTCCAGATGCACAGTCTCTTCTGCGCTCATGCGGTAATCCAGATTTCTCGGATCTGCCACTGCTGCCATGATCTTCATCAATGTTCTCTGAATCTCTGCCAGATTCGTCTTCAGATGATCCTCTGAAAGCACTTTTGCATGTCCGATATAACTATTCAGTTCATCGATCGTCCCGATCAGCTCGATCCGATCGTCTGCTTTCGAAACACTCATCCCATTTGCAAGAGAGGTATTTCCGCCATCACCTTTTTTGGTATATACTTTCATTTGCACATTTCCTTTCCCGGAACATTTTCGCTATTTAAAGGGCTGTTTTTTAATCGCACGGGCACTGTTTGCTCCCACTTTTCTGCACTGCTCTTTTGTCGGAGACAGATATGCCTCGATATTACGCCTTTCTCAAGCCCCCGCATTTTCAGACAGACGGCCGTTCCAAAAATCCCGATTCCGGATCCCAGCATGGAATCCCGTGCCGCTTTATAGGAAAGCTTTTCCATACATTCATCCGGAAACTCTGTAATCTCATAAAACACACCCTCTTCTTCCACTCCTGCACAGACTTCCCGCAAAATTGCTTCATCTGCCAGATGTGTATATATAAAGATTGAAGGTTTCTTCACTATCATCGCTGTTCTCCTATATATGAAAGTACCAGCCCTGTTGCAACTGCATTTCGCGGACCTTCCTCTCCCCGGATATTTCCACGTCCGCACACGATCCGAAATTCTGAAAGTTCTTCCATCAGCATTTCCGGAATCTCAAAATCCTCCGCAGACCCGCCGACTAAAACAACATTCGAAATATGTTTCAGATCCTGCCCTGGTGCCACTTTCTTCAATGCACGAAATGCATTGGTCACAAACACTTTACGTTTTGCCTCTCTTCGCACCTGCACAATCTTCTCCATCGGGATATCCTGTTCCAGCCGAATCATTCCATCCTCCGTAAGAAGGACCACTCTTCCGTAAAACCTCGGATCAATGGACTGCTCCACAAATGTCATCTGTCCGTTTTCCATCCGCATATGGAACAGACTTTCCACTTTGGCAAGCGGGTACTTTTTAATCTGCTCTGCCATGTGCCGGTCTCCCAGACCAAGCTCTGTCTCGATCAGCATGGACACAAGCTCTCCCGCACCTGCCTGATGCGTCATAGATACCTTTCCATCCTCGGAAATCACCGCTGCATCCGTAGAACCGCCGCCCATATCCAGAATTGCAAGCGGAAGGCTTGTTCCGGGAGTCGTCAGGGCTCCGAGACTGGCCATAACCGCTTCCACGCCTGCCACCATCACGTTTACACCCAGTTCTATCCGTAATTGTTCTGCAATCTTCTGCATCGGAAGATGCCTCGTCTTTACCATCGCCGCGATTCCGACCGCTTTCTCAAGACAGGTCTCTCCTGCCAGGCACCGGAAATCCGAACCGGTGCCATCGTATCCACTGCCAGAATATCAGTAATATGAATCTCTCTCTTCGCAGTCTCATCCAGATTTTCCATTCCCTGTTTGATCCTTGAGAACATATTGCCCACATTGGTGTCATGCTCTCCTTCCATATCGTAGATCGTACCGGCATCCGAAACTACCTGCATGATCTTCTCGGCACCTTCATCCAGATCAACAACTGCGTCCTGATCTGCATGGAGACAGATTTTTCCTGCGGGAAGAAGATTCTCCCGGATATTGCCGCCCGGTGTTTTTAAAACGACCGCACTTCGCTTTCCGATCAGACTTTTCGCAATCGGCGTGATCATCCGCGTCTGCTCTGCATCCAGTCCGAGCAGCGTTGCAATCCCGTACGGGTTGGAAAGCATACGGATTGTCTGTCCCGGAAGCGCCACTTCGATCGCTGCCAGAACATCATCCGGAAGCTTTTGAATTCCCGCCACCTCATCAATGATCGGCACTTTTTCTTCCAGACGATTCTCCACAAGAACCGCCTCATCTGCCTGCAGGATCACACCTGTGATCGTCAGCCGCTTCCTCTCTCTGTTGATAACTTCTGCGATCTCCTCATAGGATGCGGCTGCTTTTGCAAATACAATATACGGCGTTCCCGGCACGCCTTCCCGGATTCGCTCAAAATCCAGCGTTTTTCCGACTGCCTGCCTGCACCTGCAGGGGTAGACGGGTTATGTCCGATCATGGAAGAATCTGTAATGATCGTCTCTGTAAGCGTCTCCATTGCTGTATCTCCGATAACCGGCGCGGCTTCATTCAGGCGGATCAGGGAAAGCGCTTCCGTCTCCATCCCAATCTTTCCCATAGCTTCTTTCAATGCTGCCCGTATCCCATGAACATTGGCAATGGTCCCCTTCGTTCCTGTCGTCTTACAGGAAGCACTGCTTAAGAAATGGACCTGTGCTCCCCCGACTTCTCCGATACAGACTTCTGTTGTAGAATTTCCAATATCAACTCCGGCAATATATGTCAAAGCAGAATCCCTCTTTTCTCATAAACCTCTGCCGCTTCCATTACAAGGCGCGCACAGTTTTTTGCATTGTATTTTTCCAACAGCTCCTGTGCCATTAAAACCAGTTCCAGCTTTGTGGAACGATTCGGACGAAGCTTATCGTACATCTTTAAAATCACATCATCCGGAACATCTACCAGTTCTGCAGCACGTTCAAAATTCTTTTCCATCGGATCATTGCCGTTTTCTTTTGCCACCTGTCCCTGTGCATAAAGCATTTCTTTTGAAATCTTAATGTCATCCGGGGCAATCTGGTTTCTCATCACTGCATCCAGCGTGATCTCATCCAGTTTTTTTCCTGTCTTGGATGCGATCTGTTCTCTTTCGTGTTCACCTAACGGGTACTGCATTTATCTTTCCTCCCATTCAACAATTCCAACTTCCGGATCCAGCTGCTCTGTCTCCGCAATGTGCATCAACGCTGCCTTCACCTGATATTTTGGTCTGGACATCGGATCATTTGTACATGGAATCGGCACTACCTGCTCACCCTTTACATATTTGGCAGCATTCTGTCCGATCTGACGGTAAGTCTCCAGATTCATCAGAGGCGCTGCGGAAACAATTCCAGATTGGAAAGCGGATAAAGGTCTCTCTGATGGATCACGGTTGTCCCTTTCGACTGGATGCCGATCCCGATTCCGGAACCAGAAAGCTTTGCCGCTTCCAATGCCATAAAACAGACATCGGATGTATCCAGTATTTTGACCACTCTCGGGATCATTCCTTCCTCTTCAATTCCCGCTTTCACATTTTTCAGAACATCTTCCAGTAAAATACCGCAGATGGTTCTTTTAATCTCTTTCTGGAATGCAGCTCCTACTCCGATCACAACTTCCTTTGGATCTGTCCCCTGCTTCGCCCGCGGATAATCTCTGTAGGATGTCTTTTCTTCATTGATCCTGTCCCGCCCTGCCATAGAAGGCACCTCGGAAGATGTATGTGATCCAGTCTCCTGCCCCATCTCCGAAAGAACGGCATTGGTTATCTGTTTAATTAACTCTTCACTAATCTGCATGATCCTGCCTCCTATATATCCTGTGGGTTGATGATGTGCGGGATCTTCTTGATCTCTTCCCAGCGCTCTCCCTGTACCCGGTATCCGGTTCCAGGTCCCATATAGTCATTCGGTGTATTGATGCCGGACAATACATGGAAGTCTTTGTCCAAAATCGCTGCTGTCTGCATGTAATCTCCGACCACACGCTGCTTTAACATACTCAACACACTCTCTGCCACATCCACAAATCCAGTCTCTGCCAGCGCTTTTACGACATCGATTCCCGTGATGCCGCGTTTTAATACATCCTCAGCCGCCATCAGATCCGCGGTCACATCCCGATCCAGTGTATCTTTGCTTCCATGTGCGTAGGTAACTGCCTCCACCTGCGCATCTGTCACCGGTGAAAGTCCCAGCTGTGTAAACACTGCCTGCACCGCTCTTGCAGCCTTGTTTCTGACATGAATGACTTCTTCTTCCGTTACCGGGCGAAGTCCTCCGTCTACCTGCATATCTCTCTGTAATACATTGTAATCATCAAAGTCTTCGGCATCAAAGTTCGATCCCGCAAACATATTGTCATAGTTCGCTCTGCCGCATAGCCGGAGAAGATAAAGTCTGTTCCCGGCAAGAACTGCAGCATCGTTCTTGCAGTACGGCGCATATCGGAGTTGGAAAAGCTCTGGTCATTGGAAGATGCACACTCCAGCCCAAGCAGCGCTGCCACAAGGTTTTCCGCGATGACTTCCCGGATACCGGACGGTACGGAACCTGTCACTCCGATACAACTTACAGATCCATTCTGGATTCCCTGACTTCCAGCTCCCTTTGTCGCATACAGACAGCGGCACTCCAGATACAGCATAGATTTCTTTTCACTGCTTCCCATCAGCACCTCGGAACCGGATCCTGATGTAAAGCGGACCTTCAGTCTCTGGAAGCATACGCCGAATTCAAAAATGCTTTGGAATATGGTGTATCATCCCCATCGATAAACACCTTTTCCGTTCCATATACAGAGAGTGTCTCTGCATAAGTCGTCAGTCCGCGGATTCCCAGCTCCAGCTCTGTTGCTTCCTCTGCGGAGCACTGTGTCAGCACACCCGGACGCCCCACCTGAGAACCAATCAGAAGCGCCATGGCACTCAGCGGTGCATATCTGGCAACTCCCATAGTCGTCTCTTCCTCCGCAAATCCACGAAGAGCTCCCTCTGCCGCGTCCGCTGCAATCTGTACCGGATCATCTTTCAGATTTGTGATGTGCGCCTGATTTCCCGGTGTTCTTCTCGCACGGATCTTCTGCATTCCCATCATCAGCTCTACGACATTCAGATGATTCATAACCTCTGTCATCTTTGCAGGCGTGATTCCTGTCACAAGCTCCAGAATCTCTTTTCTGGACACATGAATATCCACGATCATGCGCGCGATCTCCAGTGAAGATACTGCCATGGACGCTTCTGCACGCTCTACGTTCATCGCATAATCAGCGATAAACTGATCGATAAAATCAAAGTCCTCTCTCTTTTTCCCATCCAGTTCCACAATTCTGCCGTTTGCTACTTTCACAGACGGCTTTGGATCATACGGACTTGTCATTGCCACAAATCCCATTTCCGGCCATTCATTGATATATCCGTCAAGATTTACCGGGCGCTGATCCAGTGTCTCAATTCGTTTTGATCTTCTCATGTTCGTTCTCCTAAATATGATATCTCCTACACACTATAGTTGTATTATACCTTAAATCCAAAAGAATCGCAATCCGGATCGTGGTGAAATTGTGCACAAATCCACATTATTTTCAAAAGAAATCAACAAAAACCCTCGCATTTTTCTTCTTTTTTCTCTGTGATTTCTATTTTTTGATGCTTTGTCTGCATTCTCCCATTGACTTCCATTTTTTCGGACTGTAAAATAGACCTATCTTTTTAAATAAGAACAAAAACTTATACAGCTTACCTACGAAAGGAGTTTGGCATATGGAACACTTAACCATCCCACAGGGGTATGTTTCTCCCCTGACAATCCGCGAGACTGAGGTGGCGATCAAAGAGATCAAGGATTATTTTGAACGCTCCCTTGCAAAATCACTGCATCTTACCCGTGTATCTGCACCTTTATTTGTAAAACCGGAATCCGGTCTGAATGATAATTTAAATGGTGTGGAGCGCCCGGTTTCGTTCGGGATCAAGGAGCAGGAGGACACTCCCGCGGAGATCGTGCATTCTCTGGCAAAATGGAAACGCTATGCACTCAAGCACTACGGTTTTCATTCCGGTGAAGGTCTTTACACCGATATGAGTGCCATCCGCAGAGATGAGGATACGGACAATATTCACTCTATCTACGTAGATCAGTGGGACTGGGAAAAAGTGATTTCCAAAGAAGAGCGAAACATGGAGACACTGCAGTATACAGTCCGCAAGGTCTACAGTGCACTCAAAGAAACAGAAGATTATATTTCCAGACGGTATAACTATATCGAGCCGCTGCTTCCGGACGATATCTTTTTTATCACATCCCAGGAGCTTGAAGACCTGTATCCAGGATGTGACGCCAAGGAAAGAGAGCACCGGCTTGCCAAAGAAAAGGGAGCGATCTTTGTGGCACAGATTGGAAAAGTTCTCGCTTCAGGTGAAAAGCATGACGGACGCGCCCCGGACTATGATGACTGGGAATTAAACGGTGATATCATCGTCTACTACCCTGTACTGGACATTGCCCTGGAGCTTTCCTCTATGGGAATCCGCGTGGATGAAGAAGCGCTTGCAAAGCAGTTAAAGCTTTCCGGATGCGAGGACCGCGCAAAGCTTCCGTTCCAGAAGTCTCTGCTGAACAGGGAACTGCCTTACACGATCGGCGGCGGAATCGGACAGTCCCGTATCTGTATGTATTATTTGCGCAAGGCACATATCGGAGAGGTACAGTCCTCCCTCTGGCCGGATGACATTTACAACTGCGCACTGGAACACGGAATCCAGTTATTATAAAAGAAAAACAGGAGTCTGCTGATTTTGAATCGATCAACAGACTCCTGTCCTTCTTTATTTCTTTTTTACTGCCACAGCCTGCATATGCTGTGCTTTGTATCTGTCTTCTACAATCTCTTTCGGATAGCGGATCACTCCATTGTTCTCATACGGATCATTGAAATAATATCCTTCTTCATCATATCCGACCAAAAGCATACAGTGCTCATTGGAAATCCAGGTAAATACTTCCCCGCTGTCTTTTAATTTCCACTGTGGGCCCGTGATCGGTTCTCTCATATTGATACACGCCCAGAGAATCACCGGCATTCCTTTGTCAATGTACTCTGTTTGCAAAGTTTTTATCTCTGTTCCCGTAAGATCCAGCACCTCATACATTTCACCGATCGCTTTTTTCAGCGCCTGAGTGATCACCGGTGCATAGCAGCCAAATGACTCCTCATCATAGGGACTTCCACAAAAATATTTTGTGGGATCCGGACCGTAAAGCTCACCCTCACGAAGTTCAAACTCCTGCCTGTCCAGATATTGCTCAATAAATTCATCCACAGACATTTCGTATCCCAGATACCTAAGCAGCATCACAGCCGACACACTCTCGCATCCGTCGGATATCGCACGCTTTGATCCAGATACGGCACATCAATTACGTTACGCATGCTGTTCCTCCGCATCCTTTTTCTGCTCTCGTCTCTTCAAAACCGTCAGTACTGCAAACAAAATCAAAAGACTGCTGCCCAGTGCAGCCCACCAGATCTTCACGATTCCTGCGATCAGATATCCTACGATACAAACTGCCGCCACGACCATGGCATACTGCATCTGAGTGGATACATGATTGATGTGATTGCTCTGTGCACCCGCAGAAGACATTACTGTTGTATCTGAGATTGGAGAAATGTGATCTCCGCATACTGCTCCTGCCAGAACTGCCGCCACAGAGATGATCATCATTTCCAGATTTTTCTGTCCCGGGAACATCGCTACTACGATCGGCACCAGGATCGCAAAGGTTCCCCATGAGGTTCCTGTTGAAAATGCAAGAAAAATCGCGATCATAAACATCACCGCAGGCAGGATCACGCTTGCCGAAGCATTTGTTCCCACCAGATTCTCTACAAATACTCCAATTCCAAGGGCATCTCCCATTCCTTTTAAGGACCATGCAAAAATCAGGATCGCCACCGCCGGATCATCAGTTTAAATCCTTCTACGAAGCTGTCCATAAATCCCTTAAATGTGATAACCTTTCTCGGCAGATATAAAATCAACATAAATAAAATCGTGACAGAAGTTGCAAAAATCAGACTTGTCTCTGCATCACATCCGGAAAAGGCAGTGAATACATCGGTTGCTCCGCCCAGATATCCGGTGTAGATCATAGCCCGATCGCAGACAGGATCAGAACCGCTACCGGCAGGATCAGATCCATCACTTTTCCTTTTTCTGATGCATTTTCTGCCTCAACTGTCTCAAATTCTTCCGCACCGCTTGTGAAGAGATCCCCGTTTGCAGCATTCTTTTCATGACGCTTCATCTGTCCGAAATCAAATCCTGTGATCACCACAAACAATACCATTGCCAATGTCAGAAGCGCATACAGATTGTAGGGAATCGTTCTTAAAAACAGCTGAAACCCTGTAACCCCCGCATCGTCCGGCACATAAGAATTGACCGCAGCCGCCCAGCTTGAAATCGGCGCGATGATGCAGACCGGAGCTGCCGTGGAATCAATGATATACGCCAGCTTTGCTCTGGAACTTTATAGCGGTCTGTCACAGGGCGCATCACGGAACCGACCGTCAGACAGTTGAAATAATCATCTACAAAAATCAGCACCCCAAGTCCCGTTGTTGCAAGAAGCGCGCTTTTTTTGCTCCTGATCTTGCTTCCTGCCCAGTTTCCATAGGCGGCAGAACCTCCTGATTTTGCCATCAACACGATGATCATCCCCAGAAGCACGTCAAAGATAAGAATATTCAGATTCATGCTGTCTTTCATAATTTCAAAAAATGACACAAAAGAATCCCAGGGAGAAAATCCTGTATACAGCAGTGCCCCCACAGCAACTCCTACAAACAGGGAGCTGTACACTTCCTTTGTGAGAAACGCAAGCACGATTGCAAGCAACGGTGGCACAAGTGACCACCAAGTTCCGATAAACATAGAACCATCCATTTTTTCTTTCATCCTCTTTTCTATTACTTTTCCACATGATAATACCCTGTCCTGGCTCCGGCACTTGCCTTGTCATAACAGGGTATCCTTTCTTATTTTACTGGATGATGCATAAATATGCAATTATAATTTTTTATTCGTTCCTGTTCCATGCAAATGCATGGTTCATCGGCCACTTCCTGCTCCCAGATCCAGCTTGAACTCCAATGCATCTGAAAGATACTGCTTTGCTCTTTTTACAGACTCTTCCAATCCAAATTCTTTCGCCAGATTGGCTGCGATCGCACTCGAAAGCGTGCATCCTGTTCCGTGAGTATTCGGATTCTCTATCCTCGTTCCGTAAAACCACCGCATCGCTCCGTCTTCTTTCCACAAAAGGTCATTGGCATCCTGTCTTTGATGACCTCCCTTTAACAGCACACTGCATCCAAACTGTCTGCCAATCATTTCTGCTGCCCTCTCCATATCTCTTTGTGTCTGAATTTCAATTCCGGACAAAAGCTCAGCCTCCGGGATATTGGGCGTGATCACCTCCGCAATTTTAAAAAGCTTCTCCTGCATCGCGCAGATTGCATCCTCCCGGATCAGCCTTGCTCCGCTTGTCGCCACCATAACCGGATCCACGACAATATGTGCTGCCTCGTATTGCCTCAATGATCCTGCGATCACCTCGATCAATTCTGTGGACGATACCATCCCGATCTTCACCGCGTCCGGTCTGATATCTGTAAAAATGCAATCCAGCTGTTCTTTTAAAAATTGCGGAGACACTTCCAGAATATCACGTACTCCGGTTGTATTCTGTGCCGTCAGCGCCGTGATCGCGCTCGTCGCATAGACTCCGTTTGTCGTCATTGTCTTGATGTCCGCCTGGATTCCGGCACCGCCGCTGCAGTCGCTTCCCGCGATCGTCAGTCCTGTCTTCATCGATGTCATGTGTTACTTACATCCTTCCTGTTATCATTTCTGTCAGTTGTTCATCGAAAGACTTCAGATAAATATCCGCTGTCTCTCTGATTTTTTCCTGTTCCTTGTTTGCTTTGTCATAGACAGCTGCTGTAGAAAACCCTGCCTTTTTTGCAGTCTCAATGGCATGGAGTGCATCTTCCACAACCAGCGCTTCATCCGGCCTGCAATTCATCTTTCTCGCCGCTTCCAGATAAATGTCCGGCCTGTCTTTTCCTGCACCAACCTCGCTGCAGAATAACAGCTCCGTAAAATACTGCCGGATCTCCAGCCGCTCACACGCCTGTCGGATACAGTCTTTATCTCCTGAGGTCGCCAGGATCATGGGATATCCTTTTTGTTTGAATTCTGCCAGAAGCTCTTTTGCCCCCGGTTTTAATGTCACTTCTCTTCTGTAAAAGGTTTCAATCTGGCAGTGGATTCCCTCCAGAACATCTGCCACACCAACCGGCAGGTGGTAGCGATCGATCAGATACTTTGCTCCCTGCTCCAGACTCATCTCAAACAGAATCTCTCCCAGATTTGGTTCCGGCTCGATTCCCAGTGTCTCCAGATAATGATCCGGAGCATGATCCCAGATTTCCATGGAATCCAACAGTGTTCCGTCCGCATCCCAGATGATCCCCTTGATCGTCATTGGATCGCCTCTACTTTCTTTTTCAATTCTTCTGCTGCCAGCTTCGGGAAATCCTGCGCAAAGATCGCACTGATTACTGCAATCCCGTCGATTCCCGTTCCTGCAAGCTGACTGACATTTTCTGCGCTGATTCCGCCGATTGCTACGACCGGAATCTGCACTGCCACACAAATGTCACGAAGTGTGGCGTGTTCCACTTCCACCGCATCTGCTTTGGAGCTGGTCGGAAATACTGCTCCCACTCCCAGGTAATCTGCTCCATCTTTTTCTGCCTTTATAGCCTGCTCCACAGTCTGTGCAGACACACCAATGATCTTGTCCTCTCCTAAAATCTCCCGCACCTTCCACGCGGCATATCATCCTGCCCCACATGTACACCGTCAGCTCCTACTGTACGGGCGATTTCTACATTGTCGTTGATCACAAACGGAACTCTGTATGCGGCACACAACTTTTTCATCTCCTCTGCCTCCTGCAGAAAGTTTTCTGTATTCAGATCTTTTTCCCTCAGCTGCAGGAATGTCACCCCGCCTTTTAAGGCTCCTCTACCTGGTGATACAGCGTGTCGTTTTTCGTCCAGCTTCTGTCCGTCACTGCATATAAAAGCAGAGATTCCTTATCGCACCTCATAGTTTGCTCTCCTTTCCAGTTCTTCTCCGGTCAGATTGCAGACCGCATCAATGATCCGGTTTCTGTAGGTGGAATTGCCGTCTCCCGGCTGCATATTTTCCCAGCCGATCTCACCTGCTGTTCCCATGATACAAACAGCCGCTGCCGCCGCATCCAGCATTTCTTCCGGATTCGCACACAAAAATGCAGTCAGCATCCCGGAGAGCTGACATCCGGTTCCTGTAATCTGTCCCATTTCTTTTCTGCCGTTTCGGATCACATAACAACGTTTGTCATCTGCCACCAGATCGATCGCACCTGTTACTGCCACGATGCATCCACAGGATTTTGCAAACGCTTTTACAAATGCCACTGCCTCCTCTAAAGTCTCTTCCGTAACAATATCCGTCTCACAGACATCCACTCCTCTTGCACCGCCCATGCCGCCGGAGAGAACTTTGATCTCTGACATATTTCCACGGATTACAGAAAAGCGGACTTCCTGCATCAGTTTCACTGCTGTCTGTGTGCGAAGAGTGCTCGCACCGGCTCCAACCGGATCCAGAAGCACAGGATGTCCCAGTTCGTTTGCCTTCTTTCCTGCCAGGAACATACTTTCAATACTGCTCTTGTGAAGCGTTCCGATATTGATGTTCAACCCCTGACAGATGGTTGTGATTTCCTGCACTTCCTCCGGATCATCCGCCATGATCGGGCTGGCACCACATGCCAGGATGATATTCGCCACATCATTTACGGTCACGTAATTCGTGATATTATGTACCAATGGGCAATGATTTCTCACAGTTTCCAGATATTTTTTCATAAATGTCTCCTTTCAGACCTGAAGTTGTTTTTTGGAATCTGCTGCCTTATCGCACAACAAAGCGGGTACACCAATGTATGGCATACCCGCTGTCTCAGCTTTTCTATCCCTACGTTGGCATTATCCAAATCAGGTCACAGGTCGAAGCGATTCAGCTTCCTCTCAGCCTGCTTGATACGCAAGCTCCCTTGTTTTTTATTTACATTTATTATACTCCGTTTTGCCCCCATTGCAATCCTTATTTTCTTTACAATTTGATCTGGATCTGGTATTTTTTCATCCAGTAATTGATCTGCAGCACATATGCAATCATCTGAGGTCCTGCCATCAGCTGTCCGTACCACGGTTTTCCGTAATCCTTCGGCGAATTTAAAAACCGCTCTGCCTTCTTTCGATCCAGAAATGCCCGAATGGGCGCACTTGTATCCTGTAACACTTCTTCTCTCAGCCGGTCTGCCAGAAGTGCTTCGTACTGCGGATTGTATGTTTTCGGATATGGACTTTTCTTTCTCCAGAGTACTTCATCCGGTACTTTTCCTTTTCCCGCACGGCGAAGCAATGCTTTGGGAATACCATCCTCACATTTCACAGACCATGGCACATTCCATACATACTCGATGATGCGGTAATCCGCTATTGGCACTCGCGCCGACAATCCATACCAGGTACTGGTCCTCTCCATCCGTCTAACAGTGTTGCCATAAACCATTTCAAATTCAGATACGCAATCTCTCTGCGACGCTTCTCCACAGGAGAATCCTCGGTACAGCACGGTGTTTCCCGTACAGCTTTCTCATAGGCTTCCTCTGCATACTCTTTCATCGGAAGCTTCCGAATCCACTTTTCCTGAAGCAGACTCTGCCGGACAGACTGATCTGCTGACCACGGAAATCCGTCTGTCTCAAAGGCTTCTTTTTTATGAAACCACGGGTATCCTCCGAAAATCTCATCCGCACATTCTCCTGTCAGAGCTGCCTTGCTGTACTGTGACACCTGAGAGCAGAAATACAGCATAGAGGACTCCACATCCGCCATACACGGCAGACACCTTGCATCCACAGCTTTGTAAAGATATTCCGCCAGCTTTTCATTGCTGCACTCCAAATAGCGATGCTCACTGCCGCAATATGTTACCATCTGCTCCACCCACGGCCGGTCCTGACTCGGCTGAAATGCATTTGCCTGAAAATACTGCCGGTTTCCCTCAAAATCAAAGGAAAATGTCTGAAGCCTTTCCCCCTTTTCCCGCAGAGCATCCGCACAGACTGCCGTCACAAGGCTGCTGTCCACTCCGCCGGAGAGAAATGTAGAGATCGTCTCTTCACTCTCCATCTGCCGTTTAATCGAATCCTCCAAGAGCCACGCTGTTTTTTCTACTGTTTCTTCCCTGGAATCTTCATGTGGCTGACTTTTTACATTCCAGTAACAATGATCTTTTAGAATTCCGTCTGCAAAAGAAAGATAATGTCCCGGAAGCACTTCATAAATATCTCGAAAAACACCGTTTCCGGGAGTTCTTGCCGGACCAAGCGCAAAAATTTCACAGAGACCATTCTCATCCAGCACAGGGTCCACACCCGGATACTGAAATAAGCTTCCAATGGCAGAGGCAAAAAACAGCGTCTCCTTTTTCTGCGTATAAAACATTGGTTTTGCCCCGATCCTGTCTCTGAACAAGAACAATATTTTTTTCGTTTCATCCCAGATCACCGCACCGAAAACACCATTTATTTTTTTCACAAATTCCGGTCCGTACTGCATATAGGCAAGCAGAAACAATTCCTCATTTCTGTCTGTGTCGGCTTTCAGCTCCCGCCCAAGCTCTTTTGCATTGTATAGTTCCCCATTCAAAATGAGCGTACACACACGCCCCGGCCGTTTTAATGTAACCGGATGTGCATGTTCTGTTTCTTCCACACAGCGTCCCGGTGCAAATCCCATATTCCGGCTGCAAAATCCTGTAAATGTTCCCATTGTCTTCCCCTTTTCTACTGAATGATCGGTTGATACTGTCTGCCTTCCAGTGCCGCCTCGGCCGCCGGGATCAGATACTCCAGGCTGGCGATCATCGAATTTGGCTTTTTCTGCGGATTATCCTGTTTAAACGGTACAAAATAAACATGCTTAGTGTTTAACAACAACCCGATATTTTTCATATTCATACCAAGTGCATCATTTGTAGAAATCGAAACCAGCAGCGGACGCTCATTGCGCAGATGCGCTTTTGCAGCCATCAGCGCAGGAGTGTCCGTAATCCCATTGGCCAGCTTCGCAATGCTGTTTCCCGTACACGGCATTAAAATCAGCAGATCCAAAAGGCCTTTCGGTCCGATAGCTCCGCCTGGGGGATTGTCAGCATCGGCTCTGCCCCTGTGATTTCCTTTGCCTTTGTCACAAAATCCTCTGCATTTCCAAAACGACTGTCTATAGACTGTGCCGCATCTGAAAAAATGGTCTGCAGCTCTGCCTCTTCCTTTTTTAATGCCCGCAGTGCCTGAAATACTTTTTCATAAGTGCAAAAAGATCCTGTGATCGCAACTCCGATCTTCCTGCCTTTTAGCTTCATGATTTACACTCCCTTTTTATGATTCTTTCTATTTCCTTCAAAATCTCCTCTCCCAGCAGTCTGCCTGATGTACACGGCGCAAAACGTCCCGGCAGGCCCGGCAGGACATTTATATGGATTCCCAGTCTGTCTGCCGCATCCCGGTCAATTCCTCCCGGCATGGAAGCCAGCTCCAGAATACAGACTTCTTGTGGCACTCCTTCCAGCAATCCCTCTGTCCACACAGCAGACGGCGCTGTATTAAAAAGAAATGCTGCTTTTTTCAGTACTTTTGAAAGATCCTTATATTCACAGATCTTCGCTCCTGCTTCTTTTGCACGTTCGCATGCGTTCTCATCACGGTCATACACCACGATCGTACATCCCCAGTTTTTCAGGCACTGATGAATTGCACTTCCGCATCGGCCATACCCTGTCAGAATACACAAACTCCCCCGAAGCGTAACCGGACTGTTTTGTACCGCTTCGGCAACCGCACCTTCTGCTGTGGCAGCTGCATTTTCTCTTACAATCCGTTCCAGCTGCATCAGTCATAGCTCTCACCGCCGCGGCATAAAATCCTGTTTTTCAGTTCTTTTGAAAAACAGCCGCCAAAGATACACTGTCCATGTTTCACATATTCCATGAGCTGCTCTGCATCTGGTTTATATTCCGCTCCTGTATTGAGCTTTCCTTTCCGCAATACAGGCACCGGAAGCACCACAAACCGGCAGTTCTCAAAAATCTCCCGAAGCCGCTCTGTTGTTTCCTCCTGTCTGGTACCATCCGGAAAAAATGCTGTTTCTGTCTGCCATCCATGCTCTTCCAGAAATTGTTTTACATAAATCTGCCTCTGATCCCCGCCAATAATTCCGATTTTTTCCAATCACACAAAATCCTTTTTCTTTTAACATATGCACACACTTTCATTGCGTGTCTGTATCTGAGACGCAAAAAGAGTCCGCTGTTTTTGGCGAACTCTTTTTTCACATGGCGCTATCCTAAGAAACATCTGCCGGAACCGGATTCCCATCTTTTCCCTTGCCAGATCCAGAAACTGCATTTCGTTTCCGGACGCTTCCTCATATATTTTACTTTTCTCATCCTCCTGACTGTTCTCGATCAGACGCAGCCATTCCCGTATTTCATATACCATATTATTCTCTTCTTTTGGGATCAGGATCACATCTCTGCGCCCAGTACGCTCATGTATCGTAATTTTTCTTGTATCTGCGATCCGATCGATCTGCATACTCCCGTTTTCTCCCTGAACCTCACTTTCCGTATATCCACTTGTAATTTTGGAATACTGCAGAACTGCCTGCCAGCCCGGATACTGCGCCAGGATGGTTCCCATACCATCCACACCATTTTCCAGAAAGACGGAAGCTCCTTCTATTTTCTCCGGCATTCCAAACAATCGTACCAGCGGATGTACACAATACACTCCGATGTCCATCAAGGCCCCGTTGGAAAGCTCCGGCCGAAACGCATTCTCTATGATTCCTTTGCGGAAGTTATCATAACGCGACGAATACTGACAAAATCGAAAGCTCACACTCCGGATTTTTCCAAGGCGATACAGATTTGCTTCAATTGCCTGAAATCCGGGATCATACACCGAACGCATGGCCTCTAACAGCACCGCCTGTCCGTTTTCCGCCGCCGCTCTCATCCTCTGCAGCTCTGCCGCATTACTTGCAGCAGGCTTTTCACAGAGTACATGCTTTCCGTGCTTAAGCATCTCTACTGCCTGTTCACAATGGCAGGAATTGGGGCTGGCAATGTATACCGCGTCTATGTCCGAGGATTCTGCCAGCTCCTTTAGATCTGTATAAATAAACTCTGCTCCGTGCTTTTTTGCAAATGCTTGCTGTCTCCTTCTTTCTTGAAAATACTGCCGTGTGGACCAGTCCCTCACACAAAGCTGCCGCTTCCAGAAAACGGTCCACAATCGCACTCGTTCCAATAGTTGCAAATCGTATCATATTCTCTGCTCCTTCCTTTTATGATGATCACTTGTTACGGCTAAATTACTGGTTCACAGTAACCAATAATCCGAATATTATCATTTTACTATTTTACATATTGGCAAAGCAAGTTTAAAATAGAAATGAAAGGAGAATATGCAAATGAAATCTCAAAAACATCTGTTAAGCAAATTATTTATTTCTACCCTTTATCTGAGTGCCTTCACTTTTGGCGGCGGTTATGTGATCGTTACACTCATGAAAAAGAAATTTGTGGACCAGTATCACTGGATCGATGATGAGGAAATGCTGGATTTGATCGCCATCGCGCAGTCTTCTCCGGGAGCTATCGCAGTCAACGGCGCAATTGTTGTCGGCTACAAGTTGGCAGGAATTCCAGGAGTTCTGCTCTGTGTCCTCGCCACCGTTTTGCCGCCTTTTGTCATTATTTCCATCCTTTCTGTATTTTACGCTGCTTTCCAGAGCAATGTCTGGATACGGCTTCTTCTGGAAGGGATGCAATCCGGTGTTGCGGCTGTCATCGCATCAGTTGTTTATGATATGGGCCGCGGAATCATCCGTGAAAAAACACCGATTTCTCTTCTGATCATGGGCGGAGCATTTCTTGCAAACTATATGTTTCAGATCAATGCCGTCTACATCATTTTATTTTGTATTGCACTTGGCTGCCTGCAGACTGGTATCAGAAAAGGAGGACACTCTCATGATTTACCTGCAGCTTTTTTTCAGTTTTCTTCAAATCGGAACCTTTAGCTTCGGCGGCGGTTATGCTGCACTCCCCCTGATCCAGAATCAGTCGTCTCTCTTCATCATTGGATCTCAATGGCTGAGTTCACAGATCTGATCACCATTTCCCAGATGACTCCCGGACCGATCGCCATCAATTCCGCCACCTTTGTCGGAATCAAGATCGCAGGAATGCCCGGTGCACTTGTTGCGACTCTCGGATGTATCCTGCCCTCCTGCATCATTGTGACCATTATTGCATATCTGTATATGAGATACCGAAATCTGGACACCCTGCAGGGAATTCTTGGGATGCTTCGTCCCGCCGTCGTTGCACTGATTGCCTCTGCAGGAATTTCGATCCTGATCACTGCTTTCTTTGGAGATTCGGGGATAAAGCTTTCCTCATGCAACCCAAAGGCCGTGGTAATCTTTGCAGGCTGTCTGATTCTTCTGAGAAAACGAGTCAATCCTGTTCTGGTCATGGTACTTGCCGGGATTGTAAATGTGGGACTCTCCCTTTTTATATGAATCTCAGTAAAAAGGGAAAACTCTTCCGAATAAAAAGAATTTTCCCTCCGTCTTAAACTACAATTTCATATTTTTCTACATTCACTTTCGCTTTTCCATCACATGAGAACACAATCTCATCTGCCTCTATCGGTGTGCAGATTGCAGTTGTCACAACCTGTTCTCCGTCATTGACAAACAGTTCAATGGACTGTCTGTCCAGAATAAAACGAAGTTTCAATGTTTCTTTTCCTTCCGTAACTTTCCATATTCTTCTGCAGATTACATCTTTTGTCACTCCGCAACAAGTACGATCCACTTCCATAATCTGCTTTTTTCGATTATATGTATAAGTAGTCGTATATTCCATGTTATGTGCCAGTTCCAGACAAAATTCATCAAATTGGCCATTTTCGATTTCTACAGTCAGATCCAGCATCCTTCCTCTCACTTCATCAAACTGAACAGTTCCTGAAATCTCCTGGTCTTTCAAACAACATGGATTTTTACGATACTGCTTCAGTTCTTCCACCGGATTTTGATATAATCTTCCATTCATATACCGCAGTTCTCTCGGCAGTGTCATCATTCCCTGCCACTTTTGACCATCCGGAATCACACAGGCATCCCATGACTTCATCCAGGCGATTAGAATCCGACGTCCATCCGGAAGTTTTGTCGTCTGCGGCGCATAAAAATCCAGACCATAATCCAATGATTTTGGAGCTTCCTTCTGAAATGTATGCTCTGTTTCATTATATTTTCCTGAAAAATATACGGAATTATTTCCATTATGAAATTCATATTTCTGCGCTTTCATGTTCTGTGGCGAACAGATCAAAAAATGTGTCCCATCCAGTTCAAAAAAATCCGGGCATTCCCACATAGTTCCAATCTGACCTGTGCTATTTTCTGCCAACACAGTCTCAAATTTCCATTTCTCCAAATTTTTACTGGAAAAAAGTACAACCTGACCTTTCTGCTCTGAGTTCTTATTTCCAACAATCAGATAATAGTTTTTCCCTTTTTTCCACACTTTCGGATCTCTGAAATCAATCTTGCTACAATCCGCAGGCAGCATATCTCCGGTTATAACAGGATTCTGGGGTGATTTCACATAGATTTCTCCATCTCCATACGCAATACACTGATTCTGTCGTTCTTGAATGCTTCCATTCTCCATCTGCACATTACTTACTCCGGTATAGATGAGTACATGTTTTCCATCTTTTTCCGTTGCACTTCCTGAAAAACATCCTCGTTTGTCATATTCCTGATCCGGAGCAAGTACTGATGGCATATTCTTCCAATGAATCATATCATCTGAAACACTGTGTCCCCAGTGCATTGGTCCCCACTCCGTTGTATACGGATGATATTGATAAAAAAGATGAATCTGTCCCTGATACCAGGAAAATCCATTTGGATCATTGATCCATCCCACTGGAGCAGCTACATGAAATGCCGGTTTTTCTTCTACCGGAATTTTCTCTTGTTCTGTTTTTTCATATTCATTGGCTTTCTTTAATTCAATACTCATAATGTCTCCTATTCTTTCCCCTGTTCACTCTTCAAGGATTCCTGATACTTGTCAAAATACTTCTGCTTGATTGCAAGATAATCAGACAATCCATATTGTTCCATTTTCTTTAAATAGCTGTCCCACTCTTTTTCAATTCCGCCATTTAATATCCAATCTGCTTTTTTCTGTTCTGCATATTTTCTGATATCTGTATCGTATTGAGTCACTTTGTTTGTGTCTTCAATACTCATAAATACATTTGGATATACATATTTACTGTGCATATCTTCCAAATAGGTTTCATGCATATTGTCCAGACGCCATTTTGCATCCGCAGGCTGTGTCACATAAACATCGTAATATTCATTTAATACTGCTAACGGTCCATTCACTGACTGAGCTTCTCTGACTTCTACCGGAGACTCATTTCCAAGATCCATATGCTTTAACATTTTCTCTCCATCCTTGTTCGTTCCCATCTCGAAAATATTAAAGGAATCTTTTTCTCCATATGTTCCCCAATTGTTCTGTGGAGATTGTAAAGGCGCATACATCTGATCAATCCACGCCGCTGCCAGTGCTGTGTTTTTACAGCTGGTTGTCAGCACGCAGCGTCCTCTGTCAAATCCACTTGTCTCACTGTTATTCTGTCTGGTGATATTCACCAGACCATTCGGACCAGCCAATGCCGGAAGCATCACATAATCCTCATAATTATCAATATTCGAAATATCCCATGTAAAACACAGACCATAACGGTGGCTTTTCCCTTTCGCCACATAAGTAGACCATTCCTGTGTAAAAGCTTCCGGATCAACCAATTTCTGCTCTACCAGTTCATGCAGCCACTGAATACCTTCTTTATAGCCTTCCTGTACAGTGGTATAAATAACCTTGCCTTCATCTGTCACTGCAAAGTGATCCCCAGTGTCTCCGTATCCCTCACCAAATCCATTGATCAAAATTGCAGGATCCTGATCTCCATTGTTGATGATAAAGGACATCGGTATCACATCTCCCTCTATGTCAAATTCTGACTTTAGTTCTTCCGCATGATCCCGGAACGCAATTAATACCTTTTCCAGTTCTTCTGTTGTTTCAGGTACTTTCAATCCAAGAAAATCCAGCCATTTTTTATTGATATACGGAATATTCCCAATCGCCTGAATTGCTTCTTTCCCTTCCCCCAGCTGTTCGATCCAGGGGAAAGAATAGATATGTCCGTCCGGAGCTGTACACATTGTTCTGTATTCCGGATATTTTTCAAAAATAGCCTTCAGATTCGGCATATATTTATCAATCAAATGCTCTACCGGAATAATAATCCCCTGTTTTGCATAACGAAGGAGATCATAATCATTCATTCCCGCATTAAAGAGCCCATCCGGCAGATTTCCAAACTGTGCCAGTGCCAGATTTTTCTTATCCGCAAACTGATCTGCCACAAAGCAGGTCCAGTCAATATGTACATTCGTCTGTTTTTCCAACCGTTTGAAGATTGTTCGCTCGTTCGGCTCCTGTGTAGATGTTGCAGGAGCACTGGTGATAAATGATAATTCTGCTTTTTCTTTCAGAGGAAACTCCACGTCTTCGACTGGTGTATCCGGATTGATCTCTGCCTCCATCCTTTCTTTGCTTCCACATCCCGTCATTGAAAATACAAGCACAAGAGAAAGGCTTGCCGCAATAATCGATTTGATTCTTTTTTTCATAGCTGCACCTCCTAACCATCTAACCTTTTACTGAACCGACCATGATTCCCTTATCGAAATATTTCTGGAAAAACGGATACATGATCAAAAGCGGCAGACTGGATACAACAATCGTCGCATATTTCAGTAATTCTGCTACTTTTGCCATTTCTGCTGTACTCTGGATATCCGCAATCATACCTGGCTGTGGCGTATTTTGTACCAAAATCGAACGTAGTACAAGCTGCAATGGCTGTAAATTGGCATCATTCAGATAGATCATTGCATCAAAATAGCTGTTCCACATTCCCACAAAAGACCAGAGTGCCAAAACTGCAATGATTGGTTTACACACCGGAAGCATAATCCGGAAAAAGTGCTGGATTTCATTTGCTCCGTCAATAGCTGACGCTTCTCGAAGCTCTTTTGGAATGGACTGATAATATGTTCTCGCCAAAATCATATTCCATACATTAAAGGCTCCCGGAAGCAAAATTGCCCAGACCGTATTTACCATATGGAGCTGATTTACCAGAATAAATGTAGGTATCAGACCGCCGCCAAAAAACATGGTGATGATAAAAACAGTATTAAAAAACTTTCTTCCCACAAATTCTTTTTTAGACATTGGATACGCTGCCAATAAAGTTACAAAAACTGAAATTACAGTAAATGCTGTTGAATAAAAGAACGAATTCAAAAATCCTCTCCATATCATTTCATTTTCAAGCACTCTTCTATATGCATCCAGTGTCCAGTCTTTAAAATTGAAACTGATTCCCTGGCTGTTCAATACATTCGGATCCATAAAAGAAGCAACCACAACATAGACCAGCGGAATGAGTATCGCAAGTACAAAAATCCCCAGAACCGCATAGCCAAACCCTAAAAGCACTTTATCCGAAGTGCTAAGTTTCATTTTTCTTCTTGTTTCCATCTTCGTACCTCCTAAAGACCTTCCCCGTCATTGAGTTTCTTTACAATCCAGTTTACTGCGATTAGAAGGATTACATTAATAATCGAATTGAACAATCCCACTGCTGTCGAATATCCATAATCTCCATTTAACAGACCGATTCGATATACATAAGTAGAGAGGATCTCAGATGCTGGAAGATTCATATCTGTCTGCAACGCAAATGCCTTTTCAAATCCAATGCTCATAATATTTCCTGCCTGCAAAATAAACTGGATGACAATAATATTTTTGATTGCCGGAAGTTCTACATACCAAATCTGCTGTAAAATATTTGCACCATCTACAATTGCTGCCTCTTCCAGATCTTTGCTCGCATTTGACAGCGCTGCAGTATACATGATCGATGCCCATCCTGCTGTCTGCCAGATTCCGCTGGCGATATAGATTGTACGAAACGATTCCGGCATTGTCATCCAATTGGTATCAATCCCCAACACCTGATTGATTGGTCCTACCGGAGAAAGAAACATACGGATCATACCACAGAGAACGATTACGGAAATAAAATTCGGTGCATAGATCAGTAACTGAATCTTCTTTCGAATTCCTGCTTTTCTAATGCGGTTTAAAAGTAATGCAAGAATAATCGGTACCGGAAAGCCCCATAGTAATCCATATGCACTCAGCTTCAACGTGTTCATCAGATAATTCATAAAATCTGGTGATGACAAAAAACGCTGAAAATATTCCAACCCTACCCATTCACTTCCAAACACACCGTCAATCACATTATAATCCTCAAATGCGATCAGCACTCCACTCATTGGAATGTACTTGAAAATAATCGTCAAAAGAAGTGCCGGCATTAGAAAGAATAAGTATAACTGCCAGTTTTTTCTGACATACTGTAGCTTTTGTTTTGCTGTCTGCTTCACCGGAACCGCTTTCTTGTTTGTAAATGTCCTCATTTCTTTTTTCCTCCCTGCTTCTTTTTAATAAACCGGTTATGCAACCGGTAAAGTAACCGGTTACTTTTAATTCGATATTACACCAGATTCTCTAACATGTCAACATATTTTCATAAATACACGTTCTCTGTTCACCAAATTTTAGTCTTATTGCATAACCGGTTCCGTAACCAGTTATTTCTTAATTGCTTTTTTCTGCTGTTCTTGCTATACTGAAAGTAATTTACAGAAAACAGGAGTTGTTATATTATGGGCAAAAAGAAAGTAACCTTTGCAGATATTGCAAAATATACGAACTTTTCCAAAACTACGATTTCAAGATATTTTAATAGTCCAGATTCTCTTACTTTAGAAAATCAGGAAAAAATCGCAAAGGCTCTGGATGATCTTGGATATCAGGAAAATAAGCTTGCTAAAGTTCTGGCAAATGGGAAAAGCGAATTTATAGGAATCATTATTCCCAATCTATATCTGCACTACTATTCTGAGATGTTGAATCAGCTTTTGTCCAGCTACAGTGACTACCACTACAAATTCCTTGTATTCGTAAGCAGTGACAAAAAGGAACTGGAACAACAGTACCTGGATGAATTGATGGCTTATAAAATTGAAGGTCTGATTATATTGAGCCATACTTTTTCTTCCGAGGAGCTTGCTTCCTATCACATTCCAATCGTCGCAATTGAACGGGAAGCTGAGCATATCTGTAGCGTAGACACAGACAACTATATGGGAGCTGTACAGGCAACCAATCTGCTGATTCGCAATCAATGTGATGTACTGATTCATGTAAATGTTCCTGTACCTGAACACGTGCCTGCCTATAACCGTATCCGAGGATTTGAAGATACTTGTAAGGAACATCACATTCCATATGAACTAATGCTTCAGGATCTTGGCTATACTTATGAAACTACTTATGTAGCGATCAGACAGGTTTTTCAAAAAATAGACAGCACCTATCTGGAAAGAAAAAAGGAGTCTTTCTTTCAAATGATACTTACGCAAATATATTTTTGAACCTGCTTTTCCAAAAATATGGAAAATTACCGGAAGATTACCAAATCGTAGGCTTTGATAATTCTCCAATTGCCAACGAAGCAATTCTCCCAATTACTACGATTGGCCAACAGATTGATAAAATCGCAAAAACCGCAATGGAGCTTTTGATTTTGCAAATGGATGAGATGAAAAAAAAGAAGACCTACTCCTTTAGAACATCCCATTCACAAACAAATCACTCCTGTTCTGATTCGCCGTGAGACTACAGATTCCTGATATTTATACCTGATCGGAGGAAGTCCGCCCGCTAAAGGCATAAGTTACGGGATACCCGAATAGGTAAAAACCATCAGTAAAAAGACAGAGCCTGGAATCACACCCTACTCTGTCCTTCATATATTTTATATCCGTTTTTCTGTTCTCTTTTTACTTCATAAAGTGCCTCATCTGCTTTTTCATAAAGTTTTTCAAAACTCTCTGTTTCCGCCTGTCCAAGTGCGATTCCTATTGAGGCACTGATCTGAATCCTTTGTCCGTCCTTTTCATAAGTATTGCATAGAGATTCATTCAACTTCTTTGCCATCCGATGAACCGCTTCTATCCGGTCAATCCTTCGAATCAGCAGCACAAATTCATCTCCGCCAAGACGTCCTACAATATCTTCTTTTCGAAAACATTGATCAAGAATCTTTGCTGTGTTTTGCAATACCTGATCCCCTGTTCCATGCCCCAGAAAATCATTGATTTCCTTAAAATGATCCAGATCCAGAATGAAAAATGCGTCCACTCCCTGTTTATTTTTATCTTCTTTCAGTGCTTTTTCAATATTCTGTATCAAGCCTTCCCGATTGTACACTCCTGTCAGAAAGTCTCTTTGCGATGCCTTTTGGATTTTATTGATATTTTTTAAGTGATGTTCTATTTCCGCCTCTTTTTCCTTTTGTTCATCGTAATTTTCCAGTACACCGATAATCTTTTTATTTTTTTCCTTTCCATTTATAATTGTTCTGCTACGGATCCATCCTCTTTTTCCACCATATTGGACCGGCAATACTACAGGCTCACATTCCTTTTCTTACATAATGCTAAAATACAGCTTTTCGTATTGTGTCAGCCCTTCTTCACAAATATAACCCGCTTTGACCATTTCACTCGGATGAATCCGATCCAGAGAATAATGTTTTTCACACTCGTTTTCCATATCCCCATACAGTAAAATTCGTTTCTGTTTCATATCCACAAATTCCTGCTGAAATGTCATATGATACACCCTGAGCTGAAACCAGATAAACGCAATCATGTTCAGACTCACTGTCAGAATCATGATAAAAATCACTGTAAAAAGCAGTTCCCTCCTCTGTCCCTTTAACATCCCTTTTTTCATTCTCATTTCTCCTTCTGAAAATTGCTGTCCATGATTCCTAAAACACATGAAACATAATATTATATTCCTGATTCCTCCCGATAATGACAAGCTCTCATCTATTTTCTTCTTTTTTATCATTCTTGCTTTTTTTATTTGTTTTGTATATGATAGAGATAACTTTTATTGGACTGATTTAAATTTATTTTCACAAAGGAGACATGTATGAGCAACCGACATTATCTGATCAATTCAGAAGATCTTCAAAATCTGAATGCCAAATTACTTTCCATTGCTTTCTCCAAAGACGAAGGTGACTGGAAAAGTATTATGCATACACATCATTTTACGGAACTCTTATTTGTAGTCAGTGGAGAAGGCAGCTTTTCTTTTAACCAGGAGCAATCG
>ENA-OQCK01000085-OQCK01000085.1-human-gut-metagenome-genome-assembly--contig:-NODE-85-length-51677-cov-3.054549_pt1 | contig 51677 bp, 69 predicted proteins | sample MGYA00242498_ERZ504578 | MGnify/ENA primary metagenome ERZ504578 (study PRJEB26092, sample SAMD00036229) | human gut metagenome | host: Homo sapiens | study: EMG produced TPA metagenomics assembly of...
TAGATCTTCTAATGGAGATAACGTGATTGTGAAATCTTCAAAGCAATTGGCGTATCCACATCATTTTTTACCTCAACCTTTAAAGAATTGTGTACTTTAGCTGAACTGTATTGTCCTGCTAAACAATTATGCTTCCACCAATATACCTTACAAACTTCCATGCTTCCTTCCGGTCTTGCACTGGAGGCATCGTTCATGAACAGGGAACATAAAGCTTCTTTGATTTTCTCAGCATCCTCTTCACTGAAGCCTGTTTTTTCTGCCAGCTGGTGATTGATACTTCCTTTACATACATATAAACCAAATCAACACGGTGCTTCATTCCCATAGTGTCAGAGGAACGCTTTTCGGATGGCTCACTATTTACACTCTTTGTTATCTGCATATCGGTTGTTACAACTGGATTGATACTTTCTGCAGTTCTTATAGAAACAGGACCTCTTACACCTACAGAAACATTATTCGCTTTAAATGCGAAGACCTGCCCAAATGCTCTGACATCAGTCCATTGTTTACAGGCAGCTGAAGCATAAGCTTCACGATCCTTTAAAACCGCTTTTAATTCCTTATTATTGGAAGCACGTTCACTTAAGCTCTTGAATCCATCATTGCTTCTTTCATCAGATTGGACGAAGATATTTTCTCCCATATCCTGCAGACGGTTTCTAATTTTCCGTTTAATGCATACGTCAGATACTTCTCCAAATCCCTTAAAATCAATTCTAGGTTGATTGCCAGAAAGTGGATCACCATTCGGGTTAGCTTTGTTAACTGTGAAAATAACTGCGAAATCTACTTTGTTTGTGAATGCTGTCATAATTTAGACTCCTCCTTTGTTTATTTTTTCTTTCTTTCAGTATTGATTCGTTTGATTTCATTTCTCTGACAATCAAAACCAATGACAAAATATGCATTTAAGTTTTGGATGTGTTCTACAGCTTCTATATCCATTTCTGTATATAACTCTTCCATTAAGTCCTGTTTCATTGAAAGAAGATAATCACATTTTCTCCCTAGTTTCTCAACATAAGGTCTGATTTTCTTATCTAGCGTAGTAAGCGTTACAAACGGATGCTCTTGAAATGGTGCGTATAAACGCATTGCATTTGTTGGACGATCTTCCTTTTGAATGTTTAAAGCATATTGTTCAATTGCATCATATATTGCAAGAATTCTTCCTAATAAATAGGGGATATTTGATTTAGCTAATTTTTTGTTTTCCATAATATTCACACTCCAATTCACTCCTTCTCTATCGTAACAGTATTTTTTGAATACTGCACACAGTATACCGATACATTTATTCCAGTTATACTTCGTATTCGTTGACATGGTCTTTATCTGATTGTTAAGTCGAATGATAAAATCATCCGGAATAGGTTTCCCTTCAGAAATACATGGCAGTAGGCGTCCCATTTGCAGCGTCATCAACTGATCATCCACTTCAAAGAATGCACACGCAGTGTACCATATGCACAAGAAATGATTTCTCTGGGAATTGGAGTCATTACATCGCTCATATGATCAGCTTTTGAGTATTGAGGCCAGCTACAATATGTGAACCAGTTCTGTAGATGTTTGTAGTATGTAGAAGCATCTATCTCCTGATAATAGGTTATTGAAAATCTACCAATCGTAGCAGCGTCCATTGCCATGATGACGATGTTATCATTATGATCGCTGATATTCTGCCTATAACCGTCAATTGCTTTGTTTACACGTTGTGCGTAATCTTCTTCTGTATCTACTTTGTCCGGTAAAGCAGGAAATAAGCTTTCGTCTAATGCGAATGCCGTCATAATGTTATCACAGTGTGCATTCCATACCAAAATCGTTTGTCCATTTTGCTTATATGCCTGTTTTTGTATCAACCATCGCAAAGCATTATGAATTTTCTGAGATGTTTCATATCCAACGGAAATCGCTTCTTTTTTAGAAACGAACCTGCCGCGATATGTAAAACCGTTTGCATCATTAGTAGAAATTAACTTAGCTTTATCTTTTCCTTGACGAAGTTTAGCAGGATGTTTTTCTGTGCAATACATCATTTTACCAGTTATATAGCAGAGATCCTCGTCGGTATGTTGACTGGTATAGAAATTGTGGTAGGCATCGAATAACATTTTGTCACACCATGGTTCAACAATTCGTTTTTGTATACCTCTGATTTTAAAGCGGACAAAAGCTTCTGTTTGAACAACTGTTTTCTGGATTTTATATTTCTTATCCAATTGTTCTCCATTCAATTTTAAGATATCGCAGGAGATCAAGTCAGAGATGAGTGTACCTTGTTCAAGATATTGATAGATTGGTATAATGCTAGAGTGGGTGTAAGAAGAATCTATCCATTGTTTTAGAAGACTTTGGTGTGCAAGAACATGCGGATCGTTTCGTTTTCCAGTATATTCTGCATAATCTTTTGAGATATAAATTAGCTTATCGTGTAAAGGATGAGGCGTAATACCGCTTGATCTACTCGCTGAATCTCAGTCACAGGAATGACAGTGACGGCATCATCATTAGGGATTTCTATTGCATGGATAAATTTTCCGTTTTCATCCAAAACAACTTCAATCTGTGCTTTTGTAGTTAGGTGGCTAAGCGGTAATAACATCCCTGTTTCACTTTCCTTGCCCACTTCACTCTGACATATATCATAGGTTTCTAGTAATTTACTCGCCCAACTCATGCAATTCACCTCCTTCCTCATGTTCAACACTCTTAAAATTGATATCTTTTTCAAATCTCTTGATATCGCCGGTTCCTACAATACGCCTGATTGCACATTGTTCAGGTCGGATGAATGTAATAATACCTTTTTTCATGACTGGTGTCCAAAAAGTCGCAATCAGCTTGCCTTTTTCTTCTTCACAAACCCATTCGTCTGGGTAGATAAATCCATGAACATAGTACTGAAAGGCACTATGGTATGGTCATCATAAAAACCTTTTCCTTCACCAAATTCACATGGTTCTACATACGCCTGACATTCACGCGTACCAAGAAATATATCCCTTCGTCCACCACGATTTACCATGCGCTTTGCGATTAACCAATGTTTATTCTCATTACGATCTTGTTCTAATTCTTCATGGTGTAGATTCCATTCAAAGTGTGCTTTTACCTGATATTCAACATCTGTTAAATAGGTGTAGTAGGAGAGAGTATTACCTCCGTGGTAATTGATTGGTCGAATACCTTGTGTTGTGAATTGAATCTCATTCATAATGCGAACTTCATCAATAAACCAGCTGATTGTCGGCTTAAAGTAAATACTTTTAACCACTCCCTTTAAGGCTTCATATGTTGGGATTTGATAAGAAAACTTTTCTCCTGATACACGATTGAGAGGATCAGAATAAAGAGCATATTTACTTTTTACGCAAAATGTGATTTCGTTTTTCTTTTCCATTTTTTTCACCTTCTTTCTAATAAATTTATTTTATATACAATATGATGTATGAAATAACATCATATTGTATTTAAAATCTAAAGCAGTTTAAAAAGTACGTAGATGAGAGCAACAACTAAACAATAAATGATTCTAAAGGTTATATTCATAAAACCTTTATGTAGTAGCACATAGCCATCATCTTCATCTCTTCTTTTACAAGAGTTCTTCATGATTTACGATTCACACCTCCTAATTTGTAATAAAAATCTTGATTGAACACAGGATATAGAAAGCCCTTACATGCTTCCTATGGCATTATTATAACAAATAATTATACTAATAAGAAGATGAAAATATATGTAAGAAAATATGAAATGATTCGTAATTTTTTGATATGTTGTTATGTTTTTATTTTCTTTGACTTATTAAATTATTGACCATATAATAAGTATGTCAGTTATAAACTGTGGATTTAAATTTATTTGTGTATTTATGATTTATGTTTTAGGAAAGGCTAAATGCCTTTTTCTATTTACACAAACATATCCTCTAACTCCTTCCTAACCTCCAACCCTGTATCCTTCTTATAAAACCCATCCCTCAAAACCAGCATGCCGTTAAACTCAAGCTGATAAATCATATCTTCCTTCTCCAGCTCCTTATACTTGTGTTCATAAACATTCACCATAAAGCGCTGTGTCTTATCAAGCAGTCCATACTTTTCTGCATTGCTAATGGAACTATTCAGCTGATTAATCAATTTCTCGCCATCTTTGTACGGAACCAAAACACCAATACTCTGAGAATCAATCATTTCAAATTTTTCTCCCGCACTCTTTAATGCGTGCCCCAGACAAGGATGAGCAAGATCATCAGATTCCTTTTTACTCCCTATTCGCGAAAATAGATCAAATAAGGAAACTTTACGATTCTCAATCTTTGTTGAATATTCCGTATCCTGTCTGCGATCAAACAAATAGGAATCATAATACTGACGTATGAAGGGGAGTGTTAAAAGCTCATCCACACGGTTTCCCTCTTTGGAAGCATGTAGTTGTGATAATAAAATATCTGTTTCATTCTGTCCTTTTCTTACATCCTTAAGTTTTTCGATATGTTCTTCATTGGAATTGATTAGATAGACAGTCCCTAACTCTGAATTTTTACCATTTCTATTGCATCTGCCAGCAGCCTGAAGAATACTATCAAGTCCGCATAGGGAACGTATGACAACATCACAATCTATATCGACTCCTGCTTCGATCAGATTAGTCGCTATACACAACACAGTATCTTTTTGTTCCATATGCTCTTTTAAATCCTCCAATGTAAGATGGCGATGCTCCGGACACATGCTAGTAGATAAATGATATAGATGAAGTCCGTCTATTTCATGATGCTGCTCACAAGCTCGATATAAATTTAGTGCCTCTGCTTTTGTATTGACAATCACCAGCATGCTGCAGCCGGGCTGCAGCTTTTGAAATATAAAATCTGATAAATCAGCAATTGAATAGCCGCCCCTGCGACAGGCATCTTCTATATGGACACGCTTAAATTGTTCCTGCATTTCCTTTGTCTGTTTTACAATTTCAGATTCTGAAGCCAACTTGATAGGATAGGTGGTAGTTTCCAATAATGGCTGTGTTGCCGTACATAATACCACCGTAGTATTACAATTATAAGCAAGAAAGTTCATCATTCATTAAACATCGATATTGTTTGAACTGGTATTTTCTGAGCTTCATCTATAATGAGTACAGAGTCGGCTAACTGATGAAACCTGCGTACATCCGTTGTTCGATCTTTAAACATCACATCGAACAGACGAACTGCTGTCGTCAAAATTACGGGCTTATTCCAGGAGGAACTGTAGTAATCATAATCTGTATATTGAGATGGGATAATATTGGAATGATGCTCCAAAACAAGATCTTCATTGAAAAATTGCTTCATCACTTCCGCATTTTGTTCTAATATGGTCTTAAAGGGTGCAACATAAATGATATGCTTCTTATGGTATTTTTTCGCATGATGCAGAGCATAACGAAGTGATGCGAGTGTTTTACCTGAGCCAGTTGGACAGGACAGACGATAAATACCAGGAGAATGGCTGCTAAATGCTTTACACTGATCAGAGATACTGGCGCGCAATTCATTGATTGGATTGAAAGAGGAATTTGCAGTTATCTCAGCTAAATGACTCTCAAGCTTATCTGTTGCTGCTTGCCATATAGTATCTTCTGTATAAACGATTGTTTGTGTGTGTTCCATGAAATTGCGAGTATCTTCACGATCTCCATGAATTAGTAAAGACATGAGAAGTCGTTGTAAAGCTCCAATATAAAAATAATAGTCCTTCGCATCTTGAGCCGTTTTTTGCTTCATGAAATTTGCAAGATAGACCGAAAGTTCCTTATGCGCTGCACGGAAAAGATTTTCCAATTCCTCTGTGGAAATAAAGTCATTCATAAAGGCGGTAATGTGTTCCATATCCAATGCTTTTTTCGGATAACACCGGCTGCGCAAGGCATTATCACCATGCACATTTATGAAATCACATAACCCATGATGAGAAACAATTGCATTTGCTAACATGAGTTTTACCAGACACTCACTCATATCACTGTAAGATCTGCACACCTCAAGCAGAATCTGCGCGCCGGCTGATGAATGATTAACCTTGGGAAGAAATATATTTTCCATTGCTGCTTTTGTTATGTACTTCTGAAATTCCCTGGAAGCCTTGCCGCAATCATGCAAAAAAGCAGTCAGCTTCATGCAATTTGTCAGACCTCTTGCAGCTGCATATTCTTTAATCGCTGTAAAGGTATGTTCGCTGTGCTCCTGTAATGACTGCATTTCCTGATTGCTATTTATATGTGCCAATATGTTCATGCTCCCACCCCTGTCTATTCCATAATAGCGCTTACATGAAGGCGTGTCAATATCAATGTTTCATTGAATAAATTGATAACTAAGGTATAATGTAAGAGAATGGTAAAATAGCCTGTACTTATGGAGGTAATTAAATATGTTAATATACGAAGGGACAAAATATGATTTCAAAATGGATATGGACCTTGATAAAATACCTCATCTTTTAGAGGAAAAGCTTTATGAGCGTATGCACATCCATACGAGTAAAAAAGAAGTAACCTCGTGGAAAAATTCACTTCAATATATGTACAAGGTATTGAATGACCCTACTATACCGGATACCTGCGGAGTAGCTATTGAATATAATATTCCAAAAACAAACAAGCGTGTGGATTTTATTATGTCCGGATATAATCATGATGGGAAGGCAAGTGCTATTATCATCGAGCTAAAGCAATGGGAGCGTGTGGAAACGGTATTCAACCGCGAGGATTTGATAAATACCGAGGTAATGACAGCGCTGGGAAAAGGAGTGCATCGTGTTGTACATCCCTGTTATCAGGCCTGGTCCTATGTACAGCATATGAATGATTATATCGAAGAAGTAGGGAAAAAAGACATACAGCTGTACCCTTGTGCATATCTGCATAACTATGATTTAAAGAAAGAGCAAAATATCATAAATCCAATTTACAATACATGTATTGAGAAATCACCATTATTCACACAGGGAGAAATTCCTAGACTGCGGGAATTTATCAAAAAGCATTTAAAACAAGGGGATCGTAAGGAGGTGCTGTTTCTAATAGAGAATGGCAGAATTCGACCCTCCAAGAGCCTTCAGGACTGCATTTCTTCTATGCTGGATGGTAATCAGGTATTTACGATGCTAGATACACAGAAAGTGGTCTATGAAGAAATCCTTTATATGGCTAAATTGTGTCAAAAGGATAAAAGGAAACGGGTAATGATTGCAAAAGGCGGCTCAGGAACAGGGAAGTCCGTGATTGCTGTAAATGCGATGGTGAATCTGCTGAAGGAAGACATGTTTGGACAATATATAACAAAGAATGCGGCTCCACGCAACGTGTATATAGATAGACTTGCTGGTAAAATGAAGAAAAACAAAATCAAATCACTGTTCGCTGCACCGGATAAATTTTATCAGCAGCAACCAAATGATTATGATTTTTGATTGTGGATGAAGCGCATAGATTACGAGAAAAATCAGGTATGTTTCAAAAAGGTGAAAACCAGATACAGGAGCTGATAAGTTCATCACTCTTTACCGTTTTCTTTATCGATCCCTATCAGCGTGTTCATTTTCGTGATTTTGGAAGTATCTCCGAGTTTCAGAAACAGGCACAGCTACAAAATGCAGAGGTTATACAATATGAATTACATTCACAGTTTCGCTGTAACGGATCGGATGGATATCTTGCCTGGATAAGAAATATGCTGCAGCTGGAAGAAACAGCAAATTTCAATTTCAAGGATATCAGCTTTGATTTTCGTGTCATTGATGATCCAAATGAATTAAGAGCTATGATTTGTGAAAAAAATGATGAATCAGGGAAAGCCAGAATATTGGCGGGATACTGCTGGGAGTGGGAAAAAGCCGGTAGAAGTGATCCGAATCACGATGACATTGTAATTGGTGATTTCAAAATGAGCTGGAATCTGGATGCTGGTGATCCATATGCAATAAGTCAGGGATCTGTTCATCAAGTAGGGTGCATTCATACTACACAGGGGCTTGAATTTGATTATGTAGGAGTTATTATTGGTGAAGATCTTCGTTATGAAAACAATGAGCTTGTGACTGACTACAGGCAAAGAGCGAAAACGGATTCTTCTGTAAAGGGGCTGAAAAAGCTGTATCGTGAGAATCCGGAGAAGGCAAAACATATTGAACGACAGATTATACTGAATACGTATTACACGTTGATGACAAGAGGGATGAAGGGGTGCTATATCTATTGCTGTGATTCAGAACTGCAAAAGTACATCAAAATGTCAATAGCAGATGCATAGTCAAAAAGGGTGAAGCAATTTCAGGCATCACCCTTTCTCATTCTTGATACTGTTTACTAACGGTCTTATCCTTTCTTCATTTTTGCTACAGTATCCTTTAAGCTATACCTGCAATGGCCCTCTCTTCCGACTACCGTTTCCGCAGCGTCCAGAGAGCTTTGTATCGCTTCCTCACAGGCTTCGATGCCAGCACGGAAAACCTTGTCAATCTGCTGCTCATGAAGAATAGTTTGCGATATAAATGAGCAATCAGCGGAATGAGGAATTTTATTTGCTGTGGAAAAGGCAATCGCAATATCGCCACTGCCATTTCCCAGATGTGAACCAAGGCGGGCGAGTGCCACCGGCATACGTTTGCATACACGCTTCAGCTGTCTGTCGGACATTGGTATATCTGTTGCCAGGATTATTATAATACTGCCCTGCTCCACCTGTTCCTTCACAGAATCATGAAAGGATACGTTTTCCTTGATATAATCATTCTTTAATCCGAAATTAGATAAGACGAGAAGCCCCACCGTATATTCTTCTCCATTCAATTCCAGCACTCTTGACGCGGAACCGATACCTCCCTTCATTTCGAAGCAACTCATACCGCGACCTGCTCCCACAGCCCCAAGTGCAAAATCCTTCCCTGCATCCGCAATCGCCTCATATACATTTGACTCCTGAATGCTGCATGCCCGTATATCATTCAGATATCCGTCATTGCATTCCCCAACCACTACATTCACAGTGCCGCTCGTCGTACCGATTTCCGGATGATCCTGCAGCATATAGCGCACCAATGCCTGCTGAACAGTCCCCACACACAGCGTATTTGTCAATGCGATCGGACTTTCCAGTACACCAAGCTCCTCCAGCTGTATCAATCCGCCGGTCTTTCCAAAGCCATTGATCACATGGCATGAAGCTGTCAGCTTCTCACGAAAAATATCACCCTCTGTCGGCAGGATTACCGTAACACCGGTCTGTACGTTATCCGCCGCTATTGTTTTATGTCCGACACGGACGCCTTTAACATCCGTTATCTTATTTCTATAACCCTTTTTCATATACTCACCTCGCATTATAAGGATATCACATGCAGCATACTGTTTAACATTTATTTATGAAAAAGAATGAAACACACCGTCTTCTTATTTTTTCACCCCTCTATATCTATAGGCGAAGGGTAGAAAATATGCTATGATATAACAATAACAGAAAGGGGAGATACCGATGCAGGAAAGGGTATATTACAGGGAAATCTGACAAAGGCATTGCTGCGCATGGCTGTACCGCTGTTCGTGCTGAATCTGGTCAACTCCCTCTACAATATCATTGATACCTTCTGGGTCGGACAGCTTGGTGAGCTTCAGGTTGGCGCCGTTTCGCTTGTCGGTCCTATTATGTGGTGTGCACAAAGTGTTGCCATGGGGCTTAGTGCGGCTGCGATTGCTTTACTATCCACACGGCTTGGGGCCAATCAAAAGGGGGATGCCTGTCGTTTCGCTACTGCTCTTCTATACTTTGCGATAGGCTTTGCCATTGTACTGAGCATAGGAACACTGCTTCTGCTGCATCCGATTCTAAGCTGGCTGGATACCCCGAAGGAAATTTATGATGCCAGTTATCAATATCTGCTCGGAATTTCCTTTGACTATATCGGCCTTCTTATGCTGAACCTCTATATGGCAATGCGACAGAGTGCGGGGGACAGCCGATCCGGTGTAAAGCTGAATATGTGCGCTTCCCTGCTGAATGCTATTATGGATCCGATATTCATTTTTGTTTTTCACTTCGGTATCCTTGGTGCTGCGATTGCCACGGTTGTATCCAAGCTGGTTATGGTACCGATTGCATGGCGGCGTCTGCATGATAAAGCCTTTCCTGTACATATCGATTTTCGGGCATATCCGTTTCATGCAGCGGATGGAAAAATCATACTGAAGCTTTGTATACCTGCCGCAAGCGGTCAGTTTCTTGAAAATCTGGGCTTTGTCATCATGAACAAATATATCGTCTACTATGGTGCTGTTGCCATATCGGCATACGGTGTCGGCGCAAAAATGGTGACGCTTGCCTATATTCCCGTCATGTCGATCGGAGCTGTACTGGCAACCTTTGTCGGTCAGAATCTGGGAGCCGGCAATACAGAGCGTGCACGAAAGGCATTTCATACAGCGATGAAGCTGTCAACACTTTTCTCATCTACTCTGACCATTATCGGAATGCTCGTAATCACACCGTTTATACACTTGTTTGTACCAAACGCATCTACGCAGCTTATGGAGCTAACACAGGAATATGCATTTTTTGCCTTGCTGTGCGGTGTTTTCATGGGATGGTATATCAACCTGAATGATGGCGTGTTCAATGGCTCCGGTCATACGAATTATACCTTTATCTTATCCATGATGCGTCTTTGGGCATTCCGCATTCCGATGATTCTGCTGTTTCATCGCTTTACGAGCTTGGCATTACAGGAATATGGCTGGCAATGCTGCTCAGCAATATCTTTGAATGTATACTGCACAAGCCATTTATCTCAGACATCGCTGGGAGCACTCCGCGATTCTTACAGAAACAGAAAAGATACAGCCTTCAGAAGAAACTGTAAAAGAAATATAAAGGGCACCCATGCAACAGCAGGGTGCCTGATCTATATTACACAGCGCGATACTGCTGTGGGAAGTTATCGGATAAAGTTTTCCTCACGGTATCCCAGAAACAGGATACATGCGATAGCTTCTGCAATTTCTATGAATTTATTCATGGTAGCGTCCCTCCTGTCTTACACCTATAGTATACCGGAAGCACTTTGCTTCGTCGTGTGAATTTACTTACACTTTGCTTACAATCCTGTTAGCTGATTGACAGGCTAATCGTTTATTTCGTTCTGTATAACGTCGCATACAGACAACATCATATTCTGATTTTATTGTTAAGCAAATACCAATAATCATACTGTTCCTTACATCTTATATAAAATCCTGTGCATTTCATTCAGAATCAGAAAGCAACATGAGTATCCGCAGCCATTCTCCTTTTACATAGCTGCCGTGGTTGTTGCTTCATTTGATTAAGGCTGAAAACAGGTAAGCAAAAAAAAGCGCCTCTTGGCGCCTATTGCAATGAAAAAGGAAAGATGTCAAATCAGATGTTCAGGCATGATATCCAAAGAATGCCAAACAGAGTGCAGTGCCAATCCAGCTCAACAGCTTTTTCATCTCCATCTCCTCCTTCTTTCTATCTGCATTATATCGTATGCACACTGGTTTGTCGTGTGTTTCTGCTTACAGCAAGATTACAGTTTTGTAATATTTCCTGCAGACTGTCTTTGCGTTTCCATACGTTATCCCGTATAATAGGTAGGAAAGCTGAAACATATAGGTGATAAACATGAAATTTGAAGATTATAAGCTGGATGCCTCCATCTGTGAGGCTCTGCATACACTGGGCTATCAAAGTCCGCTGCCGGTACAGGAGGCTGTCATACCGCTCATGCTGGAAAAGAAGGATATTCTGGTGAAATCCAGAACTGGAAGTGGAAAGACCGCATCCTTTGCGATACCTATCATACAGGACCTGATCTGGGAGGAACGCTCACCTCAGGCTTTGGTACTGAGTCCGACCAGAGAGCTTGCCCTGCAGATCAAGGGAGAATTTGATAACATCGGTGCCTATAAGCGCATTAAGACGGCTGCCGTATTCGGGAAGCAGCCTTTCCGTTTTCAGGCACAGGATGTAAAGCAGCGGACCCATGTTGTCGCAGGAACACCGAAGAGTGCTTGACCATCTGGAGCAGGGAACCCTTCGAACAGAAAAAATCCGCTATATCATTATCGATGAAGCGGATGAAATGCTGAATATGGGGTTTATCGAAACTGTCCAGAAGATATTCTTTCGTCTTCCAAAAAACGCGTCTGTCTGCATGTTCTCCGCAACACTGCCACAGGAAATACAGGAGCTTGCACATGACTTTCTGAAGCAGGCGGAAGTTGTGGAAATCGAGTCGCAGACTCCGTCAGTGAGCAGATGCATCATTATGCATACCGTTTGAAGGAACACGAAAAGCCGCAGGCACTGCTGAAGCTGTTATGCAGGGAGCTTCCCGAATCCTGTATCATCTTCGCAAAGACACAGGAGCATGTTCGCGAAATATGCCGTATGCTGTATGATAAGGGCATCAGTGTCGATCAGCTGCACGGCGGTATGCTGCAGGAGGATCGACTGGAAAATATGAAGGACTTTCGTTTAGGGAAGCTTCGTATTTTAACCGCTACGGATGTTGCCGCAAGAGGCATTGATATACAGGATGTTACGCATATTATCAATTACGATATGCCAAATAAAAAAGAGACCTACATACACCGTATCGGCCGTTCTGCAAGACTGGATCGAAGCGGTACCGCGATATCCTTTGTTTCACAATATGATGATTTCCGCCTTCAGGAGCTGGAAGAATATCTGGGGAATGCACTGGAGTTTCATGACAGCAGTGAGCTTGAAGCTGTTATTGCGGACGCTGAGACATTGAGAAAGCTGGGAACTCCGAAATCTCAAAAAGAGGAAAAAGGGAAAGAGCTGCGCAAGGATATGATGAAGCTGTATCTTGGCGGAGGGAAGACAAAGAAAATCCGCCCCGGGGATATCGTTGGTGCCATTTGTGAAATAGAAGGGGTCTGCGGGGATGATATCGGCGTCATCCAGGTACAGGATCATCAGCCTATGTGGATATACTGCATGGTAAGGGCTTGCAGGTGCTGCGTGCGCTGCGTCAGAAAACCATCAAGGGCAAAAAGCTGAAGGTGGAGCGCGCAAAGGAGTAGTCATACAGCTGTCACAAATTGTAAAAAAATGTAAAAAGGTACTTCCGGATTCAAACCATACAGAGTATACTTATACTATAAGACACAGGAGGTATGATTATGCTTGATAAAAAAGTATCCGAATTGCTGAATGATCAGATTAACAAGGAGCTGTACTCCGCATATCTGTATCTTGATTTCTCTCTCTATTATCAGGAGCAGGGGCTGGATGCTTTGCCAACTGGTACATGATTCAGACGCAGGAGGAACGCGATCATGCAATGCTGCTTCTGCAGTATTTGCAGAATAACGGGGAACACATCACACTGAAACAGGTGGATAAGCCGGATAAAGTATGCAGTGCCTTAAAGGATCCGCTGGAATTTGCGTTGGAGCATGAGCGCTATGTAACCAGCCTGATTCATACAATTTATGATGCTGCACATGAGGTGAAGGACTATCGCACGATGCAGTTTCTGGACTGGTTTGTAAAGGAACAGGGTGAGGAAGAAAAGAATGCAGAGGATATGGTGAAGAAATTCGAATTATTCGGCACAGATCCTAAGAGTCTGTACATGCTGGATAATGAAATGGCTGGCCGTGCATACAGCGCACCTTCTCTGGTATTATAAGAGAAACACACAGTTGTCTGTAAGAGATGATTCTTTTACAGACATTTTTGTATTCTTGCATGATGCCGCTCTATCTATTGGTGTTATGCCTGTTTTCTGTAATTATTCAGGCAAACTTTATTAAATTTGTATAAATTAAGCATAAGCTATTGACCGTTCCCCTGGGGACTGCTGTACAATAGCCTCAAACATGAGGTGATAGAATATGAGAATTCAGGAGATTGCGGATACAACCGGATTAAGTAAAAAAGCAATCAATCTGTATGAGAAAAAGGGATTGCTGCAGGTTATACGGGATGAGAACGGCTATCGCTGTTACACACAGGAGCATGTCCGTATTCTAATGCGGATAAAAATATTGCGAAGAATGGATGTTTCGCTTGCGGATATCGAACAACTGCTGCAGGAGAAAAATATGCAGCTGCTGGATATGCAGAAGGAACAGCTGGAGAAAAGCTTGCGCAGTGTGAGCTGCAAAATCTTTATATGCAAAGAATTGCAGCCTTACTGGAGGAAGAACATACAGAGCTGCTTCAGTCTGCGGATCAGGAAATGGAGGAAGCATGGGAAGAGGTTCAGGAACTGCAGCCCGATAAGCGCAATGTTTCTTCATTTATTGTTGTGGAGGTCATGCTTGCGACGCTTCTGCTTGATAATGGAAATATGTTATATGCCGTGATTGGTGCCATGCTGCTAGTTCATGTGTTTTATGTTATTGGGAAAGCTTCCTCCTGTCTGGAAAGTCCACTGGACTATTTGCTTTATATGGGGATACGAGGATACGTACCCTGTATGCAAAAGGAGAGTGTGCAATGAAACAGATCACACTGAATAAGGTAGGCTATGCCTATGATACGGAATGGATTTAGAGGATTTGAATCTGACGATACAGCAGGGAGACGGGTGTATACTGCTGACCGGGAAAAACGGAGCAGGAAAGAGTACGCTGTTAAATGTAGTCTGCGGTTTTCTGCCGCCGGATTACGGGAACCTTTCACGAGGTGGAATGACAATTGGATATCTGCCATATGAACATCCTCTGTATCGCCATTTAACCGTATTGGAAAATCTGCGATATTTTTACCGCTGCTTTCATGGCAAAAATCTGGATGTGCAGGACGCAGCTGTACAGGAGGTTCTGCAGGCACTGTCGATTGATTATCTAAACCAGCGCATGGACCAGTGTAGCTCCGGACAGGAACAGAAGGCGGGTATTGCCTGTATTCTGCTCAGCAATGCGGATATGATTATCATGGATGAGCGTTTGTTGCCATAGATGCGAAAAGCAGTGAAGGTCTGTGTGAGCTGATTTCAAAAAAGTGTGAGAACACGGTATTCCTGATTACCAGTCATACCTCATCCGGCATTTTGCCTGTTGTGAATCGGCTGCTGGCACTGGATGGTCACCATCTGGTTCTGGATACGAAAGACCATAGGAAAATCATGCAATATTTCCAGCCGGAGGAGGATGCTGTATGATTCGCTATGAGCTGCTTCGTATGCTTCGCAACCGAAAATGGAAGTATCTGATTCCTGCCGCTTTGCTTTCCTATATCTACATCAGTGGGGTAAGCAGCTTTACGGTGACAGAGGGCAGTATATATCAGGATCAGCAGATACAGGCTGCAGCATGCTTGGTATCCTTTCTGTTTCTCAGCATTGTTTATCAGATTGCATGGAAGAAGAACCACCGCTTTCCTGGCAGGTGCTTCTGGCTTTTCCCCTTACCTGCCGTAAAAGCTATCTCTGCAAATTGTGTATAGTATTGCTGTTCCAGCTCCCTGCCGCTGCTATCGGTATTGGTGTTTATGCAGTGATACAGAAATCAATCGCATCGCCTTTTCTCACCTTTCTGCTCTGTATACAGCTGCTGTATCTGACAGGCTTTCTTTATGGCTGCTATAAAACCTCACAGGGCTATCTGGCAGCCATGGGGACCATCACGATTATCAATGTTACGAAGCGACTTGTTCCTGTTTTTATCATCTTCTGTATGTTGAATGGTAAAGCGTGGAGTGCGGCGTTTGCCATTCTGTGGCCGTTGATATTGCTGTTCTGTCTGAGTGTCATCATCGGATTATGGATTCTCCTTCCGGTATGCATGCGGCGTAAGCTGCATCAGGAAATGGTTTTGAGCAAGCTGTTTCCCAATCTGAAATTCACTCCGGGACAGCTGATGCTGATGCAATACCGGAAGGGTGCAGATCGGCTTTTGCAATTTATCTTTCGCAAATGTGACACACACAGCAGTTCCTACTGGAAGAGGTGCGCTGTTATTGAGGTAAGCATAAGTTGCATGCCTTCTCTTTTGCATTGCTTCTCTTTTTCCTGGCATGGTTCATGATAAGCCTGAATTTACTGATACTGATGGCAGCTGTGATATGTCTGCTTCATGTAATATACTGTCTTTGCTTGGAAAGCAGAACAATGCATGCTGTCTGCATAAAGGATACCGGGCATATGCAGAGAAAGAGGAGCTGAACTACACACAATAGCGGGAGTAGGTATAATGTGTTAACTGTAATCAGCTCCTGCTTTGTGCAATAGATTTAACCGTCAAAATCCATGACCGTATTATTGTCAATTTCCCCTTGTTTTTCATCAAAGACAAAGGATCAGTTTCATCCTTGGTGATGCACTGATTCCTTTTTGCTCTCATGATGATACGGACTGTCCATTTAAAAAGAATTGATGGCACTGTTTTTCGTATAGAAAACACTGCATGTAAAACAGCCCAAGAAATAAAACCATACAGGTATATTCTATGGTTAATCATATTGCTGAAAATGATGAATCCTGTCTGTCAGGTCTATTTTGTTATCCCGACGGCTATACTGCTGTGAAATAAACAAGCCTCGATATTGCACGCTCTCATTTCTTCCCTTGTTTATATGATCTTTTATATAACGGTTTTCCTTATGATATGTCCGCATAGCATAAGGGCGGTGTACTTTCGTCATTCTCCTGCTGCTTCTGTATTGACATCCACTATTATTTTAGCTATGATATACATGTGTTAGTTAAACGTTTACGTAAAGGAGGTGTCGATGTGGAACAGCATAAATATAATATTATTGATATCGCACGTCTGGCGCAGGTGTCCACCGCCACAGTTTCCCGTGTGCTGCATGAAAAGGGCGGTTATTCCAAGGAAACGGAGACCCGTGTGCGCAGAGTCATTGCGGAATGCGGTTTTCAGCTTAATAAAAATGCACAGGGCTTGCGGACGCAGAAAAGCAGGAATATCGGTGTTATCGTGCCGGATATCACCAATGAATTTTTTGCGAGAATCATCCGTTACCTGGAACTGTTCTTTCTCAAACATCAGTATTCTGTTTTGATATGTGATTCCCATGAGGATATTGAAATCGAACAGCTGCATATCCGCAATCTGAAGGAGCAGCAGGTAGAGGGTATCATTTATATCTCAGGAAGGAATGCAAATCCGATACAGGAATCCGCATTTTCCATACCGATCGTCTATATTGACCGAAAGCCGGAGGATGTGCACATCTTTGTACATTCCGATAATCGGCAGGGAGGATATCTTGCTGCCAGAGAATTGATCGAAAAGCAGTGCCGCAGCATTCTGTTTTTAAGAGATCAGAAGAAAGCGTCAACGATTCGGCAGAGAAGAAGCGGCTACCTGGAAGCGCTGGAAGAAGCGGGGATAGCGTTTCAGGAATCCTGGGAAATCATGACGAAAAGCGATTATGCCAGTGTATTCAAAACAGTCACTAACCTGCTTATGCAGAAAGGCTGCTTCTTTGACGGCGTGTTTGCGACCAATGACAATATGGCACTGGCCTGTCTGCACGCATTGCATGCACAGCATATTCAGGTTCCCGATCAGGTGAAAATCGTCGGCTTTGACAATGTCTCCATTTCACAGTTCTGTCACCCGGCACTGACTACGATTACACAAAATACAGAGCTGATGGCGGAGGCGGCAGGAGACGCGCTGTTGAAGCGGATTCATCATGAGCTGGATAAGCAGGAATTTATCATACCGGTTTCTCTTTGTGTAAGGGAATCAACCTGAGCTCACGTAGGTGAGCTTTAAAAAAAGAGGATACGAAAACGTTTACTTAAAGGAGGATATACGTATGAAGCCTATGTTCGGTCCGTCTCTCATGTGTATGGATTTATTGAAAATCAGAGAACAGATTCAAATTCTGAATATGCATGCGGATTTTTATCATATTGACATTATGGATGGTCATTTCGTAAAGAATATTACATTATCTCCGGATTTTGTCAAAGCAGTAGCCCGCGTCAGCAGGGTACCGCTGGACTGTCATTTAATGGTGACGCATCCGGATGACTATATCGCCATGCTTGCCCAGGCAGGAGCCACCTTTCTTTCGCCGCATGCAGAAACTATCAACACGGATGCCTTTCGTATTCTTCATAAGATTCATGAGCTTGGATGCAGGACCGGTATTGTTTTGAACCCGGCAACTCCCCTGTCCTATATCCGGCATTATCTTCATTTACTTGACAAAATCACCATTATGGTTGTTGATCCGGGCTTTGCCGGACAGGCTTTATTCGCGAATGCTGGATAAGATAAAAGAAGCGAAGGCGCTTAAGCTGCAGCATGGCTATCGGTATCTAATCGAAGTGGATGGCTCCTGCAATGCAGCAACCTTTCAGGAGCTGCGTCAGGCAGGGGTGGAAGTATTCATCGTGGGAAATTCCGGTCTGTTTCAGCTGGACGATAATTTGCATGCGGCATGGGAAAAAATGCTTGCGCAGTTTCATGGGGAAATAGATAAAACTCAGCATTTGCGAAAACAGCCATAGAGGCAGACTGTCATAAGTCTGCATGCAGGCAAAATAAGCAGAGGCATCCATGTAAAATGGGAGCTTCTGCTTACTCTGTAGTATCATTTATAAAGTCATTTACAGCTTCGTCTTGCACAGATATGTATGTTGTGAAAAATGAATGAGTGCTGCTGTCATATATACAGCATCATGACAGCAGCACCTTTCCATAGCCATCTATAAGCATGTTTCTTTCTGATATCCATACATATCTCTATCGCTGCGGGAACTGAAAATCCTGCAATGCCGTATTCATAAAATCATGAAACGGCTTCATTGCCTGAAACAGGGTGCAGGCCAGTGTGAGAAACTTCTCGCGGTCTTCCACCTCATTATCCATGAGCGGATATTCAAGACACCAGCTTTTGTGGCAGAGATAGGAAGCCATGCTGTGGTCGGGATCATACCCCTTGGGAACACGCTTCAGCTTTGTCCCTGTAATTGTGAAGTGATCCTTAAACGAAGGAGCTTCGATAATGGCGGAAAACTCTTCCGGCTTTGCGGCAATCGCATCACGCATCATGGCTGTTGCGTCCTTGAACATATCTGCGAACAATCCTCCTCCCAGAAAGCTTTGATTATCCGGCATTAGATGAACATAATATCCAACCGGTATGGGAAGCTTCCCCTTTGCGGAAATATGTGCGCGAAATGCAGGCAGATACGGAGTTTTATCCTTACTGAAACGGGTGTCGCGCACCTGCTTGAAGGTCAGCTCTTTTGGCGAAAAGCCGCTTATAGAGGGGTCAAAGCGTGCTATGCGTTCCATCAGATCCTGTAAAAGCTCCTCGAACTCAGCTTCTGCTTCCTTCCGCAGCTCCTTGTGACTTTGAAACCAGTCCCGCTGGTTGTTTTTCTGTAGCTGGCGCAAGTATTCCATCATAATAGACATATCAGGCCGCCTCCTTTGCATTCTGTACCTTTTTCATGACCTCTGAATCCACCAGCTCCCTTAACAGCTGTTTGGCGTCCATTGTACAGCGAAATGCAGGCAGCTGATCGAAGCTGTCCATAATCTCCTCCAGCTCCTCCATATGATCACAGAATTCATTCAGAATCCGCTTATCCAGTGTTTTCAGTCTGCTGTATTCCAGATTCTGCGGCTCAAGACGGTGTGTCATAACTGCGTAGGGAATCCGCTTATCACACTGACAGAATCCATTGGATACTGCTCCGCAATAGGTGCTTAAAAAAGAAGCCATGCGCTTTCTTGCCCGAGATAAGCGCTGCCGGTATGCTTCCGGAGTCATATCCAGAATTTCTGCGGCACTTTTGCTGTCAATGTGAAACATAGTCCCGAGAATGTAAATGCAGCGATCCTGCGGCTTCAGGCATTGCAGCATGACATTGGTACAGGAGAGCTTCAGCTCTCTTGCGGCCTCCTCCCTCGTACATCCCGTCAGCTTCTTCTTCATCCGGCACATAGCTTGCCCGCAGATCATTTGCATAAAAATCAAAATCCAGGGATGCGCTGCGAACATGCTTCTTTTTACATCCATCAGATAATTCACAGCGATACGATACACCCAGGTTTGAAATCTGCTTTCTTTGCGAAAGGTGGAAATACTGGTCATAACCTTAATGAGGATTTCCTGAGCGGCATCCTGTGCATCCGCTATGGTTCCCAGCATACGCAGTGACAGATTGAATACCATATCCTGTATTTCTGTCAGAACCTCCTCCAGTGCAAGGCGATCCCCCTGAACCGCCTGATCAATTCGTTTGTTTAATTCCTCCTGCTGCATAATATCAGCCTCCTTTACTCTTCCTATAATTAGACGGAAGTGTGTGCACATTGTGACAAATTCTTACTCTTAGTGTAAAAGTATTCTGGAGAATGTCAAGCAGTCCATAGTCACATCTTATATCAGCCATACATTACAGGTTATAAAATTACGTAGTTTAAAGAATATCGGCTGCTTTATACAGATATAGAAGAGTAGCCGGCATAGATATTGGTGTCGATAATCTGACAGCAATTGCGTTTACGAGCGGACACCGCCCTGTGCTGATAAAAGGAAATGAAATAAAAGCAGTCAATCAATACTTTAACAAACAGATCGCACATTATCGCTCACTGCTAAGAACTGGAAAGAAGGATAGCAAAGGCATCCATCAAACAAAACGAATGAAACGTATCAGCGAAAAGCGAAATCGACGTGTAAAGGATATCCTGCACAAAGCATCAAGAAAATAATAGATCTATGTGTGGAGGAAGGAATTGAAGTTATCGTCGTAGGAAATAATGCGGGTTGGAAGAAGCGTATCCATATGGGAAAGAAGAACAATCAGACATTTGTGCAGATACCGTTTCATACGCTGATCGAAATGATCAAATACAAAGGAGAAGCGGCAGGAATCAGAGTCGTAGTCTGTGAAGAAGCAATACAATCGAAGGCTAGTTCCATTGACGAGGATCAAATACCAGTCTATGGAAACGATGTAACGCATACCTTCACAGGGAAAAGAATCAAGCGAGGATTGTACAGAAGCAAAAACGCATTCTAATAAATGCCGATATCAATGGAGCAAGCAATATCATACGAAAAGTATATCCATGTATGCCAAAGCGAGAGCGATGGAGTAGAGGTACGGTGAACGTACCAGTACGTGTATCTGAACACGAACAAAAAGTTTTGATGAATGCGCAGGCATTCATTGGAAGCCGCTTGCTCTTTAGCTGGCGGTAGTTCACGATTGTGATACAATGAAAAAAAAGGATGGTAAAACATGAAAAAGAAAATTCAAATTGTCATATGCTGTCTGCTATGTTTTCTTATGGCAGCCTGCAGCGGCGAAAAAGAGAAGAAGGGACAGTCCGATGAGGTTGCTGATATCGTGCTGAGCGACAAGCAAAGTGATATGGCGCTTCAGTTTGTAAAGGATCTGACGCAGCGCAAATATGATAAGCTGCAGAAGGATTATGCATATGATGAGCAAATGCATAAGGCTGTACGGGAGGATTCCTTCCAGAAGCAGCTGGATGCCTATAATGACAGTCTCGGATCACTGATTGAGGCAGAGCAGCCTATGGACAAAGCTATCAAAATTCGACAATCATCATGATACCATGCCGTATGGAGGAACAGAATACCAATATTCAGGTGAGCCTGAATGAACAGGATCAAATTCAGGGCTTGTTCTTTAAGCCGTACAAATCACAGAAGAAAGCAGCGAAAGCTCCGGATGGTGTCAAGGAGCGTGAAGATGAGCTGCAAATTGCCGATGGAAAAAGCTGAGCGGCAGACTGACAACTCCGGCAGAGGGTAAAAGCTTTCCGCTTGTAATTCTTCTGGCGGGAAGCGGACCGAATGATATGGATGAGACCATTTACGATAACAAACCGTTTCAGGATATCGCCTGGGGACTTGCGAAAAAGGGTATTGCGAGCTACCGCTATGATAAGCGAACCTACACATATCCTGAATCCTTTACAGTGAAGGATACGGTCGAGCAGGAGGTAATTTTCGATGCTGTGGCAGCATTCAGCCAGATGAAGCAGCAAAAACAGATTGACACAAATAAAATCTATATCCTGGGGCATAGTCTCTCCGGCTATCTGATTCCAAGAATCGCAGCAGAAACGGACGGCTGTGCAGGCTATATCATGATGGCTGCCCCTGCAAGAGCATTGGATGAGCTGCTGATGGAACAGGTTACCTATCTGGCAAAGCTGGATGGAAACTTAACAAAGGACGAACAGGCAGCTATCGATCAGTACAAACAGGATCAGCAGGATCTGCAGCGAATTGATGAGCTGAGTGATGCCAAAATATTTTTCGGAGGTATGTCAAAGGCTTATATGAAGGATTTGCTGTCCTATGATGCTGTTCAGCAGGCTGCGGATATCAAGGTCCCTGTATTATGTGCACAGGGTCTGCGTGATTATCAGGTCACAGAAGAAGATCAGGCAATCTGGAGGAAGAATTTTGAAACGCATAAAAACTGGAAATTCACAACCTATCCGAACGCAACGCACCTTATGATAGATGGAGAAGGAACACCGACGAATGAGGAGTACAAAACAAAGGGTCATGTAAATCAGGCGTTTATTGAAGATATGGCAAGTTTTATTAAAAAATGATGATATTCTATAAATTGAATACTATATAAATCATATATCAATATACAGAAAAATTGACCTAAAACAGGCAAAAAGAGGCTTCTTCCCGGATTATTCTACACAATCAATGGGAAGAAACCTCTTTTTACATATGATAAATGAAATGCATCAACAGGTGCTTTGTTTCCTAAACATTAAATCGGAAATGCAGAACATCTCCATCCTGAACAACATATTCCTTACCTTCCAGACGCAGCTTTCCTGCCTCCTTTACAGCCTGTTCAGTTTCCAGTTTATCAATGTCATCAAACTTATAGCATTCTGCACGGATAAAACCTTTCTCAAAATCCGTGTGTATCACACCGGCACACTGCGTGCCAGCATTCCGCGATGAAATGTCCATGCCCGGCATTCATCCTCTCCGGCTGTCAGGAAGGTGCATAAATCCAAAATATGATATGCTGTCTTTATCACCTTATCAAGACCGCTTTCCTGAATTCCAAGCTCGTTCAAAAACTCCGTTTTCTCTTCTTTATCCAGCTCTGAAAGCTCCTCTTCAATCTTCGCACAAACAGGAACAACCTCATTATGCTCCAAGTTTGCAAGCTCCTTCACCTTCTGAAAATATGGATTGGCTTGCGGATCGGCGATTTCCTCATCCGACATGTTTGCTATATAAATCATTGGTTTGATAGTCAGAAGGCTGAATGCCTTAATTAGCAGCAGCTCATCCTTATCAAGCTCTACACTTCGCGCAGGCTTTCCGGCCTCCAGCGCTTCCTTCAGCTTCTTCAAAACGACAACCTCTGCAAGTGCATCCTTGTCCTTATTCGTGACAGCCTTGCGCTCCACCTTGCTTAAACGGTTATCAATTGTCTGTAAATCCGCCATAATCAGCTCCAGATTGATGATTTCAATATCACGTATCGGATCAACACTTCCTTCGACATGCGTAATATCCGCATCATCAAAGCAGCGTACTACATGGCAGATGGCATCCGTTAGACGGATGTTGCTCAGAAACTGGTTTCCAAGCCCCTCTCCCTTGCTGGCTCCCTTAACCAGACCGGCAATATCCGTAAATTCAAAGGTTGTATAAATGGTTTTCTTTGGGTGAAACAGCTCCACCAGACGGTCGATTCTATAATCAGGCACTTCCACGACTCCAACGTTTGGCTGTATGGTCGCAAACGGGTAATTCGCAGCTTCTACCTGGCTTTTGTAATGGCGTTAAATAATGTGGATTTACCGACATTGGGCAATCCAACGATTCCTGCAGTTAATGGCATATACTATCCTTCCTCTCGCTTTACCATTTTATCGTTTTTTTCGCATATATGCAAGCAAATACGGGGAATCCGTTATTTCTTCCAATCTGACTTACGGATCCACAAACTTATGCTGATACTAAACACCATCAGGAGGGAAATGATATTCATAACTACCAGTGTTTCTCCGCGAATGAGATCAAAGATCGTCAAGGCTGCCAGCACGATCGACAACGCGGTAAATACATAAGCAATAAACGCCATTCTGCCATCCTTCAGCGGACCAAAATAAGAGTTGCTCAAAATACTTGCCACAGAGCCGTATGTTATAGCAATACAGACAATACTGATCAGCGTTTCTCCAAAGCCGACATTCTTTTCGAAATCAAACAGTTGCATATCGTTTAGAAATGCAGCCAGTAACATGAGTATAATCGTTATGAGGAAGGCACGAGTCATAATTCTGCCGCGAACCTGTTCCTGTCGTTCATCAAAGTTTTTCATAATCTTCACTCCTCCAAAATAAATCATTCAGTGTTTTTCCCAATACTCTGCATATGGTAATACATAAATTTATACTTGGGTTATATCTCCCTTTTCGATGGCATTGATTGTCTGTCTGGTTACACTGACTTTTTCTGCAAGCTGTTCCTGTGTCAGATCCATCGCTGCTCTCGCAGCCTTCAATTTCAGATTTTTCGCCATTGCACCACTTCCTCTTCCCTTTTATTGTATGCTTTATTTTCTATTATGTCAATTATATTTTACATTCATATTTTATTAATGCTTTGAATAGGTTTGTCCTCGCTATTATTATAAATATAAGGCGCTGTTGTATCTTTCCCCTACCTTATAAAAAGACATCGCATAGGATGTCAGTTTTCATTCGTTTCTCCGGGAGCCTTTTCTATAATTCTCTTTAATTTCTTTTCAAACTGCACTCTGGGAAACAGCACACTTGTACCACAGCCCAGACATTTAATGCGAATATCTGCCCCCATACGTATAATTTTCCAATATTTTGATTTATGACATGGATGTTCCTTTTTCATTTCGACGATATCATTGAGATCATAATCTTTTTCTATCATAAGCACCTCCACATTTATAAGACGATTTCCAGAATTCCGATGATCATATACCCTATCAGAATCCACATGGTGATTCCCATAAGCACACACAGCAGCTTCTTCAGCGTTTTGTTCCAGCCCTTATACAGACTGTCAAGAAACAGCTCCATCAGACCGTAGGTCCCATATGCCACTCCCTCAACCAGTATCTCACCCAAAAATTCTATCAGCATATCAGCTGTGTTTCCGATAGGATTCCAGCGTATTTTCCAAGAGCATTGCAATGGTCATCGGTCCAACGCCCTTAGGTACCGGTGTAATTACGGCCGCCTTGTCTTTCACTGTCTCAAAATCCACATCACCGCACAGCCTGCCATCCACACGGTTAATGCCGACATCGATGACAACAGCTCCTTTTTCACCCAGTCAGCTGTAACCAGGCGGGGACTTCCAACGGATGCGATCAGGATATCCGCTTCCGCACAGATTTCTTCGATATTCCTTGTCCTGGAATGGCATATGGTTACCGTGGCATTGCGGTTTAACAGCAGCTGCGCAACCGGCTTTCCGACAATATTGCTGCGGCCGATGACGACTGCGCGAAGACCGCTTAAATCAGAATATCCAGCAGTGTCCAGCATACGCAGGATTCCCTTTGGAGTACAGGGCAGATAGGTATCCTCCTGCAGCATCAGCTTTCCTATATTATATGGATGAAAGCCATCGACATCCTTTAGCGGATCAATAGCAAACAGAACTTTATGCTCATCCATATGCTTTGGCAGCGGGAGCTGTACCAGAATACCGTCTACGGAGGTATCCGTATTCAATCTGTGAATTTCCGCCAAAAGCGCTTCTTCTGTGGTATCCTCCTGCAGCCGCAGCAGAATGTTTTCCATTCCGATTTCTCTGCACGCCTTTTCCTTACCGGTCACATAGGACAGGCTGGCAGGATTATCCCCTACCAGAATCACAACAAGCTTCGGAATCCTTTTTCCTTTCTCACGCAGCTCATCAATCTGTTCCTTCAACGAGGTACGTATATCCTTCGCTATTTCACTTCCATATAAAATTGTGCCCATTTCACTTCCTCCTACCATTCTTCACTGTCCAGCAAAATTGTAACCGGACCGTCATTCAGTAAATCCACCTTCATATCCGCACCGAAGATCCCCGTTTCCACATGGATACCATAAGTACGGAGCTCTTCATTAAATGCATGGTACATCGGCTGTGCAAAATCCCCGCGTGCCGCTTTTTCAAATCCCGGGCGTCTTCCCCGTTTACAATCCGCATACAGCGTAAACTGTGATATAGAAAGAATACTGCCACCGATATCCTGAAGCCTCTGTTCATTTTTCCATTTCATCCTCAAATACACGAAGCTGTGCGCATTTTCCTGCCATCTTCCTCATGATGTCCTCGGTATCCGACGGCGTAATTCCTACCAGCAGCAGAAATCCCTGCTGTATACTTCCTGTTATAGCTCCATCAACACGCACACTTGCATGCTGTACCCTCTGTAGCAATACTCTCATGATGTCACCTCGCTGTTTCCTAGTATACCGTAACTTTGTAACAAACACAATTCTATTTTCTGAATATTTTTCATTTTAGGGAGAGATTCCGAAAATAAACATATATGAAGCAGGAATTAGTTGTTCAAAGAAACAATGATTTTCATTTGCATCAAGCTTTCTGAATCATTCCTATGGAAAAAGCTGACGTTGACGATAAAACAAATTCATCCCTTTTGTGTATCTTTAAATAGCTGTGACAGACGATATCTTGTAGCATACCGTCAGCCTTTGTCACAAGGGCAGAGCCTGATTCCGGCTTATCCATAGCATTCGCATTGGATTTCTGCCTATTTCAAACATTTCGTATATGTGCCGACGAAATACGATGCCGCCAGACACAAGAAAAAGCCCAGAATTGGGCTTTCACTTCCTATATTGTTCATACCTGCATTTTCTGTTGAAAAGCAATATCAGATGACACACACAGCACGGACATACATATCTGATCCCTTATGCATCTCCATATAACACACAAGGGCGCATTAACCTATAGAGAATCCTCCTCGGCGCTAAAAACTGACTGACATTATTCATCAGCGAAGCTGATTTCCTTTGGATACTCCCAGCATTGCAGCTCCTCCTGTGAAAAAGCTTCCGGTTCCTTTCCCTGATGTACTGTCAGCGCATTATAATACAGCTGTGCCAGCTCCTCAATGTAATTGGCCTTTAAATACGCTTCGTAAATATCTCTTGTATCAAAAGCAACCGTACCATGCTTTTCCAGTAAAAAGCATTCCGCCTCCTTACAGACCTCAACAACAGAATCAGCCAGCTCCATCGTACCGGGGCGGCCATAGGGTGCTACCGGAATACGCGCCTTGGTGAGCCCGAAATTTGCGACCTCATATACGATTGCCGGAATCGGTTTGTTCAACAAAGCAAACGTGGTGCCATACATGGAGTGTGTATGCACGATTGCCCTCGCATCCTTCTCGTCCTATAAATCATCAAATGCATCAAGGCTTCACTCGTCGGTCGTAATCCGGATGCATGCTCCAAAACATTGGCATCCAGATCCATAACAATCATATCACGGGGTGTCAGCATTTCGCGATCAACACTGGTCGGTGTAATAACAATATAGCCGCTTTTCGCATCACGGCAGAAAAATTCCCTGATTTGTGTTTACATAATCCATCCCTCTGCGCACGCTTTGCTATTTCACAAACATCCTTTTTTAAATGCTCTAACATATGAGGTTCCTCTCCTTTTCATATCCTTCTCTTCTATTTCATTCCGAAAGAAGCTGATCAAAACACTATCTAATGAGACATATGTTTCCTCTATGACAAAAGGAAAAGAAGTTGCTGTCTCCTTTTCCTTGCCATAATCGAAAGCTGAAGAAATCAGCTCAGTCCGAAATGTTCTTTCAATTCCCGTACATTTTCATCGGTCATTCCATGCATCATATTGGCTTTCACCAGAACATATACATGCGCATTTTTATCGATTGCCTCAATCAAGCCGATGGCATCCGAAATGGAATTGCCACTCGAGAATATACCATGGAACGGCCACACAACGACCCTTTTATCCTTCATTTTATCAGCTGTCGCCGGACCGATCGGACCTTCTCCGCATTTCATCCAGGGCAATACTGCCAGTCCTTCCGGGAACACCAGCGCACACTCGGAATTCATCTTCCACAAGGTCTGTGTAAAGCTTTCCTCATCCAGCTCATGAATCATCGTCATTGCATTCAGGTAGGTAGGATGACAGTGCATTACAATTTTGTTGTTTGCATCATCTGTGAGCCTTGCACGATGACACAGTACATGGGCGGGAAGCTCGCTGGTTGGTCTTCCTCTTCCCTGATCAAGTCCCCACAGAATATCATATCCGTTTTCCTTGAACTGAATGATTTCCAGATCCCGTTCATACTTTTTCTTCATTGTGCGAAAGCATGCTCCGGATTTTGTGACAATAAATGCCTTTCCCTTTAAGCCAGCTGTGTCAAAGGCAACATCAACAGATGCCGACACCTGCATATACTCCTTCAGCTGATCAAATTCATCATCTGAAAGAAGATAGCTGATATTTCCTGCATGATATTCTCCCCATCCTGCTTCCCAGAAATACTGGCAGGCATCAACGAGTTCTTCTACAAATGCTACGTCTAAAATATTCATTATGACGATCCTTTCTATATATGGATAGTCTTTCGATTCCGTGAGGACGGTATGCCGCATTCCTTTCGGTATAAGGTTACACTTCTTCTGGATATCACAAATCCGTCTTCCTCCAGCAGCTGATGAATTTTCTCATCGGAATAGGGATGCTGTTTATCCTCAGAACGGATGATTTCCTTAATCTCGTTTCGAATAGTATCTATGGAGGCTGTCACTTCTCCCTGCCGTTCATAGCATCTCGGCACTAAAAAGTGAAAGGAGTAGGTTCCATATTCACATTGAAAAAATTTACCGGAAATCGCTCTGCTTATGGTGGAGGTATGCATTTTTAGCTGTTCTGCGATATCCACAAGGCGCAGCGGCTTCAATGCACGTTCATCTCCTGTCTGGAAAAAGGCGGCCTGATATTCAACCAGAAAGGCTATGATTTTTTTCAGCGTCACCGACCGTCTGGAAATACTATATTGAAGCCATTTAAAATCATTCAGCTTTTCCTTCAGAAAGGCCTTTGCTTCCGCATTGCAAGCCGCTGATTTGTAAAGCTCATAGTTTTCCGTATTCATACTGAGCTTATCCTGCAGTCTGGCGTTCATTTCCAGAAGAAACGTAGAATCTTCTTTCCTTATATATACATCAGGAATGATAAACACCGTCTTCTCCCGTACTCTAAAGCCGTTTGCGGGTATGGGATTCAGTGAACGAATCAGCGACAACGCCTGTTTTACATGCTCCACATCGGTATGCTCCAACTTCGCAATTTTCAAAAAATCTCCTGTACTGAGTGCCTCCAGATGAGAACATACGATATGCTGTGCCAGAGTGGAGCCCTCGATTTCCGATAACTGAATGCATATGCATTCTCCGGTATCCTTTGCGCCCAATCCCTTCGGATCTACATGCTGCAGGACATGCAAATACTGCAGCAGCCTTGTCTTCTTTATATTCAGGAATCTGCACAAATCATCCGGTGTTTCTGAAAGAAATCCTCTGGAATCCAAAGACTCTAATAATACGGTAAAAACCTCTTCATCTTTTTTTGTCTGCATATGCGGATAGAGCTGCACGATGACATGCTCGAACAAATCATCCTGACTTTCATCCGCATATACAATTTCCTGAAGCTCACTCTGTTTTTTTCGAACCCCCTGAAAATCCAAATCGACATCTCTGGTCTTTAAGGATATTGTATTCTGATCAACATCAGAGAACGGATTATCCATCAGACTTGCATCGACCAGGGACTCCAGCTCATGCTGAGAAAGTGCCAGGATTTCCATAGAGGTACGAGCTTCGATGAGAATTTCTGTTTCTGATTTTGTATAATTTCCAACGACTGTTTCATAGTTGAATTATACATCCATAAAACGCAGTTTTCAATTCCCTGTGTTTTTATTTATATACAATGCAGTTTTTGATAACCTTACCGCTAGCGTGCTCTACAATCGCCTTTTCAGTATCCTCAATACAGTATTCATTCTGTACAAAATCCTCTGCACTGATTGCCCCCATCTTCAACATTTCAAAGGCTGCATTTACATGCTGCGGAGTTGTATGGAACACACCCTTCAATGTCAGCTGAGAATAGTGTACAAGTGTTGTATCCACAGGTACCTCCAGGCCTTTTTTCGTACCGCCGAAGAACAGAACCTCACCGCCAGGTCTTGCCATACGCAGGGCAATCTGCCATACCTCCGGTAATCCGGCAGCTTCAATTGCCGCATCCACACCGCGCGCATCCGGTGTCAGCTCCTTTACTGCCTCTGCCTGATCCTTACCGTTGAGATCCTTGATATTGATGATCTCCTGAGCACCCAGCTTTTTCGCAAGTGCCAGTCTTTCCGGTGTCATATCACAGGCGATAACATGTGCACCTCTCAATACACACATACGTACAAACATCAGACCGATCGGTCCGCAGCCGTTTACACAAACATAGTCACCGAGATCAAAGTTCGTCATTTCCGTTCCATACAAGGCACAAGCCAGCGGTTCCAGCAGTGCAGCCTGCTTATAGGACATTCCTTCCGGAATATGGAAGGTATTCAATTTGACGATTCTTTCCGGAATCAGCTGATACTCCGCATAGGCTCCGTTGGTAAACTGATTCTGAATCAGATCCACACACATGGACTCCTGTCCCTTTTTACAATAGTAACAGGTTCCACAGGATGCCGAATTGTGTGCAACCACACGATCACCGACTTTAAACCCGGTAACCCCTTCACCGACGGCATATACGACACCGCTTGCTTCATGCCCCATGCCGAACGGCGGTTCATAGCGGTATCCGCGTTTATACGTTTTCACGTCTGTACCGCAGGTTAAGGTAACCTCATTTTTAATAACGATTTCTCCTGCTTCCGGTACAGGAATTTCTGCCTCCTCCACACGGATATCACCGGGTGCGTAAAATTGTATTTTCTTCATCATAAGTATCTCCTCCTGTTTTTTTATTTCAATGTATTCAATATCATATTTCCCATACATTCCAGCTGCATTGCCATCGTAACAGCTCCCGGGTCCAGATGTCCTACGCCCTTATCGCTGCGATAGCTGGCTCTTCCTTTTACAGCTTCCATTTCCTTTGTAGCTTCGCACCGTTTGCGGCGCTTCCATAAAATCCTGAATGATTTCTTCATCACGCCTGCCTGCGTCCAATCCTTCCCTGTATGCACGAAGTGCCGGGTATAATGCATCAATCATCGTTTTCTGTCCGGGCTCTGTTTTCCCGCGTTTCATGATTTCCTGCAGCATGGCATCATACACCTCATACAGACCGTGTACATCCAGCACAGCTTTTCCGGCACAGGCTCTTCCGGCCGCCATGTATCCGCTGCCATAAAGTGCCCCGGAGGAGCCTCCGACAGCAGAATACATCGTCATTCCAACCTTTTTGAACATATCTGCCAGCGTCATGTCTTCCAGTTCCTTTGACAGAGCTGTTATTTTTTCAAATCCCATATTCACATTCACCCAGTGATCGCCATCCCCTGTCGTGGAGTCCAGCTCCGTGACATAGTCCCTCTGCGCAGCAATCACCTCACGGGCTTCCTGAAAATAGCGGATAAAATCCTTTGTTTGTAATTGAAATCCCATTATCCAATCTCCTTAAATGCCGGGGTATTGCTTGGATACTCCAGCAGCCTTTTCAATTCCTCATCCAGCTGTGGGATACTGCAGGATGCCCCTGCCATTTCAATAGCCGTCATATAGTTTCCAACATAATATTTGACCGGCTTCAGACCTTCGGCACATAGCCGGGTATGCACATCAGAAGCCAGAATATATAATTCCATCAAAGGGGTGGCACCCAGACCGTTGATCATGACTGCAACCTCGCTTCGTCCATAGTCCTTATCCGCAAGGATTCTGTTTACCATGATATCCGCAATTTCCTTTGACGGCTTCAGCTTCGTTTTCTCAATACCTGCTTCACCGTGGATGCCCATACCGACCTCCATGCAGTCCTCCTCAATCGTAAAGCCGCATGCGCCGACCGCCGGAATCGTACAGGCTGATAACGATACCCCAAAGCTTCTTACGTTCTCAATCGTTTTTTCCGCAACACGCTTAACCTCGGCAAGGGATGCCCCTGTTTCTGCTTTCGCACCGGCAATCTTATGCACGAATACTGTTCCTGCAATACCACGTCTGCCTGTAGATTCATCACTTTCCGCAACAGCAACATCATCCCTCACAACGACATGATCAACCTCGATACCTTCCATGCCGGCAAGCTCTTCTGCGATTTCAAAGTTCATGATATCTCCGGCATAATTCTTTATGATCAGCAGAACACCATGACCGGAGTCAGCAAGCTGAATTCCACGCAGCACCCGGTCCGGGGACGGCGATGCGAACACATTACCGCTCACTGCGGCATCCAGCATACCATAGCCGACATAGCCGGCATGCGCCGGTTCATGACCGCTGCCTCCTCCGGATACAAGCCCGACCTTATCACTTTTTTCCTTGCGGGCAATGACGACGCCTTCCCTGTCATATAAAACATCCGGATTCGCGATTTCAATACCCTGCAGCATTTCTTCAACAACGGCATTCGGATTATTTATTATCTTTTTCATTTCTGTTGTCTCCCTGGTGTAAACCACTCATTTTTAATCCCCCTCTGTGTATATACCTTCGGTAATTCAACCTTGTCATTTAATTTTCGCAGTCCGGCAGTGGAAACGGCGCAGAGTATTGCCAGCACCCAGTTGCGTGTCACTACTGATAAAAGAAGCGCGACAGCTGTCATACAAACGCCTATATACCACCAAAACTGTTGAAATCTGCTCATAGGATCACCTCATTCTTCATTTTGCTTATTGCATTACTATGATAGATACTGTGTCAATTTGCAGCGACATAAGCTGCTTTTCCATAGGTTATATTACAACATACAGAAGGAAAGACACTTTTTACTGTCCGGATTCCAGACGTTCCTTTGCGGCTTTTTCTCTTGCGGGTGCCAGCTTCAGGAAGTACAGAATTCCCAGTGCCACAACAGCAACACATGCCACGATACCGATCATATTGCCGGTTGCTGCTTCATATATTGCAAAACGGATTTCCGCAATATCGCAGCCCCACCATGTGATATCGGTGTTGTAGGTTCCGGCAGTATTTGCAAGACTAGTCAGGAGCGGTCCCATAACGGATGCCGCATAGCTTAAAATCGGACACCAGATCCAGGAAACGATACACATTTTCAGCACATCGCCCTTCATTGCCAGGAACAGTGGTACACAAACACAGACATTCATCAGATTTCCAAGAACCAGCGCAGTATTTCCCGGCAGAATCAGCGAGAAGATCAATGCAACCGGAATTGTAAGAATGATGGCAACCCAGATTTCAGAGTTACCTGCCAGAATTGGCCAGTCAAGCCCAATGATCAGCTCACGGCCCGGGAATTTCTTTTTCACCCATTCACTTGCCGCATCGGAAATCGGTGTCAGTGCGGTCATAAACAGCTTGGAAACCATCGGGAATAAGGTCAATGCAGTACCTGCCTGTACACCGAGCAGCAATGCACCGGAACCCTGTCCTGCCGCAAGACCGATAATGGTTCCCATCAGGAACCCAAGTACGTGATTTTCACCGAAGATACCGATTTTATTACGTATTTCCTGCGCATTCAACGTCTTTGTATTAGGCAGAATCTTATCCAGTATATTTGCAATCGGATAGAAGAAGATATTACTTAAAAACATACAGTGCGGCATACCTACAGAAGGAACACTGGTAAGCTCCAGAATCTGATACTTCGTGTAATCCGCATTCTTTAATTCCGCGATAATCTGTACAATAGCAACGATAAAGCCAACAATCACATTATTGCATGCACTTGTGACAAGGAAGGCTGTAAACACCTTGTTTCCTACATTCCACATATCCACATTCAGACAGTTCGTCCATCCGAGCAGCAGCATGATAACATTGATGGCAATCTGTATCGGGAACATGAGGAACGCATACTGCCACTGCCATGCAAGTCCAAGCTGGTGCCCATCCCATATCGATATACTTTAATGTACTATTTGATCCCTCAACGATTGTTGTGAAAGCAGCCCCGACGGTATCCCCCATATACCCAATCAATAAATTGATACCAATAAATGCAACACCTAAGGTCAATGCGGATGAGAACGCCTTGCCAGGTTTCATGCCTACGATCAAGCCGATAATGAATAACACAATCGGAAGAAATACGGCAGCGCCAGGTCCAGAAGACCCTGGAATACGGTAGCTAACATTTCCATAATTTTTTTCTCCTCTTCTTTTCTTTTACTTTAATGCTTTGACAATCTCGTCAATGCAGGCATCCTTGCCCATTCCTGTCAGCAGCGGGATCCCGCTGATTACCGGAATGTCATAGCTTTGTACCACACCGCGCATCGGGGTAATGGATACATAGACATCTGCAGTCTTGATGAAATTATCAAGTGACTTGATATCGACAGCCTCAGCCTTCGCCAGATTACTCAATCCGCGTTCTTCCAGCGCCATATTGATTTTTGTAGCGCATGTACCGAGGTTGCGATACCACCTCCGCAGGCAACGATAATTGTTTTCATCTCATTCTCCTTTCTAACCATCTTTCAGGTCGTTTACGACCTATTTAATAAGCAAAAATTTTGCCAATTCCAGTGAACAGACACTTTTTCTTCTGTTTTTACACCGGAGAAAGCATAGGGAAGCTATATGCAAAAATGCTTTTTTGCCTCTTCTTATGTCTTACAGAACGGCTGTTTTTCCAATATGCTTCCTTATATATATAACCCGAATTCCCCAACACTCTTTTATAACGTATATCCCTTTCATGCATGCTTACAGATAACTGCATTTATTTATTATTTCTTTTATATTTTCTATGCTATAATTTTAAATGAGATTTCAATCACGAACGAATATGCTCTGTAAATCATAGCTTTTCCATGCCCCTATGGTATCACAAACAACCTCTGCATGTTATCTGCATAAGCATAGTGATAAATTTCAGCCTTGGTAAACAGGAGCTTAAGGGAAGCATTTTCTCATAAATTTTCAGATATATTTCATAATCAGCTTATAATTCCATAGTTTGGCAAGATTTTTGCTTTAATAAAAAGCGGGAGGTATTCAATTATGGAAAAATACAATATAAGGGATTTATTATTTGAAGAACTGATAGAATTAACACTGGAAGCAGAGGATTTTGAGGATGCTATCAAAAAATCGGTGAGGATGCATACCGGAAGGGATATGTTAAGGAAGGGTTTGCGGATGCAGTTATCAAAAGAGAAAAGCTGTACCCGACAGCATTACCCACGGAGGTACTTAAGGTTGCAATCCCTCATCCATGGAAAGGGATACGGTTAAGAAATCGGCAATCATCATTACAAAGCTGAAAACCCCTGTGGATTTCACGCTAATGGGATCAGATAATGAAACCGTACCGGTAAATATCATCTTTACGCTTGCTGTGAATGGTGCTGAGCATCAGCTGACAATTCTCCAAAAGCTTGTCGGAATGTTTTCAGAGAAGGAATCCATGGAGCGGATTAAAGCTTCCACAACGCCAAAGGAGATTATGAACTCATTGATTGAGCTTTTATCCTAAACGGATGCTGTCTGTACGTTTCTGCAGCCTTCCATACAGCAGAAACAAAGCACAGATATCATGCAATACAATAGAGAAAGGCATTTGCAGTGCTCTTTTGCACAATGGCAAACTGCACATTCATTAATAAACGTACTGCTGCATCATGGTAAAACAAATGATGCATTCATAAAAGAAAAGAGGTGTAGATATGTCTGAGCAGGAAGTATTCGATTATATCTATTCTGTCATTACAAGGGAATATCTGGAAAACAGAATTCAGAAGAAAGAGAATTTCGGAATCACAGCAAAGGATATCGCTGATCACTTTAACACATACCGTTCGACGGTCAGTACCATGCTGAATACGGCTGTCAAGAACGGCTTGTTTATTAAAATTGAAACCCGACCTGTTTTATTTGTTCCTGTGGATATCATAAAGAAGGAGCTGCATGTTCCCCTGGAAAAGAGTGTTTATACCCCGGAGGAAATCAGAGATCTGTTTTTCAAAAAAGAACAGGAGGTAGATTCCTTTTCCATCATGATTGGCTATGACGGCAGCCAGTCTTTACAGATTAAGCAGGCGCAGTCCGCAATTTTATATCCACCAAAGGGTCTGCACACACTGATTACCGGAGAAAGCGGCACTGGAAAAACATTATTCGCGCATACGATGTATGACTATGGCAGAAAAATAAAAGGCATGAGTGAAAAGGAATATCCCTTCGTGGAATTCAACTGTGCGGACTACTATCACAATCCACAGCTTTTACTGTCACAGCTGTTCGGACATATCCGGGGCGCTTTACCGGCGCGGATCAGGAAACGGAGGGTCTTGTTGAAAAAGCGAATCACGGAATATTGTTTCTCGATGAAATTCACAGACTTCCTCCGGAGGGACAGGAGCTGTTATTCTATCTTATGGATACCGGACAGTACCGCAAGATGGGGGAAGCAAATACGATACGGAAAGCGGATATCCTCATCATTGGAGCTACAACAGAAAATCCGAAGGATGTCCTGCTGAAAACCTTTAAGCGCAGAATTCCGCTTACAATCAATCTGCCGCCGCTGCGCGAGCGTCCGCTACAGGAAAAGCTGAAAATCATGGAGCATCTCTTTTCCAAGGAGGCAATCCTTACACAGCGTACCTATATCATTGATGCGGATATTGTGAAAGCTATTACCCTGTATGATTTTACAGAAAATATCGGACAGCTTGCCTCTGAAATAAAAATACTGTGTGCCCGCTCTTTCCTTGAAAGTAAAACCAAGGAATTCGGTGAAATCAAGGTTCCCTATGTATTTCTGTCAGACAATATCCGAGAGGCTTATAAAAAGTATAGGAAAATCGGATATACCTTCACCGACAATTATGAGAATTACAACTATGACCTTGTAATCACACCTTCCAATGAGATTACACATGTAAAGGAAAATGTACTGAATGAGGAAGCATACTGCAGTCTGATTGATGAGATTCGCAATTATTCCAGACAGGGACTGACGAGCGATGAGGTCGCAATTCGCATATCCTCCGCAGTGTCTTCCTATTATGACGAAATTCTCAACAGCATGTATTTTAAAACAGTAAACAAGGATGAGCTTTATAAGATTATTGAACCGCGCATTGTCGATTTCTCACTGGAGGTCATGAAGGAAATACAAAACCGCCTGTCTGTAAAAATAACGGAGCAGAGCATCCTCGTTCTGGCCTTTCATTTAAAATTTCTCATTGACAGATTGCGGAAAATAAAGCTGACGGAGAGCAGCTCCGTGCCTGTGAAAACAGGCGATGCGATTGTTGACGATATGATCGACAGGATCGAAAGCAAGTTTTCTCTGCGTCTGCCAACGGATGAGAAAAAGTTCTTTCAGCTGCTGATCAAGAATATTACAAGTGATATTGTACCGGATAATTCATCAAAGGCTGCCTTATATATTCTTGCTCATGGCAATACGGCATCCAGCATAGCAGAGGTATGCAACCGCCTGCTGCATACGGATTTTGTAAGGGCATTTGATATGCCGCTGACACAGGATGTCAACCAGAGCTACCAGCTGTTTATGGAGGAAATCGAGAGTCTGCATCTCAAAAGGGTGTGATGATTCTGGCGGACATGGGCTCTCTTCTGGATTTTGGTCATAAGCTGACCAGAGATACCGGTATCCCCACACATACGATTCCAAACGTATCCACAGCAATTGCTTTGGACTTTGCGCACATCATGCTGAATCGCAATGAGCATATTGACCTCACCTATAATGAATATCTGATTAAAAACCGCTTTGAGCCTGCCTTTGCAAGCTCAGAGAAAGAGCCTGCAATCATATCCGCATGTTCATCCGGTCAGGGAACAAGTATCGCATTTAAAAATATGATTGTTGAAATATTAAAGGAAAATTCGCTTGGCTACATCCATGTATTTGCGTTAAGCATGAGGAGCTTCAAAAGAAAAATGAGACCTATCAGGAAATCGTGGACAGCTACAATCTGATTGCAGTCATTGGAAATGTACATATTGATGTGGATGCCCCTTTCTTTCATATATCCGAACTGGTTACCGATGATAAAAAGGAGAATTTCATTAAATTTCTGAACAAAACAGGAGTAAGCGAACAAAAGACAAAGCATAAAAATACAGACCAGAGTGCAGAGGAAGCTGCAGGATTTCTGGCCCAGCATGTTATGTATGTAAATCCACTGGCTGTTCAGAAGGTTGCCGCGGAGTTTTTAGAAAATCTTTTTGATGATCTGGAGTATGAAGAAAAAAACAGAGCCTCTACCGGATTCTCATTAATTATCCATATCGGTTTTATGATTGAGCGTATCATAGCAAATAAGACAATCATATTTGACCATAAGACGCCCTATTTGGACAGTAATAAAGAGATTTTTCAGAAAATAAGAAGCCATATCAAGTCCATTGAGGAGGCCTTTGAAATTGAGATCAGTGATGATGAAATCTGTTATATGATGATCACCCTGTATCCGAATACATATGATGCCGCTGTTGCATAACAGTGGAAGCACAGTTCATGCAGCATTTTGAGGAGAACGAATATGAATGGAAAAATTTACTTAATCGAATATACGGTTATCGTGGCGATCATGATGGTTTTCAACCGGTCAGCCTCATTGGAGAATATGCTCATCGCTTTTCTGATTGTCCTCATACAAATTGGCTTTGACAGGTTGAGAAGAAGGAAGTAAACTTTTATAGTTCTACAGGACCTCGTCCATAACGAATACATATACATGGGGGAATTCAAATACTGTTGTATTTCATAGATATTTGGATTCCCTTTTTCGTCTACATCCACTAGCTAGAAAAAACCTTCTACATCACGATTTTTTTTAACCATGTCAGAGAACAGCTCCAATCAATAGGTTGGAATATAGATACCCGTTTTAAGCTTAGATTATTGCTTATTGAAAAGAGTGATATCCTTTTCAGTAAGACTGCTTTTCCCAGATGTATCAATACAGACTTCCATATTCTTTTTTTTTGCGGAAGATTCAGCGTACTTACACAAGCATAATTACCGATCATACGTTTACCAGCGCTTTGCATGATATCCGCAAGCAGACTGAATGCATCATAGATCTGCCAGTTAAAGAACTCACTGTATCCTTTACCATAGAGTCTTATACATTGCCTGTAGCCATAGCATAACATCTAATTTTTCAGGTATGCTGAAAAGTAAACAAATCATGAATTTTTTCAATTGCTTCGCTTAACAAAAAAGAGATACCAGATGATTCTGATATCCCTATAATGTTAACCACCGTAAACCTTGATACGGTTAATTGCTTTTGCCAATGCGACCTCAGCACGCTTAATGCTGGTGCGGTTATCCATTTTCTTCAAACGCTCCTCAGCACGTTGTTTTGCATGTCTGGCACGCTCGATATCGATTTCCTCACGGCCTTCAATCGCATCCGCAAGAATTCGCATCTCATTGTCCGCAAACTGAAGCAGTCCGCCGGCAATCGCATAATCCTTATATTCATTGCCTTCCATAAGAGAACATTTGCATGTTGTCAGCATTGCAACGATTGGCATGTGGTTGGGAAGAATTGTCGTTTCTCCTTCCACCGTCCGTACATGCACGCCGCCGACTTCGCCTTCCTTGTAAAGACCCAGCGGCGTAATGATCTTGATTTTGATCATACTCAGTTTTCCAGAGCCTTAGCTTTCTCGACAACTTCTTCGATCGTTGATGCGAACATGAAGGCCTGTTCCGGAAGGTCATCGTATTTCCCAGCCAGCAGTTCCTTGAAGCTTCGCACGGTATCCTCACGGGATACATAGCAGCCCTTGATTCCGGAGAACACCTCCGCAACATGGAATGGCTGTGACAGGAAGTTACGGACACGGCGGGCACGGTTGACAATAATCTTGTCTTCCTCACTCAGCTCGTCCATACCCAGAATGGCAATGATATCCTGCAGCTCCTTATAGCGCTGTAAAATCGTCTGTACTCCGCGGGCAACTTCATAATGCTCTTCACCAACAACTAGCGGATCCAATATACGTGAGCTGGATTCCAGCGGATCAACAGCCGGATAAATTCCCAGTGCCGCAATATCACGGTCCAGAACCGTTTTCGCATCCAGATGGGTAAATGCGGTAGCCGGAGCCGGGTCCGTCAAGTCATCCGCAGGTACATAAATTGCCTGAACAGAGGTAATGGAACCATCCTTCGTGGATGTGATACGCTCCTGCAGCTGCCCCATTTCTGTCGCAAGTGTCGGCTGATAGCTACTGCACTCGGCATACGTCCCAGCAGCGCTTACTTCACTTCCCGCCTGGGTAAAACGGAAGATATTATCAATAAACAGCAGCACATCCTGATGGTCATGATCACGGAAGTATTCCGCCATCGTCAGACCGGTCAGGCCGACACGCATTCTTGCACCCGGAGATTCATTCATCTGTCCGTACACCAGCACGGTCTTATCAAGACACCGCTGTCCTTCATTTCATGATACATGTCGTTTCCTTCGCGGGTTCTCTCCCCTACGCCGGTAACGACGGACATTCCACCATGTTCCTTGGCGATATTATGGATCAGCTCCTGAATCAGTACGGTTTTACCTACTCCCGCACCGCCAAACAAACCAATCTTACCACCCTTGGAATATGGGCATAGCAGGTCAATGACCTTAATTCCTGTTTCCAGCATTTCTGCGGATGTCTGCTGCTCCTCAAAGCCCGGTGCCTGTCTGTGGATCGGCAGTGTGTTCTCCGTTCCAACAGGTCCCAGACCATCAATTTCACGTCCAAGGACATTAAACATTCTTCCCAGAATTTCTTTTCCCACCGGTACACGGATTGCGGATCCTGTATCAATGGCTTCCATTCCACGAACCAGACCGTCTGTACCACCCATGGCGATACAGCGGACACGTTCATCACCGATATGCTGAGCAACTTCGACAACTAAAGATTCACTGTCTTTCAGAGGAATTTCAATAGCGGTCAATAGCTGCGGCAGATCTCCGTTCTCAAATGCAACATCGACTACCGGACCAATGACCTGTACGATTTTTCCTGTATTCTTACTCATGCTGCTCCTTTCATTCCATAGCGTTGACACCGCCGACAATTTCCGTTATTTCCTGGGTAATTGCGGCCTGTCGAGCCTGGTTGAATTGTAATTCGAGAGTTTCCTTCAACTCCTCTGCATTATCTGTTGCACTTTCCATTGCCATACGCCTGCTTGCCTGTTCACTTGTTTTCGTTTCCAGGAAGTAGCTGTATAAAAGGGAACGCACATACATTGGAACCAGGGTGTCCAGAATCCGGTCACCTGCAGGCTCAAAGATGGTTTCTGCAGTCGTTGCTTTCTCTCGTTCTTCCTTTTCCACCGGAAGCAGCGTAATCAGCTTCGGTTCAAAGGTTACAGAATTAACAAAGTGTGTATATAAGATACGTATTTCCGATATTTCCTGTTTGCGGTACAGTTCCAATGCATGATCAGCTACACCAACCAGCTCACTGTAACAGTCCTCTTCCAGATCCGTTTCGCTTTGCACAACATGGAAATCCTTATTGTGAATCCAGTTGCTCCACGTGCTCCGATAATGACAAAGTCACCCTCATTGCCGATTTCATGCTGCAGCATACGGAAGATGTTGCATTATAGCCGCCGCACAGCCCCATGTCACTTGTAAAGACGATGGTATACGGTTTCCCCTCCTGCTTCTGCAGATACGGATGTCTGGAATGCTCGATGGAAGACAGGATTTCCTGCACAGTTTCTTTCAGATAATATGCATAATCCCGATTCTCTTCCATGTACTGTTTCTGTTTCTTCAGCTTACTGGTGGCAACCAGCTGCATCGCCTTTGTAATCTTTTTTGTAGATTCAACAGAGCGGATGCGCGCTTTGATCTCCAGTTTACCTGCTGCCATACATTATCCTTCTATCATATTCTTGAATTCAGCTTCAAACGCCTGCAATGCAGCCTTGATGTTTGCACTCAGTGCATCATCCAGCGCCTGCTTTTCTTCGATTTCCGTTAAGATGTCCGCATGGTTTCGCTCCATGTACTTCAGCATTTCTTTTTCATACATCTGAACATCCTCCACCTTAACCGGCTTCAGAAATTTGTTTTTCGCCGCAAACAGTGATAACACCTGATGGGTTACCGGAAGCGGATCATACTGATTCTGAATCAGCAGCTTCGTCAAACGCTCACCGTGGGCAAGTGTTTCCGTTGTAGCCGCATCCAGATCACTTCCGAATTTAGCAAAGGCCTGCATCTCACGGAACTGTGCCAGCTCCAGTTTCAGGGAACCGCTCACCTGCTTCATTGCCTTGATCTGCGCCGCACTACCTACACGGGAAACGGACAGACCACTGTCAACGGCAGGACGTACACCACTGTTGAACAGCTCCGTTTGCAAGAAGATCTGTCCATCGGTGATGGAAATAACATTTGTCGGAATATAGGCGGAAATATCTCCAGCCTGTGTTTCAATAATTGGCAGAGCTGTCAGACTTCCTGCGCCAAGCTCATCATTCAGCTTTGCCGCACGCTCCAGCAGACGGGAATGCAGATAGAAGACATCTCCCGGATATGCCTCACGCCCAGGCGGACGCTTCAGCAGCAGGGACATGGTACGATAGGCAACCGCATGCTTACTCAAATCGTCATAAACGATCAGCACATCATCACCGTTTTCCATCCATTCCTCGCCGATTGCACAACCTGCATACGGCGCAATATATTGCAGCGGAGCCGGTTCACTTGCGGTGGAGGATACAATGTCGTATACTCCATGGCACCGTGGGAACGCAGCTTTTCTACGATTTGTGCTACCGTACTGGCCTTCTGACCAATGGCAACATAGATGCATTTTACATTGTTATTCTTCTGATTGATAATCGTATCAATGGCAATCGCCGTTTTTCCGGTCTGGCGATCTCCGATGATCAGCTCACGCTGACCGCGGCCGATTGGAATCATGGAATCAATGATTTTCAAGCCGGTCTGAATCGGCTGATGTACACTTTTTCTTGTCATAACACCGGGTGCCACACGCTCTACCGGACGGAACTTATCACTTTGATCGGTTCTCCTCCGTCAATTGCCTGTCCAAGTGCATTGACAACACGTCCCAGCATACCGTCCCCAACGGGAACCTCTACAATACGACCGGTACGTTTTACTTCATCGCCTTCACGGATGTTGGAGTCATCCCCCATCAAAACAGCACCGACGTGCTCTTCCTCCAGGTTCAGTACCATTCCATAAATATCTCCGGGAAAACGAAGCAGCTCACCGGCCATCGCATTCTGTAAACCGTAAATCAGCGCGATACCGTCACCAACGGTGATAATCGTACCAGTTTCATCGATTTCCAGATCCTCATCATATCTGCGAATCTGATCCTTGATCAGCTTACTTATCTCTTCTGGCTTTAAGCTCACTCGCACTCACCTCTAACTTTCCTGCACAGGCTCACTCTGTGCCAGCTGTTTCAGATTATCCATACGGCTTCTGGCGGTATTATCCAGAACCATATCATTGATCTTTATGCGCAGTCCCGCAAGCAGATCCGGATCCTCCTGTATGTGTAATTCCACAGTTTTCGAAAGCTTTTCCTCCAGCATGGATTTCAGACGCTTAATTTCCGCATCATCCAGCTTCTTTGCCGTACGGACATGTGCCACTTCGATATTGTTTACCTTGTTATACTGCTTTACAAACTCTCTGGTAATATCGTGAAAACTCTGAAAACGGCTTTTGTCAATCAAAAGCTTTGCGAAATTCAAAACCATATGATCGACTTCACTACCGAATACAGACGCAAGCGTCTGTTTCTTTTCTTCCTTGTGAATCTTGGGATGCGTCAGTACCGCATGAAATCGGGATACGCCTTCAGCTGTTCATCCATCATGCATACATCTGCCTTGAATGTATCCAGCTTCTGCTCCTCCTGTGCAAGTGCAAACAGTGCATCACTGTAGCTTTTTGCTGCTATGCCTGCCATGACTCATCACCTGCATGCTCGATAAAATCATCCACGTACTGCTTATGTGTACTTTCATCCAGTTCTTTATTAACAATCTGTTTTGCGGCTTCAAATGCCACATCCACGATTGCATCCTTCATTTCTGCACGAGCCTGTACCTTTTCACGCTCGATATCCTTCCGTGCTTTTTCCTTGACCGCTTCGGCTTCACCTCTTGCGGCAGCCAGAATTTCACGTTTTTCCTGTACGGCATTGGCTTTGGCACTTTCCAGTATTTCATGAGCCTCGCCGCGGGCATTGGCCATCTGCTCTTCATACTGGCGCTTGTATTGTTCTCCTGCTTCCCTGCTTTGCGTACCTGCATCGATATCTGCCTGAATAGCAGCCTTGCGTGCATCGAGATAGGCAAGCACCTTGTCCCAGAAAAAATGCTTTGCGATAGCGATGATGATCAGCGTTGATACACAGACCATGATCATATCCATCGGATTCAGCCGCAGATAGGCATTTATATCAAAATCCATACTATGCGAATACCTCCTTTCTTCATAGCTTCATGATGAATGACATTACCCTTTCATGAAGATTAGAATCAAGGCAACAATCAATGCATAGATACCCGTTGTTTCCGCCAAAGCGATACCAAGTACCATGATGGAACGAATCTTACCTGCAGCATCCGGATTGCGTCCAACACTTTCCGCACCCTTGCTGGCAGCGATACCCTGTCCGATACCAGGACCTAACCCGGCGATCATTGCAATACCTGCACCTAACAGTGCCATACCCTGTACAAAATATTCATTGAATTCCATAATTTTTTCCTCCTGTTAACATCATTTGTTATTCTTCCGGGGCAACCTGTTCACTAAGGAAGAAGCTTGCCAGCGTGAAGAAGATATAGGTCTGTATCAGACCTGAGAACACATCAAAATACGCATGCAGAAACGGTGTCGCAATGTATCCGAGCACTCCAAACGGGAGAAAGCTTCGCATCATTGTATACACCAGCAGCATAATAATGGAGCCTGCCAGTATGTTTCCAAACAAACGCATGGAAAGCGAAATCGGAAGTGCCAGCTCACCAATGACATTCAATGGTGTAAGCAGCCACATCGGCTCCGTCAGCTCCTTCAGACGTGCGCCAAGCCCGCCTTTTTTGATACCGTTATACTGAATGGTCAGAAACATCATCAGTGCAAGGGTAACATTGAAGCTCAAATTGGATGTCGGCGGCTGCAGTCCGAGAAGTCCCAAAAGATTGCTGACGGCCATCATCATGGTCAGTGTACCCAGAAACGACAGATAATGCTTCGTTTCATGCTTCAGGTTATCCCCGATAATATTGGTACACAGCCCGGTAATCATTTCTGTAATCAGAAGTATTCCCGACGGCGCCTTTCGAACATCGGCCTTTTCAAACTTTTTGCCGGCCAGATAAAGAATATGGAAAACAGCACACAGAGAATCAGCCAGTTGATAATCGACTGCTGAAATTCGATGTTGTATCCAAACAGTGTCAAAACGATTCCGTCAAACTTATCGTCCACTACTCATCCTCCTTTCTGTGTTTCCAGCTGTAAATCAGAATACTGCACTTATGAAGCAGCATTCCCACCAGCAGAGCCGCGATATGCGCACCTGCGATGGCACTTAAGGCAAAGATAACGGCATACAGCATATATCTTCGCGTATAGGAGCGAAATGCACGGGATTTGATATCCGCCAGTTCTCCGTCAATGTGCCCAACCATGTTCTGGATCATGTTGAAGCCCATAATACCGGTTAAGGAGCCGATCAGAATACCCATGACACCTGACTTCCACGCTCCGGGAAACAGGATGATGCAGACCACACAGCCTGCCGCACAGAGCAGCAGCGTAAGTATGCGGATCTCCATTCCCATTTTCCTTGTTTCATTCATGATCATCACCCAGCTTTCGAATCATCAGATACAAACTGGAGATGATGGCGTAGGCTAACAGAATCAGAAGACACCATGGCGAGGTATGAAATACATCATCCAGCCAGGCACCGATCCATACCGCTGCCCCACAGGCAAGTGCATGGTAAACATCTGCCGCATAGCCTGATACGCTTCCTTCATGACTACTTCGTACCGAAAATACGGTCTCCTGCATCTCCAAGTCCGGGTACGATATACCCTTTTTCATTCAGTTTTTCATCCAGTGCCGCAAGATAGATATCCACTTCCGGATGTGCTTCTTCCACGGCCCTTACACCCTCCGGAGCTCGACCAGACAGACAAGGCGGATATTCTTAGCGCCCTGTTTCTTTACCATGTCAATGGCGGCGATTGCACTTCCTCCGGTTGCCAGCATCGGATCAACGATCATAACGATAGCGTCCTTTACTTCCTTCGGATACTTTTCAAAATATGTATGAGGCTCCAGTGTTTCTTCATCACGATACAGCCCCACATGTGCAATCTTGACGGTAGGGATCAAATCACAGATTCCATTCACCATACCAAGACCTGCACGTAGAATCGGTACCAGTACGATTTCCTTCGCAAGCTCATAGGTTGTGTCTTTGCGACAGGTGTGTTGATTCGACTGGCTGAAGCGGGAAATCTCTGGAAATTTCGTAAGCCATCAGACCTGCGATCTCATCCAGATTCTGGCGGAAATCCTTTGTTCCGGTTTCCTTTTTACGCATCTGTGTCAGCTTATGCGTAATCAATGGATGTTGTAAGACTTTCAGCATAATAATCTCCTTACATAATCAATACGGATATAGCGTACCATAATCCGTTCCAACAGTAGACAGACAATTCAAACGAATTGTATAAATTCTGGCCACGTTGTTTTTATTATACCATGAACACCCTGCTTTTTCCCCCTTTTGTGCATTTTTTCACCACCTTTTTCAAGTGCTTTCCTATATATTATGTATGCACTGGAAATGATTATTCTTTATGTTTTTCAGTGACTAATATCCAGAAGCAATACGTAAAAGCGCTGCGCACTTTTTTCTTTGTGAATTTTAGTATAGGAATTTATCCCACAACAAATAATTTTAGAAATTACGGTATATACATTACATATGTTATAAATATTGTGTTATCTAAATCATCATTCGCTTAACTTCAATGCCAATTTACTATAGATAGAAATAATATGCTATAAGTAGTACAATATGTATGCACGGTACCCTGCTATCTTTAAACGTTCATCTATCTTGCAACGAGCAGTTCATGTTAAAGGAAAAGCAAGCATCTTAATCCAAATTTTCTCAAGCTTATCAGCAATACATAAAAAAAGAGAATCCCCATATTGAAGAATTTCCCTTTTCATTTATCCACGATTACAGCTTCATCTCACTATACCTTTGTAATGACACACGATTTTTTATAAAATGCAATACCGTATCCAATCACATCCTCATATCCATTCGCTAACAGCCCCTCCATATATTTCTTCTGCCGGATTTGCTCACAGGCTTTTTGCGCCATTGATCTTACTTCTGCCATTGATGTCGCAATTTTTAACTCCAATATCAGTCCTCTATCCATGATAGAACGCGGCAGAATTGCAATATCCGCTCTGCCTAAACCGTACTCCTTATTTGAAGCCACTATATAGTCATTCAACATTCCAAGCAGAAGTCCATGATAGAATTTCTCATCATAATCGAAATAGCTGATGCTTTGAAATAATACGTTATTTAATATTTCAGTTGCATTCCTTATCTGTTCTTTCCGTAACGCCTCTACAAAAGATGTACCATTATGTTCTACCTGTTCATTGAACCATTCACTGAATATAGACACATAGATTTGCTTGATTTCCTTATTGGGTATTGATAACCGATACATCCTTTTTTCATTATCAACACATTTAATTGCCTTTAGATAACCGGTAAATAACAGAAAACTGTAAACGTTGTTTATCTGATCCATTTCCCTATAGGTTATCGTATCCTTGATTGGTTTTTCTATCACTCCACCGGATACCAGTATATCAAACTCTTCCCGCATTTTGGGATTTGCTTCTTTTATATACCGGTAAATAATATCATTACCACTGGTGTTCGCCCAGAACGATTCCGGCTCATGCAGATGCGTCTTATTCAGCTTTTCTATATACATTAAAACACTCCATGGATTAGGCTCTGCCCACTAGTAGTGTAGATATCACAGCTACCAAACTGGTATCCGTCACGCCATGGGCGGGCAGCGCCTACCATTCCTTCACTTTATCCCGATATGCCTCTGCCTGATAATCTGATAATAGTGAGTCCATTTCTTTTTGTGTGAATCCAAATTGCTGATTGGATGTATCATCGAAAATAGTAATGACCTTAAAATTATTCAATCCTGTGAAAAGGCTAAAGCCCGCCAGTGGTGTAGATTCTCTCGCTATTCTTAAACAACCTGTCAATATACCTTTCTCCACCGCATCATTAGTTTTTAATGCTGCACTGAACATATTTTTTAGAAAAACAACCATATCATCATAATAACCATTCAGGTAGCGCTTTGTAGAGGAACATCACGCCACGGGCGGCAGCGCCTACTCATCAATCAAAAGAACAACCTTTTTTTTTTCCAATGCTTCTCTAAACAATTACTTAGAAATCGTAGTCCATTCTGAAGCTGTGCTTTATTTACTGTACCTGCTTTATATCTCTTTAATAAATCTCTATCCATTTCATCCAAATGCTCACTGATAAGCAATTCTTCATTCCTGCTTATAATTTCACTTAAGATAATTTGAAAATTATTTAACTGATCTTGAAATGATAAATCTTTTAGATCCTTCAATGACATAAAAATAACAGGATATTGATTCTGATACTGCATTGCTTCCTTATTTTTGAAATTTCTAATCCATCAAATAGATATGCATTATCCGCTTGGCGAATGGAAAAGAAATAATATAACACGCCTGGGCGGCAGCGCCTACTCATGTTCAAGGTTTTACCGAATCGGCGTGGCCTGGTACAAAGAGCAACCTTTTCTTTTAATACATCACTAATAAATAAAGTTTTATCAACATAATAATAATCTTTATCTATCAGCTCTTTAAAATTCTCTATTCCAATAGGTATTTGCTTCATACAATCATCTCCTATTCTATAGGTTTATTATATCCCAAACAGATAGCAACTGCCATGAAAATAAATGTATTTCATGACAACTGACCACATTCGTTAACACATACAGCTTCCATCAAAATCAAAGAAATTGTGTAAGAGTGATTGCAGTTCTCTTTCATCCCGCGCGGTAAAATCAGCTTTTTGATCAGCTTCCTGTTGTCCGTATTTATTCAGCCAGATAACATCCCAGCCTGCCTTCTTCGCACCGATTACATCATTTTCATAAGAATCTCCGACATACAGCCCGCTTTCACATACCATATGGAAAATACGTTCATCCGGTTTCGAGATGCCTACCGCGGATGAAATGATCATATCCTTTTCCTCTATCCACTTCCCCAGACCAAGACTCCTTATTTTCTTCAGCTGATGCTCATACGGTCCATTGGTTATCAAACTGATTCTTACATCCCTGCTTTTCAAATAATCCAGTATTTCCACTAGCGTATCACTTAATGAAATCTCATATTGACCCCTCTGATAAGCAGCTTGAAATTTTAACGCTTCCTCATCCATAATCAAAATGTCATGGTCTTTTAATGCAAGCTGAATGCGTCCAATCTGCATGGCTTCAAAAGATATCTCTTTATTCTGATGCCGAAAAAACAATTCATTGCTACGGATGCGAAAGCTTTTATAAATTCTTCTTATCTGCTCATTTGATACCGATTGAATAGTAAGCAACGCCTGTCGAAAAGGTGCAATCTGTTCATACAGCGTATCATCTAAATCAAAGCATATATGTTTTAATCCTTCACTCATTCTGTTTCCTCCCTGTATTCTTTTCTGTGTTTGACAATGTACCCGCTATGGTGATTGTATCCAGATTACACACATACGTCAAGCTTTATATATGCAGGAGGTATATGTACTCCTATATTCCCTGCAGCATTGCACAAGCAAGCAAAAACAGAAGTCAAACAACCCTTTCGACTCCTGTTTCATCATATTATTCGATTATTCTGCGAACTCTGCTGGTAACTCCCTTCAGATGATAGCATTCCGCATACTGCTGCAGCGGTCTCTTGATATGATCAACAACAAACCGCTGTCCATCAATATGATGCTTCGCCAGATTCTCATACAGTATCCGCAGCTCTTTCTTTACGTCCGCATCATTGAATGCATAGTGTCCTGCGATATCCAGAACATCCAGTGACAGCTGTTCATCCTTCAAAATATCGGCAACCTGCAGATTGCGCTGTTCCCCGATCATCCATTTTCTCCAACGCTCTGTTTTATCGCCTTAACCAGCAATGTCTTTCTTAACGAAGAAGTTTTTTCAAGCAGTCCTTCCTTTTTCAGAATATCCTCAACCTCGCACAGCTTGAGATATGCTCTTGTCTCTTCTGTTCCATACTGCGGTGCGACATTGCTTGCCGTTACATTTGCAGGAATATGCTCCAGCAGAGTTACATCATCCAGATAATCTGCATTATGCTCCTTTAATCCGACACCGTATGCTTTTGCCATGGCAGCCAGATCATATGCATTATGGAAATTATATGTTCCTACCTGCTCTGTTTTTCTGGTCAGTGTTCCTGTCTGCCCGACGATAAAGGTAGGCATCGGCAGTCCCTTAACCTTCAACTCTATTTCCAGCTTTTCAATAAACTCGCGATATTTTTCTGTCGATGTCAAACCGCCATTTGTTTCCTCCGTTCCGACCTCATACCCTATTTCCGGTAAATTTCTACGCTTGCGTTCTTCCTCACAATAAGCAATCAGCTCCACTGTCCTCTGCAAAACAACATCCAGAGGTATCACCTTTCCAATTTCAAAGGGATCCTTTGTCGGATCAATCATCAATAAATCAAAGCCGTTTTCAATATCCGCAAGATAAGACTGTCGTGCCAGCCTCATGGCCTCCTCCTCGCTCAGGTGTGCATTCCGCTCATTATCTCTTTGCCATGGTCCTCCATGATCCCTGCACAGATAATACAAGCCATCAAAGCCAACCTGCTCAGCAACTGCGCGTATATCGTCCTGAAAGCGTTTCTGATTCCAGCCGTTTACATAGCCGCCGCCTAATTCATCTGCATCCACCTGATTCCGGCTGGCAATGAACATTAAAGGAAAATCATAATCCCTCGCAATTTCAAAGCTTGCCTGCAACAGATTCGGTGACATCGGCCCAATGCCCAGAAGCGTTGCACTTTCTCCTGTATCCTGTAATTTCAATAAGCCTTCCACTACCTTCTTGATTGGTAATTTGTTCATAATTTCTATCTCCATTTCCTTTCGACTTCCATTCATTCATTTGACTATACCAGCTCCTGCATGTTCACCATCTGATGAAACCAATCACCCGAA
>ENA-OQCK01000086-OQCK01000086.1-human-gut-metagenome-genome-assembly--contig:-NODE-86-length-51641-cov-12.737605_pt1 | contig 51641 bp, 61 predicted proteins | sample MGYA00242498_ERZ504578 | MGnify/ENA primary metagenome ERZ504578 (study PRJEB26092, sample SAMD00036229) | human gut metagenome | host: Homo sapiens | study: EMG produced TPA metagenomics assembly of...
ACAGTCCGGTAATGATCGCCGCTTTATTCGGCGGAGCCTTTACATAGCCTGCAAATAAGAAAATAAGTAACAGTACTACAATCGGTATAATGATATATAACACTCTGACTCCTTTCCTTTGGATGACATCTAAAATACAAAATGGAAACTGTATTTTTCTCATTATAAAATGAGGACAGAACGGGTGTCAATCAAAAAAATACGGATTGAAAAAACTGGAAGTTTCCCAGGAATCTTGTTACAATTTAAGAAATAATGGAAAGGCAGGCGGGATAGGATGCTGGAGAATTCACTGGCGGAAAAACTAATCGAACAGGTTACAAAATACACCAGTTATAATGTCAATATTATGAATGAACAGGGTGTGATCATCGCGAGCCGTAATCCGGAGCGAATCGGGAAATTTCACGAAGTTGCATGGCAGATCGTGCATGGAACAACGGATATCATGGTCACTGAAAATGACAATGAATACCCGGGAGTATTAAGCGGGATCAATATGATAATCGAGATTGAGGGAAAACGGGAAGGCGTGGTAGGCGTGACGGGAAATCCAGATGAGATACGACCGATCGCACTCATTATCAAGATGGCGATAGAAACGCTGATCAAATATGAAAATCAGAAAATGCAGGCGTTTCGAAGACAGACAAGGAAGGACCGTTTCATGGAGATGTTGACGCAAAAGCAATATCGTGCGCCACAGGATATACAAAAGCTGGCAGCAGAATTGAATTACCGGGAGGATTTGATCCGAATTCCAATTCTTTGTCATCTGCAGTCCGCTTCAGATCAGGAGGCTTTCTTACATTCAATCAAGAACGGACGGGAACATCTTACGCAGGATATCAGTTTTCAGATGGAAGATCGATATATTTTGATCTTCAAAACACTAAAAGGGGAACATCTTTTTTCAGATTATAAATTTTTGCTTGCCGACTATTTGAAAAGTACGTTGAAATGGATGCGGGAAGAAGAGATTTGCTGTACATTCTACGTTGGAACCTTTCAGACCAGCTTTTCTCAGTATTATTATTCGTATCAGCATTGCAAATGGCTGGAAACTCACATTTTTGGAGAACATCAGGCGTTTTATTTTTATGATTTTATAGGAGAATATATCACCTCTTGCATTCCAAGACAGGAATTACAGCAGATTTTTAATGTGTTTGCACAGAAACTTCCGGAAGACTTTCGAAAAATTATATTGAAATTGTGGGAAGTCTGATTCAGAATAATTCAATATCCAAAATGCAGCGCGGCAGTGCTTTATGCATAAGAATACGTTTACCTACCGTTATAATAAAATAAGAGAGGTTCTGCGTCTGGACCATCAGCGTTCAATGGACGATACATGGATGCTGATCTGTTTGTATTTATACTTAAAATTATAGAACACATGTTTTGTGCGTGAAACACAAAATATGGAGAAAGTTTTGGTTGAAGTATTCTGAATTTTTGAAAAATATTCTGCTACAATGAATACAATTAAATAAAAGCAAAAAAAACAAAGGGGGCTTTAATATGACAGGATTTCCACTTATCATCGCTTTTATTGTTGCAATTGTATTCATGATTGTAGCTATTTCCAAATTTAAGATTCATCCGTTCTTATCGATTATGGGTGTTTCTTTGATTCTGGGATTGGTGGCAGGAATTCCGCTGGTCGACCAGACCGCATCGGACGGAACTGTTACCAGTGGTCTGGCAACAGTGATTGGAGCCGGATTTTCCGGTACATTCACCAGTATTGGCATCGTTATTATTCTTGGAGCATTAATCGGAAGCATTCTGGAAGAGACCGGAGCTGCATTGAAACTTGCAGACATGGTCATCCATCTGGTTGGAAAAAACCATCCAGAGTTGGCTATGGAACTGATGGGATGGGTTGTTTCCATTCCGGTATTCTGTGATTCTGGATTTGTTATTTTGAATCCAATCCGAAAAGCATTGGTAAATCGTACCGGTGTGTCATCCGTTGCAATGTCCATCGCACTCTCCTGCGGTTTGTATATCTCGCATGTATTCATTCCGCCGACACCGGGGCCGATTGCTGCGGCATCGACACTGGGGATTGGAGATAATTTACTGATGGTTATGGGAATTGGAGCATTATGTTCTGTATTTCCTCTGATTGCTGGATATTTTTATGCAAAATACATCGGGAAAAAGGTAACAGCTGATGATGAAGCAAACTGTAATGATGTAAAGAAATCTTACGAAGAGCTGGTTGCTGAATACGGAAAACTTCCAAATGGATTTATTGCACTTGCACCGATTCTCATACCGATTCTTTTGATGGGAGCAAGCTCTATTGCATCAATGGCAGGCTGGTCAGGAACTGCAAATGACATTTTGAAGTTTTTGGGAACGCCGATTATTGCCCTTGCAGTTGGCACCATTTTCGGTGTGATTCAGCTTGTGGGTGCAAGGAGAATCGATAAATTTTATGATTTGACGAATGAAACATTAAAAACCGTTGGACCAATCTTGTTTGTAACAGCTGCAGGCGGTGTGTTGGGAAAAGTGATCGCTTCTACAAGTATGATTGATTATATTACACAAAATGCAGAATTGCTGGAGACAATAGGTATTTTCTTCCCGTTTATCCTTGCAGCGATTTTGAAGAGTGCACAGGGATCTTCAACAGTTGCACTTACGACAACAGCAGGAATCGTAGCTCCTATCCTGCCGGTTCTGGGACTGGATTCCCCGATACGGGCAACGCTTGCGGTAATGGCAATCGGGGCTGGAGCTATGACAGTATCTCATGCAAATGATTCCTATTTCTGGGTAGTTACCAATTTCGGCGCGATGACTCCGGAAAAAGGATACAAAACACAGACAATGGCAACGCTCGTGCTTGGTCTTTCCGGTATGCTTGAGATCTTTATACTGTCACTCTTCCTTCATTAGGGAAAAATACAAGATGAAAAAGGGAGGCTTCTCACTATGAAATTTTTATTTGCATCAGATTCTTTTAAAGGAACGTTATCTTCTGCGCGTATTGCAGAACTGCTTACGACAGCAGCAAAAGAATCCTTTCCGGATTGCACCTGTACCAGTATTGAGACTGCAGACGGAGGCGAAGGTACAACGGATGCTGTATTGTCTGCAGTTCAGGGGCAGCGGATTCCACTTGTGGTGTGCGGGCCTCTCTGGAAAAAAACAGACTGCTTTTACGGAAAACTGGATGAAGAACGTGCAGTCATGGAAATGGCGGCAGCATCCGGTCTTCCACTGTTGACAGAACCGGAACGAGATCCTGAAAAAACAACTACCTATGGAACCGGAGAAATGATCCTGGATGCATTGGATCGTGGTTTTCGGGATATTTCGATCGCAATCGGAGGATCGGCGACGAATGACGGAGGAATGGGATGTATGTGCGCCTTGGGAGTTCGTTTTCTGGATGAAAATGGCGAGATCTTGCAGGGATGCGGGGAAAATCTGGGTAAAATTTCTGAAATTGATGTTTCCGGTCTGGATTCAAGAGTTGCAAAGACAAAATTCACAGTCATGTGTGATGTCAATAATCCGCTCTGTGGGGAAAATGGAGCAACCTATACATTCGGTCCACAAAAGGGAGGAACCCCGGAGAGTTTAGCAAGGCTTGAGGAGGGAATGCTCCATTACCGGGATGTTCTTTTGAGAGAGTTTGGGGTGGATGTCAATGAAATTCCGGGAGCAGGTGCAGCCGGCGGTTTGGGGGCCGCACTGGTGGTCTTTTTAAATGCGGTGCTGAAATCAGGGATTGAAACGGTTCTGAATCTGGTTGATTTTGACAGCAGGCTTCAGGGTGTATCTCTTGTGGTTACAGGAGAAGGGCGCACAGACTGGCAGTCTGCGTTTGGAAAGGTACTGCATGGTGTCGGGATGCACAGCAAAAAGTACGGCATTCCGGCAGTGGCCATTGTTGGCTCCATGGGACAGGGTGCAGAAAGAATCTACGATTCAGGAATCGATTCGATTCTGACTACAGTCAATGCCCCAATGGAACTGCATGCGGCACTGGAACAGGCCGAAGAATTATATCTCAATGCGGCGAGACGTCTGTTTCGAATGCTGAAAGCCGGAAATGAGATGAAACAAACAGATTAAAATTCCTGCAAATGACAGGAGTTTTCCGGCAGCCGCGCCTGGTGCATGGTAGGAAATTTCGATTTTGTGTTTTCCCTGTTTCAGCGGAAAGCCCAGGAATGCAGTATTTACTTTTTCATAAGATACGTTCTTGCCATCCACCAGGACTTCAAAATGAGAGTCATAAGGAATGGTTGTGATAAAATAACTTTTTTGATCAACCTGGATCGTTCCCTTGAGCTGATTGCCTTTGGAAGCATTTTTATCCGCGTGAAATTCAGACTGATATAGTGTTTCGTTTGAAGCCGGGTCCTGCCAGGTTCCCAGAGAAAGCTGCAGATTGGAAAGCTGGTAGCTTCCTTTTCCAAGGGTGAGGGAGATCTGCTGCTGCCCTTTTTCCAATGGAACCGCATACGTAAATGTTGTGTTGTGGTTATAGTAAATGTGCGATCTGGCACTTAATTTATTCCGTTCTTTTTCCAGTGTGATGGATACGTCAGAAGATGGCTTCTTGTTTTTTACATGAAATTGCAGGAATAAAACATGCTCCTGCTCATTTTGTCCGTTCTCATTCCAGTTCGGAAATAAGTCTGCAAGATTTAAATGAAGAATCTCAGTCTGTTTTAATACTGCCGTTATGGTTTCGTCTGTTTGTGTCAGAGTGTTTCCGGTCTTTTGGAGAGCCGGAAGCGTCATTGTTCCGGATGTGATCTTCAGACTGTCAGAATCCGGAGTCTCTTTTTGTCCGCCTTTTTCTACTACAGCATAATCTAAAAGTGTAGTCTGATTGTACGGAAACGGTAATGTATCATAGGTCTGTTTATTTAGCAGCCGGTTCGTTGCATAGGCAATTGGTGATACATTGTCATTTTTCAGAACTTTCGTATTTCCGATTGTACAGTCCCATTGATAGCCGGGAACATCCTCCTGGGTGATCAGATATTTGATGCCCATAAACCGTTGATAGACAGGATTTCTGGAAACAGACTGCATTAGAAAATTCCGATAGGGCTCTTCCAGTTCAAACGTCTTTGTCCGAAATTCCTGATAATCTGCATTATATACAGAAGAATACACAGAGCTGCTGTACTGTCCGGTGCTCCAGATGCGATTGAGATCGGCAAACTCTTCTTTTGGGGTACCGATTTGTTCCATGCGGTAAAACTCTTGTTTTCGCGTGATAAATTCGGTTGCTTTTTTCGTTTCATAATCCGCTATTTTCTGATAAAAACCGGAATCCAGCATCGTGTCTGCCTGTGTCTGGAAAGACTGATCGTAGATTCCAAGGAACAGGATTGGCGGGATCAAAAGGCACAAAACACTTCCGGTGCGAAGGGATTTTCTGTTTGTCCGAATCCCGAAACGAGTCAATTCATAAAAGAGCAGGTAGCATCCCGCCATGATGACGACGTCCAGAGCAAGTAAGAATCGGCTGAAGGACGGCATGGATTCTGTGTTTCCGGTAAATATCAGTATGATCGTCAGAATATAAGGCAGAAGTCCGCGCCAGAGCGGGCGAGCTTCTTCCTGTTGTTTTTGCATATAGCAGGCGATCAGATAGCATAAAACCGGAAGAAACGGAATCAGAACCTTGTCCCGGATGTACAGTCCGCCATTGAGCAGATAAGAAAAGAACGGAATCGTCAGAATCAGGATCGTGCTCCAGATCAGGATCCGTTCTCCTCTTCTCTTCCAGGCAAGTCCGGCGATCAAAACGGTCAGGATCAGTGTGGTCAGTCCGATTGCATAAGGATGATAAAGGATCGAGGATAATTTTACTGTAGGAATAAAAAGGGAAAGATCTGTCGGTGTTGTTTCCCCTTCTCTTCCGCCGTGCAAAGCCATTGCGGTTGGGACTAAAAAGAAGGCGCTTAAAAGAATCGCGGTCAGGATCGGACCTAAAAACCGGATTCCGTCTCTGAGAAAATCAAGAAACCGGATTTTCTTTCCAAGCGAATCCTGCAGCATAAAGTATCGGTGCAGTCCGTATAAAATCAGGACCAGAATTCCGCCGATACTGAAGTAGAAGCTGGTCATGATCATCAAAAATACACCGGATAAATAGAGAAGCGGTTTTCCTTTTTCCAGGAAAGAATCCACACCCCAAAGAGCCATACACAGAAACGGCATATAATTGACAAACATAATCTGGTTGTAGGACTGAAAAATCATAGGTGCTGACAGCAAAAACAACAGTGCAGTCAGAAAGCTGACAGTCTGGGAGAACCCTCTTTTTATGAGCCAGAAGTAAAGCAATACAACTGCTGATGCAAGGCAGGTGAAGGATGCTGCAATCAGATAATCGCTCATTTTCACAAAAGGAAGCAGATAGGACAACAAAAAAACAGGACTGTACAGTCCATAGTAGGCAAAGTTATAAATGTTCTGTCCTCCTCCGATGCCCGCTGCAAATTCCGGGAAGAAGTCTCCGGTGTCATAAAACTGCTGTCGGAAATAATCCGGAAATACGCTGTGCTGGCTGATCCAGTCTACTTTTGAGCCGAATACACCATATCTCCCGCAAAATAACCAGCAGAAAAACAAAGTGAAAAGAATCAAAAGAAAAGGCATCCGCCATTGTTTGCATTTAGTGTTCGTATTCATAGTGTGTCCTCGTTTCCTCTTCGCTGGAATCTTTTAAAATAAAAATCGGCCGGTGTTTTGTCTCCAGATATGTCTTAGACAGGTACTGTCCTACAATTCCGGTACATAAAAGCTGCACGCCACTTACCATAAAGATGATGCAGGCAAGAGAAGGCCATCCGGATACAGGGTCTCCCCAGATCAAGGTCCGTACGATGATCACGATGATCATGACAAAAGAAACCAGACAGAACAAAAGTCCCAGTACAGATGCCAGTGACAATGGCGCCACAGAAAATCCGGTGATTCCTTCCATGGAATATACAAACAGTTTTCTTAAAGACCACTTTGTCTCTCCGGCCCGGTCAGAACGTCTGGTTGCCACGCTGTCATACTCCTCTTCTAACAGAATTTTGTACATCTTCGGCAGCAGTGACGGCGGATCCTGCAGATCTACATCCATGACTGCAACATAATCTCCGCCGGCATTGGAAAGACCGGCATAAATGGCTGCTTCTTTTCCAAAATTACGGGAAAAAGAAAAGTATTTGCAGCGAGGATCTTTTTGGTGCAGCGCTTTCATTTCCAGCAGTGTATGATCAGTGGATCCATCGTCGATAACTAACAGTTCAAAGTCAATATTCTCCATTTGCTTCATAACGGGCTGCATTGCCTGATAATATACAGGCAGAGCCTCCTCTTCATTAAAGCATGGGATAATTACAGTAATTGTTTCAGTTTTCATATTCTGTCTACCTCCTGGAAACGATGATACTGGTATTTTCTTAAAAAAATCCAAAAGCAAATCTTAAAAATGCTTAAGAAAAATAGTATTTTTTTTAAATTCGCTATAATATACACAGATCAAACAGCTTAAAATAGAAAAGAAAGGGATAAAAATATCCGGCAGGAGACAGCAAGCAGAAAGGCCAATCAGGATCTGAGCACTGCACTCCTCCATGATCTGCGTACACCGCTGACGATTTTGAATGGATATCTAGACCGGTGCCTGCAGAAAACATCCGATATCAGAAATGAGCATATGCTGAGAGTTCCTATTACCAGTGCAGTCATGACTGTGAAAGAGGACATTTAATATTTTAGAGGTGGGAAAATCGTATTTTTTGAGAAAAAAAACACATCCCGGATGAAATACGATCCGGGATGTGTTGAAAAATCAGAGATTTAACGGATAAAGTTTGTCTTTACCTTCTCTTCTGATTCCGGTTTTGAAATTCCAGCATTTTTTCCGGCTTCCAGACAATGCAGAAGCCATGCCATATTTTTGCCGAGAACATGCATGATCTGAATTCCTTCTTTGTCCTGAAGTACTTCATCCGGAGTGTTGCCGTGTACCATATTCCAATAGTTGGAAGAAACGATTGGCATCTGGTGGAATGAAAAGTATTTTAAGAGGACATCCAAGGTTGCTGTGGTGCCGGCGCGTCTTGCGGATGCAATGGCGGCAGCAGGTTTCAGCAACATATCTTTTCCGGCAAGAGAACAGAACTTATCCATAAATTCGATGATCTGCCGCTTGGAGATGCCCAGTATACCGGAGAGCCGACGATCAGAGCATCTGCCTCTTTCATCTTTTCGGCAGCTGCTCTTACATTTTCAAGTTCCGGGGTTCCAGCCTGAAAAATTTCGCTTTCGATTCCGTTTTTCTCTAAAACCCCGGCAATCTGGATAAGTGCGGTATACGTGCAGCCTTCTTTTCTCGGGCTTCCATTTAACATCAAAACTTTCATTTTCAATTCCTTCTTTCTTTTGAGCTTATAATAAATATTATAACGCAGAAGGAACTTTTATGTAAATATTAAGAAAACAGTTTCATAGAGAAAAGGTTACTCTTCCTCATGGCTGGCAGCATATTTTCTGCCAAGCTTGATCAGACCGGCAAAATAGAGAGCGGTCAAAACACCTGCGATAATATAAGCAACTGTCATTGGCAGACCAAATCCAATTTTCTGACTCAAAATGAAAGAAGATATGATGAACATATAAAAACTTCCTGGAATCAATGCAATCAGATAGATTCCTTTTTTTGCCCCCTTTTTCGCCATCAGATAAATAGTAATTGCAGCAAATGCGAACTCCGATGGTCTGGTTGCTCCATGCAAAATATCTCCAGAGGATATTAAATCCTTCTGTATTCATTTTTGCAAAAACAAGGATCAAAATGACAGGAATAAAAATTCCCAATGTCACAAGTACACGATTTTTTCTGGTTTTCTGATCAATGTGCAGGTAATCTGCAACCATCAGACGGCAGGAGCGAAGGCTGTATCGCCGGATGTGATTGGAAGAACAATCACACCGAGGATTGCGATGATTCCTCCCACAGGACCAAGCAGACCTTTTGCAACTTCGCCAACTGCTGCGGTAGCTCCGGCAGTAGAACCGCTGTTGTAAAGTCCCATAGCTGCTGCTGCCCAGATCATGGCGATCAGGCCTTCCAGAATCATCATTCCATAAAAGACTGTGCGTCCTTCTTTTTCATGTTCTACAGAGCGTCCAATTAAAGTACACTGTGTAGAGTGAAAACCAGATGTAATTCCACAGGCTACTGTTACGAAAAAGACAGGAATGAATTTTGTTCCTGCTCCCGAATTTCCTTCTGCATCAAAGATCGGATACACATCAAAAATTCCTTTGAGACCATGGCTGAAATCAATATTATCAAGCTGATATCCCTGAATAAAGATTCCAGCAAATACTCCGACTGCCGATAAGAGCAGAATCGCACCGAAAATCGGATAAATCTTACCAATGATCTTATCAATCGGGAACAAAGTTGCGACCAGATAGTAAAGTAAGATCACTCCGTAAATTACCCATGTCCATACATTGACATCCTGAAATCCGCAAATCTGTCCTGCGAATAGATCTCCCGGGGTATAGGTGAAAACAGCACCAACAAGAAGCATCAGAAAACAAAGAAAAATATTATACACCTGATAGGTTTTATTTCCCAGAAATTTCCGGATGATTCCCGGCATTTGTGCACCATTCTGGCGAAGTGACATCATTCCGCTTAAATAGTCATGTGTTGCACCGCTGATCACACATCCGATTGGAATGGTAATAAATGCGATTGGTCCAAACAAGATCCCCTGAATCGGCCCAAAAATCGGACCAGTACCTGCGATATTTAAGAGGTTGATCAATGCGTTCTTCCATTTATTCATAGGAACATAATCAATACCGTCTTTCATTCGTACGGCTGGAGTCTCGCGATCGTCAGGTTTAAAGACATGCTCTACAAATTTCCCGTACAGCCAGCCTCCAAGTAAAAGTATTACAAGCCCTGTTATAAAAGTTGCCATAAAATTTTCATCTCCCATTTCTTTATAATAGAGTGCACTCTGTTTTATAGATATTTTATACTTTTTTAATAAATTGTCAATAGGTTTTGCACTGTTTTCTTTATTTTTTTAAAGAACTGGCAAATTAACGCTTTAGCTTAATAAACTTTTAAAAGTAAAAAAGACAGGATTGCCATCTCTTTCAACGGCTGTCCTGTCTGGTTCTGTTTACATCAGTTTTCTGAATAAGTTTTTCAGATCTTCTACACTGCATCTTTTGGATTGCCTGGTGCACATGCATCTGCGTGCGCAGATTCGGCAAGGAACGGAAGATCTTCTTCTTTGAGTGCTTCCAGTTTTGTTGGGATTCCTACATCTACAGAAAGTTTCTGTACTGCATCCACAGCAGCTTTTCTGTACTCGTCAGCAGACATCTCATCTACACCTTTCACGCCCATAGCACATGCGATTTCGCGATATTTTTCTCCGGAGCAATCTGCATTGTATTCCATAACAATTGGAAGCATCATCGCACATGCGACACCATGAGGCGTATCATAAACAGCTCCTAATGTATGTGCCATGGAATGCGCAATTCCAAGGCCGACATTGGAAAATCCCATCCCTGCGATATACTGTCCGAGAGCCATTCCTTCCCGTCCTTCTTTTTCATTTGCTACTGCACTTCTCAAAGATCTGGAAATGATCTCGATCGCTTTTAAGTGGAACATATCTGTCATCTCCCATGCTCCTTTGGTTGTATAACCTTCGATGGCATGTGTCAGTGCATCCATACCGGTAGAGGCAGTCAGTCCCTTTGGCATAGAGGACATCATATCCGGATCAACGATCGCAATGATCGGCATATCATGCGGATCCACACAGACCAATTTTCTTTTTCTTTCCACATCTGTGATCACATAGTTGATGGTAACTTCTGCAGCTGTTCCTGCAGTTGTCGGAACGGCAATGATTGGAATACAGGGTTTTGTTGTAGGCGCCACACCCTCCAGACTTCTTACGTCTTCAAATTCCGGATTTGCAATGATAATACCGATTGCCTTTGCGGTATCCATAGAAGAACCGCCGCCAATTGCAACAATGTAATCTGCTTTGGCAGCTTTGAATGCGGCAACACCATTCTGTACATTTTCGATGGTCGGGTTTGCTTTGATGTCAGAATAAATTTCATAAGCAAGCCCAGCTTTGTCAAGAACGTCTGTCACCTTTCCTGTGACTCCGAATTTGATCAGATCCGGATCCGAGCAGACGAATGCTTTTTTGAAAGCTCTTGCCTTTGCTTCTGCTGCAATTTCCTGGATTGCTCCTGCCCCATGATAAGATGTTTCGTTCAGCATAATTCTATTTGCCATTTGTATCACTCTCCTTTGTTTTGATTTTAACAATTTTTCACAAAAATAGAAAGTGAAAAACTGTCAAATTTGTCACTTTACAATAGATTTAATACCTTAAATACTTCCATTAGTTTCAGAGGCATAGCATCAACCAGAGAGCGTGCAATTTCTTCTGGAGTTCCTTTCAACTTTCCAAGAACCCTCTGTACAGTCATATAGATGGAACCCTGGCAATACATTTCCAGTAAGAAACGCAAATGCTCTGAAATTTTCTCTCCGGTCTTCTGTTCAATCTGGTCTGTATAAAATTGAAGGATCAGATGAAAGTCGTGATCCCTCAGGCAGTTCTGATCATCATTCTTAAAGGCAGTACGAAAAAACAGATTCTCCTGCTGGATATAATAAAATTTATTGACAAGTCCTTCGTAGATTGTTTCGCTCTTTCCCATGTACTCGAAAGATTTCAAAAGAATCTTATCAAAATACCAGTTGATCAAATCGTATTTGTCCTGAAAGTTTCGGTAAAAGGTCTGCCTTGTTGTACCGCATACTTCAACAATTTCTTTTACTGTGATTTTTTCTACCGGCGCATATTTCATACATTCTTTCATCGCTTCCGAAAGCCGGTATTTCATACGTTCCGGATCCCTGGAAGGTTCTTTGGTATTCTGTAGTTTTTCCATGCGTGTTTCAGCTCCGTGATTTTTATCATTTATAAAGACAGTTTATCATGAAGGCAGTGTGGAAACAATACAGATGTGTGTGAAAGCGGCTGTAATTCATAAATTTGATGGATACGATCATACCAACAGTTGTGGATCCCTGTGCAAATTTTGTGGACAGATAACAGACGATTCCGATATAGACAGCAATAGTTCCCGTCAGGATTTTTGTCTTGATCCTGACATTCTGTTCTTTCAGATAGCTGTCCAGATATTTTGGATATGCACCGCGCGCCTGAACATCTGCAAAGAAATAGTTTTTCTGTTCTGCCTGCATTGCTGCCAGTACATCCTCCGGCTTTGGTGTCAGCGGGTATGTCGGCATTGCCAGAATCATGCAGCCAACCTGACTGTCCGGCATAATCTCATGCGCCAGCTTTACTGCTTTTGCTGATGCAACCAGTTCATGATGGATTGCCTGATACAGCTCCTGCTTTGTGAGCTGTTCCTTTGGAGTCAGGATTCCACCGCTGATCAGAGGCTGATGCAGCACAGAATTGATTTCATTAGAAGTAAGCCAGTACTTTACTTTTCCTTTGTAGCGTTCAAAGATTACTTTACAGAAATTCATATAAAAGTCGATGAGCTTTCGGCTCCTCCATCCGTCATACTCTCTTGCAAGATGCAATGGAGTCTCGTAATGGGAAATCGTCACCAATGGCTCAATACCATACTTTTTGCACTCATTCAGTACATCATCATAGAAGTGAAGTTCTTTTTCATTTGGCTCTTTGTCATTTCCATTTGGGAAAATTCTGGACCATGCAATAGAAAATCGAAACACCTTAAATCCCATCTCTGCAAGCATGGCAATATCTTCTTTGTAACGATGGTAAAAATCGACTGCCACAAGCTTCATGTTGTCCGCTGTAGGTTCTTCTGTAGGTGCCCCCTTGATTCCCTTTGGCATGATATCCTGAATGGACAGCCCTTTTCCATCCTCCAAATACGCTCCTTCACACTGGTTGGCTGCCACTGCGCCGCCCCATAAAAAATCCTTTGGAAATATTACTCGATTCATCTCTTTTTTATCCTTTCTCTATTTTTTGACTGTTAAAATTGCATCTCCTGCTTTTACCGGACCGAATTCTTTTTGTACCACGATTTCTGAAAAATCATCTGCGTTTGTAATAAGAACCGGTGTAATGACATCATGTGTTTTCTGGATTTCCTGCAGATCAAATGTAATCAGCGGATCACCTTTTTTCACCAGATCCCCCTGAGAAATATGCACCTCAAAATGAGTTCCGCCCAAATTTACCGTTTCCAGTCCTACATGGATCAAAAGCTCCATTCCCTGATCGTCTGTCAGTCCAATTGCATGTTTTGTATCAAAAAGAGCGGACACTACTCCGTCAAAAGGCGCATAGACGATTCCTTCTTTTGGAAGAATTGCAATTCCTTTTCCAAGTATCTCTTCTGAAAATGTGGGATCATTGACGTCTTTTAGAGATTTGAGTTCTCCTGTCAGCGGACTGAAAACAGTTTGTCCCAAAATAGAATGCTCTGCGTTTTCCTTTTGCTTTGGTTCGCACCCAAACAGCAGGATACTTCCGATTGTTCCTGTAATCGTCACTGCTGCTCCTGTGGCACAGGCTGGAAATGAACCCGGATTTTCCACAGATATGGAATTTACCACGGAGATCAGTCCCGGAAGTCCTGCATACACATACTGTGTTGCTCCCAGTATCGCAGCGATTGCACTTCCGATTGCAGCCCAGATACAGCCATAAATAAACGGTTTCTTTCTCGGCAGTGTGATCCCATAGATTGCCGGTTCTGTAATTCCGAAAATTCCTGTGATTCCGGCGGACAGTGCATCTGTTCTCAGCTGCTTGTCTTTTGCTTTTAAAAATACTCCAAATGCAGCTGCCATCTGTGAAATTACAGCAATCTGAATAAAAATCTGCAGTGTGTCCTGTCCGTTCTGCGCAAAATTGGCAATTACAATCGGAACCATCCCCCAGTGAATGCCAAAGATTACGATCACCTGCCACACCCCGCCGACAACTGCACCTGCGATCGGAGGCGCCATCTGATACAGAAGATTGTATCCGGCGGCAACTCCATTGGACAGCCACTGGATCAATGGACCGATCACAACGATGGTCAGTGGAACCAGCGCTGCCAGGCAGATAAGCGGAGTAAATAAGGATTTGATCAATTCCGGCAAATGTTTATTTAGAAATTTCTCCAGCTTGGACAGCAGTGCAACTAAAATCAAAGGCGGCAGTACAGAAGAGGTATAGGTGATTTCCGTCAGGTTTACAAAAAGAAAACGGATATTCTCTCCTTCTGCGATTTTTCCTGCCATTTCTGTCCACACAGGATTTACAAGTGCCAGACAGCAGGCGGCCGCAATATATGGATTGCAGTGAAAATGCTTTGATGCGGAAATCGCAAGCAGTACCGGCAAAAAGGTAAACGGCGTCCAGCTGATAAAATTAAAAACCTGATAGACTCCGGTTTCTGTCACGGATGGTACTGCCATTGTAAGAATGATCAGCAATCCCTGTAAAAGTCCTCCGGCTGCAAGGACATAACAGACAGGTGCAAATACTCCTGATATCATCTGAAGCAGGCGGTTTAACAGGTTTTCTTTTTCTTTTGGGCGTTCTTCCTGTTCTGCTTTTTTGTTTGTTTCAAGTTCTGCCGAAACTGCCTCGAATACATCTCCCACATGATTTCCTATCACGACTTGAAACTGTCCCTGTTTCTGTACAACCGTGATCACGCCGGGCAGGGCTTTGATTTTTTCCTCTGCCTGTCCGGGTGTATTTTTCAAAACCAGACGGAGTCTGGTCGCGCACCGTTGTGCACTGGCAATATTGTCTGCACCGCCTGCAAGACGAATGATATCATGTTCCAGCTTTTGATAATCTTTTACTGCTTCTGCCATTTTTCCCTCTCCTTTTCTTTACGCATTCAATCCTGCCTCGTATCCTTCCCGGATTCCAAGATATCCGTTTTTCACCCCATTGGCATCTCCCACTTTTAATACTTTGCAGGAAACATGTTCCATGGAATCCAGAAGGGTTCTGTCTGTTTTCACGCCGACTGCAATAATAACCGTATCAATATTTTCAAGTACAAATCTTTCCCCGTCTTTTTCTGCGGTTACCGTATGATCTCCGATTTCCAAAAGTTTTGTAGAAGTATGAATCTGAACTCCGTTTTGGAAAAACCGCTCTTTCATGTATTTTGTTGGAGCTGCTTCTCCATCTTTCATAATCTGCGGAAGCATTTCTATAATGGTTACCTGTTCACATTGCTGACCGAGCATATCGCAGTTTCAGCTCCTACGAGACCGCCGCCGATGACTACAACACGATTGCCCGGCTCTGTTTTTCCAAGGAGTACATCATGAGCAGCTACGACAAAATCCTGATCTGCACCTTGAATCGGCGGAATAAACGGTCTGCTTCCGGTTGCGATGATGACCGTATCCGGTTCATAGAGTTTGATCAGTTCTGCATCGGCGGTTGTATTCAGAAGGATCTGTACATGCATTTTCTCCAGCATACTCTTCTGCTAGCACAAAAACGAAGTAAACTCGCTTTTTCCAATCGGAACCGATGCGGGAATCCACTGTTCGCCCAATCGGTCATTTTTTTCGATCAAAGTGACTTTATGTCCCTTTAACGCTGCCGAGATCGTAGCCTCACATCCTGCAATACCACCGCCTATAACGAGGACCTGTTTTGCCTTTTCGGCAGGAGTCAAATCATATTCATCTTCCATTCCGGTAAGCGGATTTACCAGGCAGCGGATACCGTTTCCTTTTCCGTTCTCTCCGATACAGCCATGCAGACAGCCGATACAACGGATCACTTCATCTCCCCGTCCTTTCAGAACCTTGTTTGGCAGTTCTGGATCCGCCAGGGAGGCTCTTGCCATGGTCACAAGATCTGCCTTTTTGGACTGGAGAACACTTTCCGCAATCTCTACATCATTGATTCGTCCTACAGCGATAACAGGAATCTGAACTGCTTTTTTCATTTCTGCGGCATGTTCCACATAACCCGCCCGCAGAAATACGGAGGGCGGAATGATCGTGTGCGTGGATGCGTATACGCCCTGGGAACAGTGAATACAGTCTGCGCCCGCTTCTTCCATCAACCTTGCGATGACCTTTGACTCTTCGATATCCAGCCCGCCCGGCACATATTCTACAGAAGAGATCCGATACAACACCGGATAGTCTTTTCCGCATTTTTCTTTGATGTTCCGAATAATCTCCATGCCAAATCTTGCACGATTGCGGATCGTTCCGCCATATTCGTCACTTCGTTTGTTAGAAAACGGGGATGCGAAAGCGCCTGCCAGATATCCGTGCGCTCCATGCACTTCTACTGCATCAAATCCGGCTGCTTTGGCTCTTTTTGCACAGTCACCGAATTGCTCTACCAGAGTATGGATTTCCGGGATCGTCAATTCTCTGGGTGTTTCCGGCATACTTGGCTCCCGGACTGCAGAAGGGGCTACGGGCTGCACTCCGGTCACGGCACTGCTTGTCTCTCTTCCGGCATGATAAATCTGAGCTGCGATTTTTCCGCCTGCGGCGTGAACGCGTTCGGTCAGCTTCCGATGGCTTTCAATCTGCCATCCGCCTTTTGCTTTGTGTTCGTGATAGGCAATAAATTTTTCGGTTGCCTTTCCGTCCGGTGTACAATAATTGGTCACCATGCTGATACGACCATCCTGTTTTTCAGTTCCAGACCATTGATCTTCATAGGTTCAAAAACTTTCATGTTTGTCATCCTTTCTATTCCTTGAATCTTTCTGATCTATACTATAAAAGTTTCTTCTGAATAGTTCCCCTCATATGAGGGAAAAGAACCGATTTTTCTTCTTTTTTCTTGACTCACAGGACCGATGGAAATTAGAATAAAATAAACAGATTTTAAGAACTGCTGAAAGGATGAAAAAATGGCTGATATTGAACCGCATATCATTCCGAGTATTTATCTGGCAAATTATCTGAATGATTTTGAAGATGTAATCTTAAATTATGAGGTGCAGAAGACGCAGATCAGAAAAGGCAGTTATCTGACACAATATGGAGTGATCAATAACACTGCTTACTATATCAAAAACGGAATTGTCCATCTTTCACTTGGGCATGAGCAGGGGAAGAAGTCTCTGAATATGTTTGGCCCCGGGACTATTTTCCCGGTAGGCGTCGAGATTCATGAATTTCATGTGGAATATGAAATGATCATACAGGCGCTGACCGACTGTGAGGTATACAAGATGTCGTATCCCACTTTGAAAAAGATAGCAACAGAAAACGGAACCTTTGCCGGGGAGCTGCTTCGTGAGAATTGTGATTTTATCGGATATATGTTCTTTGACAGTATCAATCAGACATTTGAACCATGTCTGGCCAGAATTTGCGATATCTTATACCTCTATCTTACAAAAGTCCACCCGCTCTCTGCGAAAATCCCGCTGTCGCAGTCAGAACTTGCCAGCATTGCGGGAGCGTCCACTGCCCAGATGGAGCGCTCGATTTCGGATCCTGAAAAAAGAAGGGATCTTAGATACCTCCCGAAAACAAATAGAGATACTTGATGAAGAAAAATTACTGGCGCACTGTACGCTTGGAATGAGAAGCAACATTATCTGATTTTCTAATAAAATAGCTATGATTCAAACAATTTGAATCATAGCTATTTTAAAAAAGATTTGTCAAGAGCGAATGGGATATAATTTTACACCAATCCCCATCTATTCATAATATTTTCCAGTTCCAAGAATGGTACCAAACAACCCGAATACCCAAATCAAAGTAACCGCTTTTTGAGACGATTCCCACAAGCCTGCCGTAACCAGGAGAAAGCTGACAACAGGAAATAGATCATGGATCCCAGCATCCAGTATCGGCAGCATTTTACAATATACGGCCAGTTACTGTTGTGAATCCGAATAAACGGAATATTCATTCGGAAGACCCCGTCGGACACATAATGAAGTTCATTTTCATCATAATAAGTCGGAAGCTGTTCTTTTGCAAATAAGCAGAACCATGCACCAAATAAGGCAAATAAAGCTTCTAAAACAAAGATGTCCTTCTGGATCAGATTTACATCCTGCCATATTAAAATTCCGAATTCCAATATGCTGAATCCCAGGACAAACAAATACCACATTTTGTGAAAACCAGAATGTACGTGTTTTTGATTGTCTGACAAATGAATGGTTTTTCCCAGCAGTTCATCCATCTCCTGCGGCTCAAGTGCGGCATGAATCCGCTCACCTTTTAGCAGCTCTGCGACTGTTACTCCCAGGATATCTGCCAGAGGTTCCAATAAGGCGATATCCGGGAGACTCAGTCCACGTTCCCATTTTGATATCGCCTTATCAGAAAGAAACAGTTTTTCTGCCAGTTCCTTCTGTGTGTAACCTTTTTCTTTTCTCAGCGCTGCTACAAATCTCCCAAACTTTTGATTGTCAATTTCATACATGAAAAACATCACTCCCTATTGTTTTGATGTTTTCAGTATAAAGAATCCCTGAATTTTTGGCAATCGACTGTCGGTAGAATCGCATATTTTTGCTGTTTAAAACATACTGTCCCTTAAAATATCATGATCTCTCAGCAGTTTTTCAATCACAGTTCCTTTTACGATCCGTATCAATGGTTTTTTCAATGCATTGAGCGGTCCCGGCAGTTCAATCTCCAGCGGAGATCTTCCGTCCATCAATTTAACGGAACTGTCTAAAAGTTCTCGTACATCATACACACTGCCCCACACTTCCGGTACCCCGCGGTCTACACCGAGCAGTCCATAGACAGCTCCATTGCTGTACGGACAGAATATTCTGTCGTAAATACGGTATCTCTCGGCGTATCTGCAAACTGTCCGAGAAATGCGAAATTGATGCAGCCATCCGGAATGACATCCGGCCGGTCTCCTTTTGTTCTCGGCATAAAGAATGCTGTAATATAAGGCATCATCGTCGGTACACAAAGTGCACTGTTTTTGCGAGTTCCGGAATCTCATCTGTCGGCACGCCGATGTGATACAGCCATTCTGCCGTAATCTCCTCTCCGGTACAGTCTTTCATCGGTTTTTTGATATAATCTCCAGGAACATCCGTGAAAAGTCCGTAAACCCAGACGCATACTTTTTCCGGATCCTGCTGTTTGAACTGTCCCTGACGGTTGATCGTCCAGCTCATCAGCCACTTGGAGTCTTTACAGCTTACAATTCCTCCGGTCACAACGTTTCCACTGCGTGGATCCCGTTTGCAGATATTTGTAATATAAGGAATAATCTTATCATCCAGCGTTGTGATCGTAGCAGATTCCCAGTTAGTCTTTGAAATATCAGAACAGAACTTCTCCGGATGTCCAAAGGCCGGATCCTGTCTGGCAATATTTTTCCAGAGTGACCAGCAGCCGCTTGTACGGACTTCTGCATCTCCGTTCGGTGCGTGATGATGATCTCCGTAGACAGTTTCTTCTGTACAGCTTCCGTTTGTCACAAATACCAGATCTTTCTCAGTCAGAAGGATTCCTTTCTCCACACCATTGACTTTGCATTCAATGGCCGAAGCTACCTTCTTTCCGTCTTTTCTCTCAAATACGACGTTCGTTACTTCGGTATGAAACTGAAAATCAACACCTGCTGCTTCCAGATATTTCTGCATAGGAAGAATCAGAGATTCATATTGATTGTATCTTGTGAATTTCAAAGCGCTGAAATCCGGCAGTCCTGCAATATGATGAATGAATCTCTGGAAATACAGCTTCATCTCCAGTGCACTGTGCCAGTTTCAAAAGCAAACATCGTTCTCCAGTAAAGCCAGAATGTAGAGTCAAAGACTTCTTCATCAAAAACATCCTCGATCGTCTTATCATACAGATCTTCATCCGGAGTCAGGAACAGCTTCATGATCTCCATGCAGCCCTTCTGGCTTAAATTAAATTTGCCGTCTGTATGGGCATCTTCTCCGCGATTGACAGTTGCCCGGCAAAGAGAGTAATTCGGATCGTGCTTGTTCAACCAGTAAAACTCATCCAAAACGGATGCATTCGGCACTTCCAGCGACGGAATACTGCGGAACAGATCCCACAGACATTCGAAATGATTTTCCATCTCACGTCCTCCGCGCATCACGTAACCTCTGGTCGGATCGAAGATACCGTCACATGCGCCTCCTGCAATATCCATTGCTTCCAGGATATGGATATGATCTCCCGGCATCTGTCCGTCTCTTACCAGGAAGCAGGCAGCTGCAAGAGAGGCGAGCCCGCTTCCTACGATATAAGCACTCTTCTCTTCCACCCCCTCCGGTTTTTCCGGTCTGGCAAATGCTTCATAATTTCCATTTGAATAATAGATCCCTTTTTTATTTTTCACCTGTTTTCCGCGTTCTGTGTTCCGGTAATCCTGATACCGGGCATCCATCTGTGCCTTCTTTTGCTTTTTCTGAGATTTTTTCTTCATATATGTGGCAGCTCCTGCACCTGCAGCGATCGCAGCAATTCCAATCCCAACGTGTTTTTTTGCCATAGTAATGACCACCTTTCCAGAAATGTCGTCCGATTCAGATCGGATATCTTTGTTTCTGCCCATATACTATGATTTTTATTCATGAAATTCAATTTACAAATCAGGACGTTTGATAAAATTTTTATCACGGATCGGTTTTTGATAAAAAATTCTGGACGGAATTCGTAATACTGCCATGTAGCGTCAGCGCCATATTGTCTACAATTTCACTGTAGTCCTCCTTCATGCCCTGTTTGATCCAGTCCAGCATGATTCCCACAAAACTATATTTGTAAAAATTTGCGATAAATTCTTTCTGTTCCTCCCGAATCTGCATTCCGGCTGTTTTCTCTTCCACAACTGCTTTCAGCAGATCATAGGTCAGATGAAACAGATAATTTTCAATCTGTTCCCTGCTGACAGAATGGTATGCATTGAGAATAAACGGCTTGTTTTCCAAAACTGCTTCAAAAATCTGCAGGATGCCTTCCTGCCATGTATCATAGGTCTTTTTCCCCTGCAGCGCTCTTTTTGCATCCTCCAGACAGGACCATTCAACCAGATCGTAAATATCTTTAAAGTGATAATAAAAAGCCATCCTGCTGATTCCGCAATCCGATGTAATATCAGAAATCGTAATCTTGTCCAGAGGTTTTTGAAGCATTACTTTCTTTAAAGATGCTTCCAGGGCCTGTTTCGTTGTGTTGGACATGAAATTCCTCCTTATCATGCGTTCCTTCCAATAGCATACAGGATAAACATGAACTTTACGTGAATTTTTTCAATTATTTTCCCGAAAACTCTGTACAGTCAGATTCCGGTATGCTATACTCTACCTCGCATTTATCAAATCAGAGGTGCATTTTGCCCTCTGGACTGGTTCGTGAACTTCCCAGTATAAAAAACCAAGTATCTCGTAAGGTGGTCTTTGCCACGGAATAAAAAAGTAAAGGAGATTGGAGAATGAATGCAAAAAAAGTCATCATTGACTGCGATCCCGGGATCGATGACGCACTCGCCCTGATGCTGGCGCTGCGATCACCGGAACTTGAGATTTTAGGGATCACAGTTGTCTCTGGAAATGTACCGGCAAAAAAAGGCGCGTCAAATGCGCAAAAAGTTCTGCACTGGATGAACCGACCGGACATTCCTGTTTATCTTGGAGAAGAACTGCCGCTTGTCCGTCCTTATGTGGATGCTATGGATACCCACGGGGAAGACGGTCTCGGCGAATCTCATTACCCCGAAATCACAGATGGAACAATCAATACGGATGGTGTGGGCTTTCTTGCCCGTACACTGCATGAAGCTGCCCAAAAGGAGGAGCCGGTTTCGATCATTGCTCTGGGACCTCTGACAAACCTGGCCAGACTGGTTCAAAATGATCCTGAAGTCTTGCCGGTCTTGGAGAACTGATCAGTATGGGCGGCAGCTGCCAGAGCCATGGAAACTGCTCTCCGGTCGCAGAGTACAACTACTGGTGCGATCCGCATGCCGCAGAAATTGTATATCGTGCATTTGAAGAACTGCCTGTTTTACAGGACAAACAGATTCACATGGTGGGACTGGATGTGACAAGAAAAATCGTCCTGACTCCTGACATTTTAGAATATATGTGTTGTGTGAATCCGCAGATGGGCGAACGTATCCGAAATATTACCCGGTTCTATTTTGATTTTCACTGGAAACAGGAAGGAATCATCGGCTGTGTCATCAATGATCCGCTTGCAGTCGCTTACTTTATCGACCGTACTCTCTGCAGCGGAATGGAAGCCTGTACGAGAATTGCAACGGAAGGTCTGTGTATCGGACAGAGCGTTGTAGACAGATTTGACTTCTGGAAAGGACATAAAAACAGCTATATTCTGACCAGGACATCTCCATTGTCATTTATGCAGATGTTTTTTGACAGAGTTCTTGGTGTACCAGACAAAACAAGCCTGCCCATGCTGGAACAGATCATGAAAGGAGACGTATTATGAGAAAATTTTCAACCAATAAACTTTGTATCCTCGCCCTTTGTTCGGTGATCAACCTGATCGGAGGTCAGATCGCACTGCTGCTTCGCCTTCCGATTTATCTGGATTCTTTTGGAACGGTGTTTGCGGCCGCTGTGATGGGGCCTTTTTATGGAATGATTCCCGGAATCGTCAGTAATCTGATCGGAGGCGTGACAACTGATATTTACGCGCTTTATTACCTTCCGGTCCAGATGATCACCGGATGTATGGCCGGTTTTGTTTTCCGGAAATGCCGCCTCATGACGGAAAAGATCTGGGAAAAATCCTGTTTGGAGCCGGAATGATCAGTATTCCGGGAACGCTGGTCAGCTCTTCTATTACTGCAATCGTATTCGGTGGAATCACCTCGTCCGGATCTACACTTCTGGTGCAGCTGTTCCATCATCTTGGTCTGGGGCTGACTGCAAGTGTATGCATGGTTCAGGGATTGACCGACTATGCAGACAGAGCGATCGTTCTGGCACTGACAGCCGTACTTCTGGCACTGCTTCCTTCTTCCGTTAAAGCAGCAGTAAATAAGTAAGGAGAATATTCATGGAAAGATACAATAAGATTACAAATAAAAATCCGCGGGAAATCGTGCTGTTAAAAGGCAGACCCTGTGCCTGGGGAAAATGCCGTTTCTGTGATTATATTGAGGATAATTCACGGGATGTTCAGGAAATGAACGCTCTGAATCAGGAAGTCCTCTCCCATGTCACCGGAGAACTCGGTGTATTGGAAGTCATCAATTCGGGAAGCTGTTTTGAGCTTCCGAAGAGACTCTGAAAATGATCAAAGAAATTATTGCGGAAAAGCAGATCCACCGTCTGTTTTTTGAATCCCACTGGATGTACCGGAAACATCTGCAGAAAATGCGGGATTATATGGGAATTCCCATTACTTTTAAAATTGGTGTGGAAACATTTGATAAAACCTTCCGGGAGGAGTATTTAAATAAGCATGCAGATTTTGACTCTCCGGAAGAAGTCCGCAAATACTTTGATTCACCCTGCCTGATGGTCGGCATCAAAGGCCAGACAAAAGAAATGATCGATTATGATATTCGGATGTTAAAGACACATTTTGAATTGGGAACTGTCAATGTGTTTACGAACAACAGCACGGACGTCAAACGGGATCAGGAACTGGTTGACTGGTTTATGCAAAAATATGCCGACCTTCTGGAAGATCCGTCTGTGGAAGTCCTGTATGAAAAAACCGATTTCGGTGTGGGGGATTGATTTGCTTTTGTTTTCCTGTTACTTTGCATTCCACTGTCCGATCACTTCATTGACAGTTGAAACGGTTACAAACACGTCCTTTTTTGTGGTGTGCAGATAGTTGAGAAGCAGCCGGTACTCCTGCTGTGCAAGAATCGTCACAAGTTCTGTACGGTGTTTTTCATCATAGGCGCCCTGGGCGACATAGAGGGTGGCACCGCGTTTCAGATCATGGATGATATAATTCTGTATTTCCTTATAATCATCAGAAATGATGCACACCCGTTTTCGCTTATTAAATCCATCAATAAAATAATCCACAGCCATACCGTTTGCATACGTTCCAAGCAGACTGACAATGAGTGTCGGTACGTCATACACCAGGATAGATGTCATTGCTGTTACAAATCCGGACAGCATGACAGCTTTTCCAAGTTCCATGTGTGCAAATTTATTGAGAATTTTTGCCACAATATCTAACCCGCCGGAAGAGGCATTGACATGAAACAACATGGCCTGTCCAAGCGCTACGATCAGAGTATACGTAACAAGATCAAATACCTGATTGCCTGTAACGGATTCTGTGACCGGAATCAATCGTTCAAAGATCCAGAGAAAGATTGGAAGCAGGATCGAAGTGTAAATTGTCTTCGCCCCAAAATCCTTCCCAATCAGCAAAAATCCGATCACAAGCAAAATGGCATTTAGAAAGAACGTAAGGATCGACATGGAAATCCCGGTGAGCTGGGAAAATACCAGCGCCAGACCGGAAATACTTCCCATGACGATTTTACTGGGAACCATAAAAAAATAAACGGCTGCCGATACAATCAGCATGGCAAATGTGATCACTGCAAATTCCCGGACTGTGTTTTTTAATTTCATGCTGTTACATCTCCTGCGTAAAAAATATTATAATTTCGTAAAACTCCACAAATTCTCAATCTGTGGTTCCAGTGTCGCATAATCCCAGGTACGGCTGCTTCGTTCTTTACTGTTTGGATCATGCACCTGAATCTTACCGTCTGCCATGCCTGTCAGCACGATAAAATGTCCGTCTGTTGTGAAATCGCCCTGCTTCATACTGCAGATGATCGGATGTCCTGCATTCAATTCTTCTGTGACAGAGCTTTCTGACAATGCAATCTCTGTTCCTGCTACTCCAAAATTCAAAGCGGCTTCCGTCATCAGACTCCAGCTGCTTCCGGAGCCTGCCACATAATATCCGTTGGCGCCTGCATAGGATGCGATCTTATACGGGGTAATACTGTTATCTCCGGTGAGTCCTGCAGCTACCATAGCAAGCGCTGTCGGACCACATCCACTGTTCGCTATGATTCCATCTCCATAATGAATATACCCCCACCGTTCATCCCACTGGATCAAGAGCGGAATCTCACCTTCTTTTACTTCTCCGATGGATTCAGCAGGTGCCTCATCTTTCTTCTCCGGATAATCTGCCACGAAATCTGTTGTCTCTGCATTTTTTGCCAGAAGCTCCAGCATACTCACCGGATAATTGCGGGAATCTGCAAGAATCTTTTGTACTTTTTTATCTTCTTTTGCACGATCAGAGAGTGTCTGCTGAAATTCTGCTGATAAGGTGCCGTCACTGCATACGAAATCATAGACTGGAGTCTGCGTATTTTCCGCTTCAGTTTTATCTTCCTTTTGAGCCGTATTATCAGTCTGCGTCTTTGTCTGCTTTTTTTTCTGCGAATCTTCTTTTGACAGCTGTCCTGCGATCCACCGTCCTGCAAGTGCCAGCAAAGCGAGCAAAATCAGGATACAGATCGTTCGTTCTACCAGAACGACCTTTTTTCTGTCAAATCTTCTTTTTCTTCTTTGGTATGCCATAGTTCAACCTCCGGTAACAGAATACCACATTCCTACAATGCTTTCCATACCTGAATTAATTCTTCTTTCATTTCCTTCGGTGTAATCTGCTTCTCAATCCCATTTAAAATCCTGCCGCTGTTGACTTCTGCCACCTCGATCTTGCCATAATCCATCCAGACAAAACAGGCAAAACAAAGGATGGAAAGTCCCAGACGAAACAAAAAAGAGTGATCCTCTGCTGCATCGTCCTCTGTGACAGAAGTTGTAAGATTTCCATATCTCGGATGAATCACAGGCGTGCTTCTGCCTGTCTCATGATAAAGTCTGCGTGTCTGTCTGAGCAGTTCTCTTCGGCGTGCATCTGATTCGTTCATAAAGGTTCCTCCTGTAAAAAAGACATATGACGGGCTTCTTACCCCCATCATATGTCTTTTTTTTAAGAACTAGAACTTATCTGTCTGCCAGTTCTTTTACGATATCTTCCCATGTGACACCGCGTTCCACCATGAGTACCATGGCATGATACAGAAAATCAGAAATCTCATATTTGATCTCTTCCGGGTTCGGATTCTTGGCAGCGATCACGATCTCTGTTGCTTCCTCTCCCACCTTTTTCAGAATCTTGTCAATCCCCTTATCAAACAGATAGTTGGTATAAGATCCTTCCTTCGGATGCTGCTTTCTGTCTGCAATCGTTGCATATACAGATTCAAAAACCTGAAGCGGATTTTTAGAATCGTACTCATTTCCTACAATCTGCCGATAAAAGCAGGTATGATTTCCGGTATGGCAGGCCACTCCGATCTGCTCTACCTTGGCCAGCAACGTATCGTTGTCACAGTCGGCTGACAGCGCCTTTACATACTGATAATGTCCGGAGGTTTCTCCTTTTACCCAGCGGCACTGTCTGCTTCTGCTGTAATAGGTCATTTTTCCAGATTTGAGTGTATGCTCAAATGCTTCTTCATTCATGTAGGCCATCATCAGAACCTCGTTGGTCTTATAATCCTGTACAACAACTGGAAGAAGTCCGTCCGTATTCAGCGTGAAATCAGAAAAACTCATCGTACTTTCCAGAGAAGTCATCTGAATTCCTTCAGAAATGCAATGATTTTTGAATGCATCGATATCAAGTGCAGGTTCGCTGATCAGCATACCGGAAACGCCCTTGACACCCTTGCATTTTAAGATTTTTAAAATCTCTTCCTGTTCCATTGTATCAGTCAGAACAACGCACGGAATCTCTGTGATATTCATCACAGAAAGCAGATCCAGGCGATGCATGAAAATAATCTCGGAACTGAATTTGTCGATCAGATGCTGCTGTTTGAACAAAGCATCAAAATCATTTAAAGATACTGCGATCCGTTCTTTTCCAAATCGTTTGGATACTTCTTCGATCAGTTCAAACGACAGCGGTTTGGAAAAATTCAGGATTGCCCGTTTTGCACCGGTGTACAGAATCTTTTTCACGTCTTCCTGTCTGCGTACATTTCCGCCTGCAACCATTGGAATACTGATGGCACGGTTTACTTTTTTCATCAGATCGATCGCTTCATCATGCTCGTCATCCGTATTGGACAGATCGAATACGATCAGCTCATCTGCCCCTTTGTCACAGTACTGCTTTGCAAGCCCGATCACATCGTCTGAGACGACTTCTTTATCATCAAACCATTTTATTGCTTTTCCCTTGTAAATAAAGATACAGGGGATCAATCTTTTATAACTCATCGTTTTGTTCTCCTTTATAAGCTGCCTTTCGTAGACCATACCCCGTTCATACGTGGTTCCTCCATGGTTGCCATATCCAGAGCCTTTCCAAATGCCTTGAACAAGGCTTCTGCCATATGGTGATTGTTCCCTCCGTCTACGATCTTTAAATGCAGGTTCATGCTGCGCTGTAAGAGACTGCATAAAAGAATTCACGGATCATTTCTGTATCCAGAGTTCCCAGTTTTTCCACTGTAAACTCTGCCTGATAATTCAGGTAAGGGCGACCGGATAAGTCTACTGCACACATGGCGAGTGTCTCGTCCATCGGAAGCAGAAAGCTTCCGTAACGCTTGATTCCTTTCTTTTCTCCCAGTGCTGCTGCGATTGCCTGCCCCAATACAATGCCGGTATCCTCGATCGTATGATGGGAATCCACCTCCAGATCTCCTGTTACGTGCACCTTCAGATCAAACAGACCATGTCTGGCAAATCCATTCAGCATATGATCAAAAAACGGAATTCCGGTTGCAATCTCATTTTCCCCGGTTCCATCCAGATTGATCGTCAGAGAAATGTCCGTCTCTTTTGTTTTTCGTTCGATTGTTGCTGCGCGCTGCTTCATTTTTAATCCCTCTTTTCAAAGCGGACATGGATGGAGTTTGCATGTGCCGTGAGCTGTTCTGCTTTTGCAAACTGCTCGATGTCCTGATGTACGGCTTCCAGTGCTTCTTTTGAGTAAGAAATAATGCTGGATTTTTTCAAAAAGTCATCTACAGACAACGGAGAGAAGAATTTGGCAGTCCCGTTTGTCGGAAGGACATGATTTGGTCCTGCAAAATAATCTCCAAGAGGCTCACTGCTGTATTCTCCGATAAAGATGGCACCCGCATTGCGAATCTTGGTCATCACGGTAAATGCATCTTTTGTCACGATTTCCAGATGCTCAGATGCGATTTCGTTTGCAGCGTCGATCGCGTCATCCAGCGTCTCGGCGATCAGAATATGCCCATAGTTATCCAGAGATTTCTGAATGATCTCGCCTCTGGAGAGCTCTTTTACAAATCCGTCCACTTCCCGGGATACTTCTTCTGCCAGTTCTTCACTGGTCGTCACAAGAATTGCAGATGCCAGCTCATCATGTTCTGCCTGGGACAGAAGATCCGCTGCCACGTAACGTGGATTGCAGTCTCATCTGCAAGAACAAGGATCTCACTCGGTCCTGCGATCGAATCAATGCTGACATGACCGTACACTGCTTTTTTGGCAAGTGCTACATAGATATTGCCCGGTCCCACGATCTTATCCACTTTCGGGATGCTCTCGGTTCCATAAGCAAGTGCTGCGATTGCCTGTGCACCGCCCACTTTATAGACTGCATCCACACCCGCTTCCTTTGCCGCAACCAGCGTTGCCGGATTGACTTTACCGTCTTTTCCCGGCGGCGTGACCATAATGATCTCATCCACACCAGCCACTTTTGCGGGAACGATATTCATCAGAACAGAAGACGGATAAACAGCCTTTCCTCCCGGTACATACACACCAACCCTTTGAAGCGGCGTCACTTTCTGTCCTAGGATCGTACCGTCCGGTTTGCTGTCAAACCAACTGTACTGCATCTGTTTTGCATGATAGGATTCGATATTTTTCAGTGATTTTCGGATGACATTCAGAAGAGAGGAATCCACCTGGGAATAGGCTTTTTGAATCTCTTCTTCTGTTACCTGAATATTATCCGCATTAAGTGCTGCACCGTCAAATTTTTCCGTATAAGCGAACACGGCTTCGTCACGTCTGTTTTTTACTTCATCCAGAATCTCGCGGACACTTGCTTCATACGTTCCATAACTGTTGGGACTTCTTTTGAGCAGATCTTCGAGCAGATTTTTTCTGGTTGTTTCATCTAATCGTTCAATTCTCATACTGTTTCCCCCTCCAAAAGATTTCGGATCCTTCCAATCAGATCACGGATCCGGTCATTCTCCATCCGCATGCTGACTGGATTTACGATCATGCGCGCAGAAAGCGGACACACTTCTTCAAGCACCGTCAGTCCGTTTTCCTTTAAGGTGGATCCCGTCTCCACAATATCAACGATCACTTCAGAAAGCCCGACGATCGGTGCCAGCTCAATGGAGCCGTTCATCTTGATGATCTCTACGGTCTGATGCTTCTTATTATAAAAATAGTCCTTTGCGATCTTTGGGTATTTGGTTGCCACGCGGATCACCTCACGATGCTCCAAAAGCTCTTTGGCATCCTGTGGCCCGCATACACACATTCTGCAGGAGCCGAATCCAAGATCCAGTACCTCATGTACGTTGCGTCCTTCTTCCACGATCGTATCTTTGCCGACAACTCCGATATCTGCTGCTCCATATTCGACATAAGTCGGAACATCCGGCCCTTTTGCGAGGAAAAACTTTAATTTTAATTCTTCATTGACAAACACCAGTTTTCTGGAATCCTTCTCTTTCATTTCTTCACAGGTGATTCCAAGCTGTTCCAGCATCTCCAGTGTTTTACTTGCCAGGCGTCCCTTGGTCAGGGCAAAGGTTAAATATTTCATCTGTTCTCCCTCGCTTTCGCTTTTTTTCTGGCATTTACCTTCTTTTCTTCTCCGGTAGAGAGGTTTACCATGTCAATCGTCAGATTCTCGTTCAAATACAGCATGCTGACCGCATGTGTCCGTTTTCCGTAAGCGATAAAGGTCTCTTTTGAATCTTCCTCAGTCCGTTTCAAAAGTTCCATGTATTTTCCTTTTTCACGGAAATCTTTTGCCAGTGCAATGGCCCATTTTTCTGTGGCATCGGTATAGACGATGAGATTGTTGTGACCGGTCTCCACAGTGATCTTCTGTCTGGACAGAGCGTTTTGCAGCTCATCAATGATAATGGCAAATCCGATCGACGGCGTCTGCTTTCCAAACTTTTCCAGAAGATGGTCATAACGTCCGCCTGTCACAATGGCATCACCGGTTCCGTAAGTATAGGCCCGAAATACAATCCCGGTATAGTATCCATAATGACCGCTCATACTCAGATCAAAGGTCACATAATCATCAGCCCCATACAATGCAAGCAGTTTATAAATCTTCAAAAGCCGTCCCACCGCTTGTTTTGCCTGATCGGTAGGTGCATGCTCAACGGCCTTTTTCAGCACATCCACATCTCCTGCGAACTCCGGAAGCAGACGGAACGTCTCTTTTAATTCCGGGGAGGCATCCGCCTGCTCTAAGAGTTCCTCGACTCCAAAGAAATTCCGGTTTGCGATCAGATTATAGATTTCTTCCTGCTGCTCTTTTGAAAGTCCTGTAGCTTCCATGAGGCTCTGCAGAAAATCCACATGCCCGATATTCACCTGAAATTCTTTGAGTCCTACTTTTTTCAGACCATCTACGACCATGGCGATCATCTCGGCATCTGCTTCCACAGAATCGATTCCGATCAGCTCAGCACCAAGCTGTGTACTCTCTTTTAAGCGTCCCTGATAACTGCTGTGATTGATAAAGGTACTTCCCACATAACAAAGACGGATCGGAAAGTCTTCGGTCTCAAACAGGGTTGCTGCCGCTCTTGCGATCGAAGGAGTGATATCCGGCCGAAGTGCCAGTGTATCCCCCTCCCGGTCAAAAAACTTATACAGCTCTCTGGATGAAATCGTTCCGATCTCTTTGCGGAACACATCAAAATATTCAAAAGTCGGAGTCTGAATATCCTGATATCCGTAAAGATGCAGCACCTGATGAAGTTTATCCTGTACTGCCAGCTTTGCTCTGCATTCATTACTGTAAATATCTCGAACTCCTTCGGGAGTATGTAACTTTTGTTCCATAATTCATAACACCCTTTCACTTTACTATGCTAATACATTAAATCATTCTGTAATTATACGAACTTTCATTTCTTCTGTCAATCCCTGTCATCCAAATCTTTTTGAATATAATCCAGATACGGGACAAAACAATGATTTTTCAAAGCCATAAAATATTCCGGGGAAAGTTCTTCAAACCGGATACTTTTGCGCCCGCCGGACTGTGCCCGTTTCCAGAATTTCAAAAGTTCTTCAAATCTCATGTAATACAACGTTTCTTTCTGACTGTAATAAATAATCAGAAAAGAAATCCCCTGCTGTTTTTCATACTTCTCCATAAAAGAAACCTGATGCTCGTGAACATTCTGAAGCGGAAATGTATCTGCGGCACACTCTTTTGCGTCAAAACAAATGGGAATTCCCTGAACAGCTCCGATATAATCCACGGTGCTGACCTTGTCAAAATAGGCAAGTGTGATATGACGCCGTTCCTTGTCAATCCGAACCGGAGTGATCGGGGTCGGCACCTTCTGGATCAGCGCCAGTCCCATTTCTTCATACCGGGTATTTGTGTAATTGATCATATCTTCCAGGGTAGAACCACGAAGTCCCCTTGAATTCCAGGTTCCCATTACAACACCCCTTTTTCGGCTGCAATCCTGTAAAACTGTTTCGGAAGCGGCGCTGTAAACTCTTTCTTGGATACGTTGCATAAGGTTTGCGTACATACCGGAAACTGCAGTCTGGCAGCATGAAGAAGCTGTGACTGCAAGTGATATTTCTGCTCGTATTCCCGGTTGATCTGCGATGCTCCGTATTTGTGGTCTCCAATCAGCGGATGTCCGACCGAAGCCAGATGGGCACGGATCTGGTGGGTCTTTCCGGTGATCAGATGCACTTCTAAAAGCGTTACACCGTCATGGGACTTTATCGGACGGTATTCGGTGATGATCCGTGCACTTCCAGGTCTTTCCTGAAACAGTATTTCTACTTTGTTGGTGCGCTCGTCCTTAAAAAGCCATCCTTCTACCCGGCTCGGTTTTTCGATGATTCCCGCTGTCAGGCAGAGATAATATTTTCCAATGGTGCGATCATGAAACATCTGGCTGAGTGACTGCAGTCCTGCCATGCTTTTCCCTGCCGCTACAATTCCGCTTGTATTGCGGTCCAGACGGTTGCAGATGGAAGGTCTGAATGTCCGGAGATCCTCCTCTGTCAGTGCATGGCTCTGGATCAGATAAGAAATCAGATGCTCCACCAAAGACTCGTCTGACCTTGCTGCTTTCTGGGAGAGCATCCCCACAGGCTTATTGATCAGAATAATATCCGCATCCTCATAGAGAATGTCCAGACTGACATTTGTATAGCCGGAAAACGCTTCCGAAAATTTTTGGATCGTTTCATCTGATAAAAATAATTTTACACAGTCGCCCTTTGCCAGCTTTTCATTGCCGGACGCCTTTTTCCCGTTCAGCGTAATATTTTTTTTCCGGAGCATTTTGTACAAAAAACTCTTCGGGGCTTTATTTAAGTATTTGCAAAGCAGCTTGTCAAACCGCTGCCCGGCTTCCTGTTCTGTAATCTTGATTTCCTGCATGTTTTGTAACTCCTCATTACATGGAGAGGTTTAAAAGAAGCTGTCTGGTCTGCGCTTCTTCCTCTCCGTTTATTTTGGCATTTTCTACCATGGCGATCGATTCCAGTCCTTCGATCCTGGAGAGAAAAACCTTATAATCCTGATAAAATTTCACAGTGGAATACGAAAGACGATTCTGCGTCATCATATCCCTGATATGTTTGGAAAGGACGTTTAAATCGACCTTTTTGCTGTCTGTGTATCCAAATACCGTTCCGTTGGAGATCACCACACACTCCACCGGCATGATTTTTTCACGGGTTGTCAGGACAAGATCGTATACTCTGGTCGTATGCGGTGCTTTTGTATCAACCTCATGAACCAGCTTCTGATCTACAGAAGCATAAGGAAACCTGGTGATAACTCCCACCAGCGCTTTTGCGGCAGGAAGACAGCAAGAATTGCCACCACTGTCAGAAGATTGCTTCTTGTTTTTGTCTGTACGTAGCCCAGTGTAAAAATGGCAGCTACGAGCAGAAAATAAATCACAGTCCGGATGATTTCTACTTTTTTCTTATAATCCAGATAACCTGGAGTTCCTTTTTCGATTCGCTTCATTTGTTCTTCTCTCCTACTTTTTTCCAATGGTCTGTACGTTTAAAATCCAACTGACCGGAACGATCCTGACCAGTATGTACAGTGCCTCATCCAGAACCCGAAGATTGAGACTGCTTTTTTTCGTCTCGCATCCAGAAGTGCCTGTTTTACTACGTTTGGAGCCTTTGCCATTGTCATTTTTTTGAGCGGATTTTCAGGTTGCCCGCACCGCTCAATTCTGTGTCCACAGGTCCCGGGCAGACTGCAGTGACATAGATTCCTTTTTTCTTCCACTCTGCGCCAAGAGCTCTGGAAAAGCTGAGTACATAAGATTTGGTGGCTGCATAAACCGCAAACTGGGGCTGCGGAGCAAATGCCGCAGCAGATGCAATCTGCAGGATCCGACTTCCTTGTGACAGATAGGGCGCACACAAAAGCGTCATGTTTGTCAATGCCTCGCAGTTGAGACGCACCATCTCACTTTGTGCGGGCCACTCTTCTTTTGCGATATCCAAAACAGTACCGCTTTTTCCGAAGCCTGCTGCATTCACCAGCATCCGGATATCGGGTCTTAGACGCTGCAGTGTATCTTTGACCGTTTGAAGAAACATCGGATCTGTCAGATCTCCTGCAAAGATGCGGACCGGAACCGAACAGGTCTTCGCGATCGCTTCCAGTCGGTCTTTTCTGCGTGAAATGATCCACAATTCATCCAGGTTCATATAGAAATGCGGAATCTGGCGGACAAACTCCCGCCCCATACCGGAGGATGCCCCGGTGATCACTGCAATTTTCATCTTCCACGCCTCTTTTCTGTCTTCTTTTTCTGTACATTCCGTATGGTCTTTTTCTTCTGTTTTGGTCTGCCCGTTTTGACAGGCTGTTCCTTTTTCAATCTGCGCGGGCGGATCAGACAATTCTTTTCAAATCCGATCAGATCTGTTCTGCCGGCTTTTTTCAGCGCCTCTGCAACCAGATCATAGTTTTCCGGATTCCGATACTGGATCAACGCTCTCTGCAGGGCTTTCTCATGCGGATTTTTCGGAACATAGACCGGTTTCATTGTCCGCGGATCCACACCGGTATAGTACATACAGGTAGAAATTGTAGACGGAGTCGGATAGAAATCCTGCACCTGCTCCGGCATATATCCAAGATCTCTGCAGTATTCTGCCAGTTCCACTGCTTCTTTTAACGTCGATCCCGGATGAGAGGACATCAGATACGGCACCAGATATTGCTCTTTTCCGATTTTCTGGTTCATGGCATAAAACTTTTTCGTAAAGGTCTCATACACATTGTTGGCCGGTTTTCCCATCATAGAAAGAACCGGATCTGAAACGTGTTCCGGTGCCACCTTTAACTGTCCGCTGACATGATACTCGCATAATTCTTTCAAAAACGTATCATCTGCGTCCGCCAGCAGATAGTCGAAACGAATTCCGGAACGGATAAAGACTTTCTTCACTCTCGGAACTTTTCTCAGCTTTCGCAGAAGTGCTACATAGTCTTTGTGATCTGCATTCAGGTTTTTGCAAGGTGTCGGGAACAGACACTGTTTTGTCTTACACACGCCTTTGGTCAGCTGCTTTTCACAGGATGGATGCCGGAAATTTGCAGTCGGTCCGCCCACATCATGGATATATCCCTTAAAATCAGGATCCTGCGTGATCTCCTTTGCCTCCTGCAGCAGAGATTCGTGACTTCGTGTCTGTACGATCCGCCCCTGGTGGAAGGTCAGTGCGCAGAAGCTGCATCCGCCAAAACAGCCCCTGTTGCTGATCAGACTGAACTTGATCTCTGCGGTCGCCGGAACTCCTCCCAGTTTTTCATAATCCGGATGGGCACAGCGGGTAAACGGCAGTGCATAGACATCATCCATCTCCATCTGCGTCAGCGGTTTTGCCGGAGGTTCTGTACCACATATAAATGTTCGGAATACGGTTCGACCAGACGTTTTCCGGAAAATGGATCCGTATTACAGTACTGGGTGTAAAAACTTCTGGCATAAGAAAGCCTGTCCGCTTTTAATTCTTCAAAAGACGGAAGCATCACGGCATCATAAACCGAATCCAGAGATTTTGTCTTGACTGTTGTCCCGCTGATGTAAGTGATATCTGACACGGCAATTCCTGCATCCAGGCTTCCGCAATCTCTACGATCGAGTGTTCGCCCATCCCGTAGGAAATCATATCTGCTCCGGAGTCCAGAAGGACGGAACGTTTCAGCCGGTCAGACCAGTAATCATAGTGTGCAAGCCTTCGAAGGCTCGCTTCAATTCCGCCGAGAATAACCGGCGTCTGTTTGTAGGTCTGACGGATCAGGTTTCCATAGACCACGGTTGCATAATCCGGACGCCTGCCCATCACTCCTCCGGGCGTATAGGCATCGGATTTTCTGCGCTTTTTGGAGACAGAATAGTGATTCACCATGGAATCCATATTGCCGGCAGATACTAAAAATGCAAGCCTTGGCTCTCCGTATATGGTCACACTGTCTTTGTCCTTCCAGTCCGGCTGGGAAATGATCCCGATCCGATAGCCTCTGGATTCCAGAAGTCTTGTGATCACAGCAGGACCAAAAGATGGATGATCGACATACGCATCCCCGGTAATATAGACAAAATCAACCCGGTCCCATCCTCTGTCTTTCATATCCTGTCTGCAAATTGGTAAAAACCTTTCTCTCATGTATTTATACTCCACATCTTTCATATGTTTTTGCTTGGATCTCATCATAACTGCGGATAAAATAGTCCGCCTTTTCTTTTTTCTCTTTTTCATCACTTGCCGAGAATGCATCATCCACTGCACACACTGTCATTCCCGCATTGCGCCCGGCTTCGATCCCCTTTGGAACATCTTCAAATACCAGACACTCTTCCGGCTGTACACCGAGGTCCTCTGCCACTTTCAGATAAACATCCGGTGCAGGCTTTCCTTTTTTCACTTCACATCCGGTGCGTACAGAAGAAAAATACTCCCGGATCTGCAGCGCGTCCAGAGCGGCAAGAGCCAGCTCCTTTGCATTGCTCGTAGCAATTCCCATCAGGATCTGCTCCTGTTTTAAAAATTCCAGAAATCCTTTTGCCCCCGGCTTTAGCTCCACTTGGGTCTGATACAGATGCAGTGTCATATCGATCCACTCCTTTTGCACATTTTCCAGCGAACAGGAGAGCTCTGGAAATACATCCAGAAAATACTGTGCGGTCTCTGTGTAGCTTTTTCCCTCCAATGCCTTGGCGAATCCGGGCGGCGGGGTCAGATGGTATTTCTTTAAAAAGATCCGGTCCACTTCCGGCCAGATCCACATGGAATCCGTCAGCGTCCCATCCATATCAAAAATTACTGCTTTTTTTCCACTGAGCATAGTGTATCCTTCTCTTTCTCTGTCAATTCCCGGTATTCGCCGGGCATCAAAGTTTCATCCAGCTGAAGCGGTCCCATACTGAGCCTCTTCAGATAAATGACTTTCTTACCGACTGCTTCAAACATCCGCTTCACCTGATGAAACTTCCCTTCGCAGATCGTCAGAAGAATCTCTGAAACTTCTCCCGACTTTACTACCTCCAACACTGCAGGAGCAGTCAGCTTTTTCTCATGGATATCCACGCCTTCTGCAAATTTACGGACATCTTCCTGCGTAACGATCCCCTGCACTTTCGCATAATACGTCTTATCTACATGCTTTTTCGGGGAAAGCAGCCGATGCGCCAGTTCCCCGTCATTGGTGATCAGCAGCAACCCTTCGGTATCTTTATCCAGACGTCCTACCGGAAACAGATCCTTTCTTTTGCGGGAAACAATCAGGTCGATCACCGTCTTTTCTCTGGCATCCTCTGTTGCCGAAATCACCCCGGCGGCTTGTGCAGCATATAATATTCTTTTTTTGTGTAGCCGACGGTCTGACCGTCGAATACAACGGTTGTCTCTTCGGTATCGATCTTTGTTTCCGGCTTTTTCACACAAGCGCCATCCACAGACACTCTGCCTTTGGAAATCGCCCGCTTTACTTCTGTTCTTGTGCCCACTCCCACATCTGCGAGATATTTATCCAGTCTTATCTTCATCTCTTTTCATCCTTATGACTGCCAGCGCCAGCCCGGCAGATATTTGTTTTTCAGCGTCTGGTTTGCCAGTTTTCCGAATCCGAGCGGATATCCGTCCACACAGACCAGATACCATCCTTTCTCCTTGCGGGAGACAAGATCTTCTACATCCAGAGTCTCTCCTTTTAAATATTTGATCACACGTTCATCCTGTACGGACAAATCCAGAATATTGGCATACTCTTCTTTTTTCAGTGACATTGCAAACGCCTGACTCGGTTCAAACCGCTTTTTCTTAAGTTCTCCGAGCAGCAATCCGGTTCTTAAAAAGCGGACACCGTTCAGCTTTGGAAGTCCCTTCGGCATATAGTAGACTCTCTCTCCATGGATATCCAGTCTTGATGCTTCCGGTTTCCAGGAAACGTTCCGGAAAAACTCTTCCAGCTCTTCCGGCAGTTTTCCGCCTTTTTTAGAATCCTTTTCTTTCAGAGCAATCGGAGAGCCTTCCCCCTTTTTCAACAGTGCAAGATAATGTCCTTCCCCTTCCATTCGATGCGGAAAAATCCGGACTGTCTTTGCAAGATTTGGGTTTTTGCTGTCTGTCACTTCCGGCATTCCCGGTGCAAAGCCTTCATATCCTGCCATCTCACAAATCTCAAACTCCGGATATTCTTCCAGCAGATATTCGATGGTCTGCTCATTCTCTGACGGATCAAAGGTACAGGTAGAGTACAGCATCATTCCACCCGGACGCAGCATGGATGCCGCCTGCGTGATGATACTTCGCTGAATTTTTGAGAAAAACTCCGGACCATGCTCTTCCCATGCTTTGACCATCTTTTTATCTTTTCGAAACATTCCTTCTCCGGAACACGGAGCATCGATCAGGATCTTGTCAAAATATTCCGGAAAATACTCGGTCAGCTTGCCCGGCTCTTCGCTGAGCACCAGCATATTTCCGATTCCGAATAATTCAATATTCTTCAGCAGACCTTTGGCTCTGGAATTGCTGATGTCATTTGCCATCAGAACTCCTTTTCCCTGTAACTTTGCCCCAAGCTCTGTCGCCTTTCCTCCGGGAGCGGCACATACATCCAGCACCCGGTCTCCCGGCTCGATCAAAAGCCGGTCTGCCGGTGTCATCGCGCTTGGCTCCTGCAGATAATACAGTCCTGCAAAATAGTACGGATGCTTTGCCGGCTGGATCTGATCTCCGTCATAATAAAATCCATTTGAGATCCATGGAACCGGACGCAGCGGCCATGGAGCGATTTTCAAGAAATCCTCCACGGAAATTTTGTTTGTATTAACACGGAGTCCGTAATGACGCGGCTCCTCATAGCATTTTAAATAATCCTCATATTCTTCACCCAAAAGGTGTTTCATCTTTTCTTCAAATGTATTTGGTAAATTCATATTCATTCCTCCACATGAACATGATTATACCATAATTCCTATAGTAAGACTACCTGGAATACACACATTTTATTCTGGCATTTTCTGCATACCGCAGCACCGGATACGGATTTACACTGATTTCTTCCGTTCCTTCTTTCAGATAAATTCCAAGGTGGAGATGCACCGGAAACTCCCCCGTTGTTCCCTCCTCTCCATATCCGCTGTCCCCCATATAGCCGAGCAGATCTCCTGCCTTTACCGGATCTCCCTTCTCAAGCTCCGCATAAGAATCCAGATGTGCATAATAAAAATACGCTCCCGTCGGTGCCGTGATCCCAATCCTCCAGCCGCCCTTTTCCAGCCAGCCTTTTTCGGTTACGACACCATCCGTCATGCTTACAACAGGATAATACCCGGGCGTATTTTTCTCTGCCATAATATCTGTTCCCTCATGCCCCCGTTTTCCTCCGTAATTTCGTTCAAACATCCAGGAATCAACATAAGAAATCTTATCCTCGGTATCATCCAGAGACTGCGGGATGGGGAAATATTTTACATCATTCCAGATTGCCCTGCATGATTGCACATAAGCATCCCAGCCCGTTTGGTTTCGCCATTGGCGGTACAGCTTCTGAAATCCGGAAGGTGAGACTTTTCCTGGAAATCTGCGGTTTTCAAAGTCTGTTGCCATCCAGTAGAGTCCCACGTCCCGTCCCGGATCTGCAGCCTGTTTCAAATAAACCTGCATGGTTTCAGAAACAGGCTGCCTGCGAAAATCAGGCTGAGATACCACCGGTTTTTGAAGTCTCTGAAATCCACTGACAGAAATCAAAACCCCGGTATTTAATACGGCAAAAAATGCCAGAAGAAAAATTCCCGCAAAATAGCTGATATATCTGTGACGCATAGAACTTTCTCCCGTTGGATGTTTCAAATTATCGTATGCCGGTTTCTTCTAAAACTTTCCACTGATAAATGTCCCATATCGTCATATACATATAACAACAAGTGAATCGGAGTTTTCCTATGAGAAAAAATCTGGCCGGAATCGGAGTTCTGATCTGTTTTGCCTTTATGCTTTTATTTCCAAAAGATGTATTTAATGGAGCCAGCAAAGGTCTGCTGCTATGGTTTCATACGGTCTTTCCCACACTGTTTCCCTTTTTGATCATCACAAACCTGCTGATGTCCACCAACTGCATCCGTCTGATTGCCCGCCTGTTCGGCCCTCTTCTGAACAAAATCTTCCGGGTCTCTCCAAACGGGAGCTTTGCGATCATTGCAGGCTTTCTCTGCGGATATCCTATGGGCGCCAAAATTTCCGCAGACCTGACACATACAAAACAGATTTCACCGCAGGAAGGAGCGTATCTGCTCTCCTTTTGCAACAATACAAGTCCGGTCTTTATTTTCAATTTTGTAGTCTGGAAAACACTGGGAAAAAACGAACTGATGATTCCGTCCATCCTGATCCTGACAGCTGCGCCCATTCTGGTCAGCTTTTTTACGAGAAGAACGTATTTGAAGGGAAAACAGGCATTTCAGGCTCCGGATTCAGGCTGGCAGAAAAATACGTTCTGGTCCTTTGACATTTTGGATCACTGCATTATGGACAGCTTTGAAGCAATCACAAAAGTGGGGGGCTATATGATTCTTTTCTCCGTGTTGATCGCACTGTCAGAAAACCTGGCATCCTGCTTTCCGGCGGTCCAAATTCTTCTGCCGGTTTTGGAAATCACAAACGGGATTCAGCTGATTGGAATGTCTGCCGTTTCTTTTCCTGTAAAATACATTTTGGCGCTCTCTCTGACAGCATTCGGAGGCATATGCGCCGCCGCCCAGACACAGTGCATGATACAAAAAGCCGGTTTTTCAATCTTTTCCTACATAACACAAAAGCTGGCTACCACTCTGGTAACCAGCCTGCTTGGCATCTTATATCTTTTATGCTTCGCCTGAGAACTCCTGTCCTTCTTCCGGAGTCGGAGACTCTAATTCTGCACGATTCGTGCGGACAACATCATAACACTCCTGAAGGGAGTTGATCAGTCCGTCATATTTTGTCGTATAGCTGTCTAATGTATGACCGATAATACTCTCTGCATTGGCAAGCAGATCATCGGTATACTGGATCGCACCCATACGGATCTCATTTGCATCCATTGTTGCATTGTCGATGATCTCCTGAGCCTGTGCAGTCGCCTGTGTCACGATCTCATTTGCCTGTGCATATGCCTGCTGCATGATCTCATGCTCACTGACAAGCTCTGTTGTCTGTACCTGTGCTTCTTCGATCATCGCATCGGCTTTTGCTTTTGCATCCGCAAGGATCGCATCCCGGTTGCTGATGATCTTCTGATATCTCTTGATCTCATCCGGAGTCTTCATTCTGAGTTCTCTCAAAAGCTCATCCAGATGTTCTTTATTTACAATAATCTTTGTCGAGGATAACGGCTGAAACTTACAATCTTTGTCAATGTACTCTTCAATCTCCTCAATAATCTGTTCAATACGGCTGCTCATAGTTACACTCTCCTTTTTGCTTTCATCTTCGCTTCCAACTCTCCTGCTACCGCTTCTGGCACAAACTGTGATACATCTCCCCCATAAGCGGCAATCTCCCTGACGGTTGTAGAGCTTAAGTAAGAATATTCGATACTGGTAGTCAGAAACATCGTCTCCAGATCCGGCTCCAGTTTATGGTTCGTCTGCGACATCTGCAATTCATATTCAAAATCTGTAATTGCCCGAAGTCCTCTGATGATCACAAAGGCATCCATCTGACGGGCAAAATCTATCAAAAGTCCGTGAAATGGAACAATTCTGACATTTGTCAGATCTTTGGTCGCTTCCTCTAACATTTTAACACGTTCTTCTACAGAAAACAACGGCATTTTCGCATTATTATTCAGCACACCGACAACCAGTTCATCCACAATTTTACAGGATCTGCGGATAATATCTAAATGTCCGTATGTAACAGGGTCAAAACTGCCCGGATAAATGGCTCTTAACATATCATTTCCTTTCCAGCTTTCTCAATGAAAACATGCTTGTTCGTCTTGTATTCTTTCTCTTTGATCAGTGTGAAGCCCAAATCTTCCAGATAAGAAAAGTCCGTATGCTTTGATGCTTCCACAATGATCACGGTATCCTCATAAATCAGTTCGGAACCGGACAGATACGTAAGAACCTGTCTCTCCAGATCCTGATCATACGGAGGATCCATAAATACAAAATCAAACACTTTCTCGCCTTCCAGCTGATACAGAGCTGTCAGAACATCTTTCGTCATGGTCATCGCTTTCTCAGAAAGCTTTGTATAGTTTAAATTTTCTTTGACACAGGCCATCGCTTTTGGATTCTTTTCGACAAAAACAGCCTCTTTGGCGCCTCTGCTCAATGCCTCGATGCCAATTCCGCCACTTCCGGCAAACAAGTCCAGAAAAACGCTTCCGAAAACAGACGGCGCGATCATATTGAACAGTGTCTCTTTGATCCTGTCTGTTGTTGGTCTGGTCTCCATTCCGTCCAAAGTTTTTAACTGCAGTCTCTTTGCAGTTCCTGCGATCACTCTCATTGCGCACCTCCACTTTCTCAACTATGCTGAATTTTAGCAGAAAAAAGCACTCAGGTCAATCCCAAGTGCTTTTTTCCGCCTGATTTCGCATTGGCAACAGTGACTGCTTATTTACCGGCCATCTGTTTTTCCTGCTGCTCGATCATTTTCTTTACCATATAACCACCTACAGATCCGTTCTGTTTGGAAGTTAAGTCTCCGTTGTAACCGTCTGACAGCGGTACTCCAAGCTCGCTTGCTACCTCGTATTTGAATTTGTCCAGTGCTCCCTTTGCTTCTGGTACTGCTGCTCGATTAGATGAACGACTTGCCATGATAATTTCCTCCTTTTCGTAACTTCTTTTGTTACCTCTTTTTGTAGTTTTATAACCTAAGCCCGGGCCGCATCGACATGAAAGTTGCTGCATTGTGATGCGGCTCGTCTCATGTGTCTGCATTCCGTTCGCTTGTGTTACATCCATAGTATATGGAGGAATTTTATTTTTAATCTGGTAAGTTCTGGTATTTTTAAAGTGTCATTTCTAACATCACATCTGACAGATAGTGTTTTAAGCGATCGGCCAGCCGCCGGTTTCTTTCTGATTTCAGTCCGGGATCCGTCCGCAGCAGTTCTCCTGCAGCTTCGGCAGCTTGTTTTAGGATCAGAGAATCCTGGAACACATCTCCCAGTTTAAAATCCATCAGACCGCTCTGCCGGATTCCAAAGAGATCGCCCGGTCCCCGAAGTCTTAAATCTTCTCCCGCGATAAAAAATCCGTCATTGGACTGATTGAGGATACCCAGACGCTCTTTTGTTTCTTTTGATTTGGAAGGACTCATAAAAATACAGTAGGACTGATGTCCTCCTCTTCCTACCCGGCCGCGGAGCTGATGAAGCTGAGCGAGGCCAAAACGTTCTGCATTTTCGATCATCATAACTGTTGCATTCGGAACATCAATCCCGACTTCGATCACCGTCGTGGATACAAGGATCTGGATCTCATTTTTCCCGAATGCTTCCATGATCTCATCTTTTTGTGCCTGCTTCATTTTTCCGTGAAGACACCCTACTTTGACAGACTCACCCATGATATCCTGAAGCATCTGGAATAATCGGTTACATTTTCTGCTTCCAGCGCTTCACTCTCCTCGACCATCGGACAGATCACATAACACTGTCTGCCTGATTGCACTTGCTTTTTCATAAATGTATACGCTGTATTCCGATATCCGGTATCCACCACACAATTTTTGATCGGAAGTCTGTTTTTCGGCAATTCATCGATGACTGAAATATCCAGATCTCCGTAGAGGATGATTGCCAGTGTCCGCGGGATCGGGGTGGCGCTCATGACCAGAATGTGAGGCAACACTCCTTTTCCTGCCAGCGTCTCTCTTTGTTTGACTCCAAAACGATGCTGCTCATCTGTTACCACCAGCGCCAGATTCTGATACTGCACTTTTTCTTGAATCAGTGCATGAGTTCCGATCACAATATCTGCCTCTCCCGCTTCAATTCTGGCATAAGCCTCCCGTTTTGCCTTTGCTGTCATGGAACCGGTAAGGAGCTCCGTTTTCAACGGGATTCCGTATGCTTCCAGCATTCCGCTGATATTTTCATAATGTTGTCTGGCAAGCACTTCTGTGGGTGCCATCATCGCGCTCTGATATCCATTTAAGCCGGTATACATCAAAGCAAGAAGTGCCACAATCGTTTTTCCGGATCCCACATCACCCTGTACCAGCCTTGACATGACAGATTCTCCGGAGATATCCCGCAAAATCTCCTGCCATACTTTCTTCTGTGCGCCTGTCAGTTCATAGGGAAGTGCGTAAAGAAATTCGTCCACCTTCGGCTGATCACAGAATCCATAATGATTCTTGGCACGGTCTTCCCGTTCCTTGATCATTCGCAGGGAAAGCACGAAAATCAAAAATTCTTCAAATACAAAGCGCTTTCTTGCTTCATAGAATTCTTCTTTTGTCTCTGGAAAATGGATTCCTTCCATTGCAGTTCTTCGATCCAGAAGGTGATATCGGCAGATCAGCTCTTCCGGAAGAAATTCCCGGATTCCTTCCACCTGCTCCAATGCCTGAGCGACCGCTTTTTTTACTGCATTATTGGTCAGTCCTGCCGTCAGGGCATAAACGGGCTGCATTGTATTTCTTTTTTCCTCGTAAGAGGCACTGGGATAGAAAATCTCCGGATGCTCCATCACCAGTGCGTCCTTTTTGCGCACAATCCTTCCGCGCAGAGTGATCACGCCGCCCCGCCCCAGTGTGTTGCGAAGAAACGGCATCCGAAACCAGATCACTTTCAAAGTGCCGGTCATGTCTTTCAGATAGAGTGTGGTGATCTGCATTTTTTTATTCTGACTGACCTGGATCCTCCCGAAGATCGCGCCGATGACAGTGACTGTCTTTCCCTCCTGGATCTCTCCAATGGAAATCGGATCTTCATAGATATCATAGGTCCTCGGATAATACGCAAGCAGGTCCCCAATGGTATGGACACCTGCTTTTATAAATAATTGTTCTGTTTTTTCACCAACGCCTTTTAAGACGCTGATTCTTTCAGATTCTCTCATAAATGAAACAACTTCCTATTCTACAGATAATACGTAGTAGTAGATCGCTGTCCGCCGCAGTGGAAATCAACATCTACATCCGGATAGATCTCTTCAATCTCGCCTGCAAAACGCTCTGCATCTTCTTCCAGAACATCCTGTCCGTAATACAGACTGATCAGTTCTGTATCATCATCCACAAGCTGAGAAAGCATCTCTTTTGTCGTCTGCTCTACAGACTGACCGACAGAAAGGATTCCGGCATCACCGATTCCATGATATCTCCTTCATGGATCTCTTTATCGTCAATATGGGTATCACGCACAGCTACGTAACCTGCCCTGTCTTTACATTCTTGATCTCTTCCAGCATGGTCTCCATGTTGGTATCGACGTCCTCTTCCGGCATATAGTTGATGATCGCTGTAATTCCCTGTGGAACTGTCTTTGTCGGAATCACGATGATATCCTTGTCCTTTGTCAGATCTTTTGCCTGATTTGCTGCCAGGACAATGTTCTTGTTATTCGGCAGAATGAAAATGTGATCTGCATTGACCGCATCGATCGCAGTGAGCATATCCTCTGTACTTGGGTTCATCGTCTGACCTCCTTCGATCAGATAATCCACACCAAGTTCTCTGAAAATCTCGTTCATCCCTTCTCCGATGGATACTGCAATAAACCCAACCGGCTTGCGAGGCGCTTTTTTCGCCTGTTCTGCTGCAACTTTTTCCGCATCACGGATCAGCTTTTCCTGATGCTCTTCTCTCATGTTGTCAACCTTCATACGGGACAACTGTCCGTATGTGAGTCCTTTTTCAAAGGCCAGTCCCGGATGATTTGTATGAACGTGGATCTTCACAATGTCTTCATCCGCCACACATACGATGGAATCTCCAATGGACTCCAGGTAGGATTTAAACTCCATTTCATCTGCTTCTGTAAAGGCCTTATCTGTCATAATGATAAATTCTGTACAATATCCGAACTTGATGTCCGCTTCAGCCTGCGCACCTGCTTTGGTCATCTTTGTTCCTGCACTTGCTTCGATCGCACTGTAATCGATCTCTTTGCCAAGAAATGCATCATAGCGCCATGTAACACTTCCAGAAGTCCCTGTCCGCCGGAATCCACTACGCCGGCTTCTTTCAGTACAGGAAGCATCTCCGGTGTCTGATCCAGCACTTCTTTGGCATATGCCAGAACTGCCGGCAAAAACTCTTCCAGATCATCTGTCACCTCTGCCATCTCAGCTGCTTTCTGAGCGATTCCTTTTGCAACTGTCAGGATCGTACCTTCTTTCGGTTTCATGACCGCCTTGTAAGCAGTTGCTCTTGCACGCTCACATGCCTGTGCAAGTACAATCGTATCGATCTCTTTTTCTTCCCGGATCGTCTTTGTAAATCCTCTCAGAAGCTGAGAAAGGATTACTCCCGAGTTTCCTCTGGCTCCTCGAAGAGAACCGGAAGAAATCGCTTTTGCCAGAGATTCCATATCCGGTCTCTCCATGGCGCTGACTTCCTTTGCAGCTGACATGATCGTCAAAGTCATATTCGTTCCTGTATCTCCATCCGGTACAGGGAATACATTCAGTTCATTGATGAATTCTTTTTTTGCCTCCAGATTTGCCGCTCCCGCCAGAAACATTTTTGCGAGCAGCTCTGCATTGATCGTTTTTGTTGCCACAGCAAATATCCTCCTTAATCTATCACTCTGACACCTTCAACGAAGATGTTGATCTTATCTACGGTCATCCCGGTGAATTCTTCCACTTTATATTTGACGTTGTTCATCAAATTATCAGAAACAGAAAGAATATTTACTCCATATGCAACGATCACATGGAAATCCAGAACCAGGATATTGTCATCTGAAATATCCACATGGATCCCATGGGTCAGACTTTCTCTTTTTAACAGCCGCACAAGACCATCTTTCATGTTCACGGCAGCCATACCTACAATTCCAAAACATTCTACAGCAACAGAGCCTGCGTATTTAGCAATAACTTCCGGGCTAATTGTGATAATCCCAAGCTCTGTACTCATACTACCTTTCATCATATATTACCTCCAATTCTTAATGGATCTTCGCACAATTAACATTCGTATTATACTCTCATTATCCGGATTTTACAATATCGATTCATAAAGTGCTGTCAAAACATTCAAAATCTCGTCCTCTGACATGGCCGAACTGTCCAGGCACAGATCGTACTGGGACATCTCTTCCCACTTCTTGTCTGTATAGTAGTTATAATAGAATTTTCGCTGTTTATCGACCTTTTTGATCAGAGAAAGCGCCTCTTTTTCTTCCAGAGAGGTACGCTCCATCACTGTCTGAAGCCTGTAGTTCAATGGTGCATGAATAAAAATACTCCGGGATGTCGGGCGGGATTTCAGGATATCATTGGCGCATCGTCCTACAATGATACAATCCTCCGTATCTGCCAGACGTGTGATGATCTGTGCCTGTGTGTAGAACAGCACATCGTTCATCGGTTCAAACCGAAAACGGCTTTCCATCTGCGCCGGATCTTCTACCGGGTAACGCCATGGATTCGCTCTTTTTTCATCTACTTTGACCAGCTCATCATAAGAAATATCATTCTGTTCACTGGCAAGCTTGATCAGTTCTTTGTCATAATAATGAATTCCCAGCTTTTCGGATAACTTCTTTGCAATTCTGCGTCCGTTGCTGCCATACTGTCTTCCGATTGTAATGATACGTCTGCTCATAATCATTCCCCGCTTTCTGCCTGTCATCAAGGCGTTTGAAGTTATTTGAAGTTACTTTAATTTTATCATGAAATGAAATTGATGTGAACAAAAAACCCGATAGAATTCACAAAAAATCCCATATATTGATCTTTACAAAAAAGAATTTCAAAAAAAGACTTGCATTCAGAGGGGGTTTCTGCTAGAATAACAGTGTTGTGAGTCTGTATAAGACTATTTCAGATTGTTAGGAGGTGCAATGATGGCTAAATGTGCTATTTGTGAAAAGGGTGCTCACTTCGGAAACAACGTAAGTCACTCTCATAGAAAAACACCAAAAATGTGGAAATCAAATGTGAAATCCGTTAGAGTGAAAACAGAAGGCGGAGCTAAGAAAATGTACGTTTGTACTTCTTGTTTAAAATCAGGATGCGTTGAGCGTGCATAATCTGTTATATGACGACACGGAATAAAAAGGCTTGATATTTACTTTGTAAATATGGAGTCTTTTTCATGCTTTACTCGCCAGAAAAAACAGATGCCCAGCCGGACACCTGCTCTTCATTTACAAAACAGACAATATCCTATTAAAAGCAACGCAGTAATGATCGCAATCCCCCATGGAATACTCGATAACAGGAGCATGATCAGCATTCCCACTGCGACGAAAATCAGCGCAAATCCGATCACCCGTTTCAAAATACATCACACCCACCGGCCCTCTTACTGCAAATATATGACAGATATTTCAAAATAATACTCTGATTTTATACGTTTTCTTCTTTTTCAGCAGAATCTAAAATCTCTGCCACATCTGCTTCTGTTACTTTATCTTCTTTTTTCTCTGTAAAACGGTCCACCAGATCCGGTACCATATCCAGAATTTTTGTCATCGTATCCTGATTTCTCACATTTACAAGCTTGGTCGTTCCATTCTTGATCACAAGAACTGCACTCGGGGTAATCTTTCCACCGATTCCACCCATTCCTTTTTCGCGTTTTTCAGCACGAAAGAACCGGCTCCGATTCCAAAGGAAACATCTACAAGCGGAAGAATGATCGTATCACCCACATGAATTGCGTCACCGACAACGTCTTAGATGAGATCACTCCATCCATTCCCTGAAACAATGCTTCCACAGTCGATTTAAAATTGTTGTTATTCTCTGCCATTTGCTGTTTTCCTCCTTTGGCTTTTTGGTTGTATTCTAAAAGCGTAATTTTCTGATATGGGAAATCGTCGTGCGGATATTCTTGTTCCACAGCAGATTCCATAGAACAATCACAAAATAAACGGCATGCACCCTCCCTTGATCATGGCCTTTCCTTTGAGCACTTTCTCGTCAAAATTCGGAGTGATCTCCACACATTCTCCGATAAACGGATAGATAAGACTCGCTCCCGCCAGAACATATCCTGTGACAGAAGGGTCTGAAAACCCGAATTCCAGATCTGCCTCACACTTTGACGGCTTCAAAAAGCAAAACAAACGTCGAAGCTCTGTGAGGCATTTCATAAAAGCTGACCGATGAATTTCATCCGTAAGAAACTCCATCAATCTTTCCTTTTTTTCTGCCAGTGATTTGAGCATATCACAAATTTTATGAAAAGTACATTTTATCTGTTCCGCTTTTTGAGAAATCCGCTCTCCAAGTCCCGGTCTTGAATCCTGTTTCTTTTTGTTTTCGGTTTTCTTATGTTCTGTTATTTTCTTTTGTATTGGTTCCGGCTGTTTTTTAAGTTGTTCTGAAGGCTCTTTTTTCTGTATACTTTTTTCAGAAGGCGGAGACTTCAGCGTTTCTCTACTCTGAGAGTTCTTCTCTTCTGCCCGGGAAACAGGTAGGGCCGCCTGTTCGGGCTGATCCGCCAGAAACCGCTTCCATGCGATTCGAAACTTCCATTTTAACGCTCCGCCTTGGTACGACACCTCTCCTTTTACAAGGGAACACAGCCAGGAAAACTTCAGTAAGGCGAACAGGTTTTCCCATTCACCTTCCCCCAGGACATCTCCCCGATATCTGACCGGTACAAACAGAAAGATACCTGCCAACAGGATCAGTATTCCCAATATTACCAGTAATATCCAGCCTATGATTTTTAAAATCAACAGAAGTATATGTATCATATGATTCTACACACTGCCTTCCCCAGATTGTTTCTGATTATTTAAGATGAACTCTCTTAGTCTGACATCATTTGTTTTTTGGTACACATCCTGCACGATTTCTTCTGTCAGCTCCAGTGCCCCTTCGTATCCATCCGCGAGACCGACTACGAACAGCCCAGCGTCCTCAAAAATATGCTGCTTCAGCAACAATACAGAGAAAAATTCCAGTGGATTTTGTTTTCCCTGGGCTAACACGATCAGATAAAGATCCTTTCGAAACCGTTTCTTTTTCAAGCCCTCAATAATCCTTTTTTCACGTTTTTTCAGAGAACGGCTTACATACAATTCTCTATAAAACTCCATATTCATGCAGTCTGTCATCCCCTTTATGCTTGTTCTTTTCTATTGATAATAATAAGAATCCAACACCTGCTTTGCAATTGGAACTGCTTTTGCACCGGCATTTCCGTCATAGCCCTCGATGATCACACTGATGACCAGTTCCGGGTTGTCCACATTCGTAAAGCCTACGAACCAGGAATGTGTTTTTCCCCATCTGTCATGCTGTATTCTGCAGTTCCTGTTTTTCCCGCCACGGAATAAGACTGTCCGGAAAGCATCGTGGCAGTTCCTTCATCCACAACTGCCCGCATATAGTCTTTCAACTGTGACGCTTCCTCCGATGTCATCAGTTTTTTATAACTTTTCGGTACATTTTTCCGAATCTCGGTTCCTTTATAGTTTGTGACTTTATCAACCAGATATGGTTCCATTAAAGTTCCGCCATTTGCGATCGCCTGTGTGATCAGTGCCATGTGATACGGGCTGACCAATGTGTTTCCCTGTCCCATAGCTGTCATCATCATCTCTCCGTCACTGGTATTCTCATCCACTACAAACGAGCTTTTTGAATAATCCAGCACGGATGGCAGTTTTTTGTTAAACAGAAGCTCTTCGGCCGTCGCACGGTAAGAATTCCGATCCAGCATCAGACCAATGTTTGCAAAGGAAGAGTTGCAGGAGTTTGCAAAAGAACTGCGCAAGTCTTCCAATCCATGTACCGTACTGTCAAAACATCGGATCGTGATGTCTTCATAAGTGATCGATCCTTCACAATTATAGCTGTAATTTTGATAGTCCGGATGTTCTCTCATATATTCCAGTGCAGTCACGATCTTAAAGGTAGATCCCGGAGCATATGCCCCTTGAGTCACCCGGTTCAGAAGCGGACTGTAAGCACTGTCTGCATTTAAGGCTTCCCAATCCTGCGCGATTGTATTCGGATCATAGGACGGTCCGGACACCATGGCAAGAATTTTTCCGGTGCTGGCCTCCATAACCATGATCGCGCCCCGATTTTCTCCCAATGCATTGTATGCCGCCTGCTGAAGCCCCGCATCCAATGTAGTTACGACCGTATCGCCATGATTTTTTTCATCCTTAAATTCGTTGAGAAATTTTTCCGCAAAAAATGCATTGGACGTCAGAAGTTCTGAGTTTTCGATGGATTCCAGTCCGCTTTTTCCTGCGGTCTCATTGCTGTAGCCAACAACATGGGCAAATGCTGCCCCGTACGGATAGACTCTGTTTTCTGTTCCGTCCTCTCCGACCTGTGTCTCGGCAAGAACTTCTCCGTCTCTGTCCGTAATGCTTCCCCGGATGATCCGGTCTGCAAAGGCATCTTGTCTTACGTTATACGGACTGTTGACGATTGTCTTTGCCCGGAACACATTAAAATAAACAATATAGGAGATCAGGGCAAGAAACAGCGTAACAAACAAATAGGTCATCTTAGCGAACTCTTTGTTTCGGAACTTCTTCGAAGCCTGGCTCTTTGGTTGTCTTTTTCTTCTTTGTGGTTCTTCTCTTCGTGCCATTCTTAACTCTCTTCTCTCTTTCTTCCAGTATTTTCTCCTCATCTTTCTCTAAAATA
>ENA-OQCK01000087-OQCK01000087.1-human-gut-metagenome-genome-assembly--contig:-NODE-87-length-51558-cov-7.878809_pt1 | contig 51558 bp, 54 predicted proteins | sample MGYA00242498_ERZ504578 | MGnify/ENA primary metagenome ERZ504578 (study PRJEB26092, sample SAMD00036229) | human gut metagenome | host: Homo sapiens | study: EMG produced TPA metagenomics assembly of...
GCCGCCTATAAGCTGAAACGAACCACTTTCGGACGCGACTATATCCTTCCGAAAGCGCTCGATCCCCGCTTGCTGACCCGTGTATCTTGCGCCGTAGCGAAAGCCGCTATCGACTCGGGCGTGTCTCGCAAGACGATCACCGACTGGGAGGGCTACGCCAACCACTTACGTGAGATGATGGGATACGATAACAAACTATTGCGCTCGTTCACCGATATGGCGAAAGCGAACCCGAAACGGGTGGTATTCGCCGAGGCGAACCACGTGAATATGCTGAAAGCCGCCGCCGAGGCGAAAGCGGAAGGTATCTGTTTCCCGATCTTGCTGGGTAACGAGGAGCGTCTGGCCAAGATCGCCGCCGAGGAGAATATCAGTCTGGACGGTATCAAGATCGTCAACCTCCGCCACGACCGCGAGACGGAACGCCGCCACCGCTACGCCCGTATCCTTACCGACAAGAAGGCGCGCGAGGGCGTGACTTACTCAGAGGCTTGCGAGAAGATGGTAGACCGTAACGCCTTTGGTATGATGATGGTGGCTACCGGCGACGCTGACGCTTTCGTGACGGGTGTATACAGCCGCTACTCGGAGGTTACCAAGATGGCGGAGCAGATCATCGGCATCCGCCCGAGTTACAAGCATTTCGGCGCCTTGAACATCCTGACGTGCAAGAAGGTACGTTCTTTATGGCCGATACGCTGATCAACCGCCACCCGTCGGCCGAGGTATTGATCGACATCGCCCGCCTGACGCACGACGCCGTGAAGTTCTTCGCTCACGAGCCGGTTATGGCGATGTTGTCTTACTCGAACTTCGGTTCCGACAAGCAGGGTAGTCCGCTGAAGGTGCACGAGGCGATCGACTTCTTGCATAAGACATACCCAGACATGGTAGTAGACGGAGAGATGCAAGTAAACTTCGCCCTCGACAAGAAGCTGCGCGACGATATGTATCCGTTCAACAAGCTGAAAGGGCAAGACGTGAATACCTTGATCTTCCCGAACCTAAGCTCCGCCAACAGCGCATATAAGCTATTGGATACGCTGGGTATCACCGAGACGATCGGCCCGATCCAGATGGGATTGAACAAACCGATCCACTTCACCGACGTAGAAAGCTCTACCCGCGATATCGTGAACCTGACTACCGTAGCTGTCGTAGACGCTATCGTTCAGGAACAGATCGAGAAAGAAAGTTGATAGGACTTATCCCCTATCAATACTATCCCCAGTTGTAGAGACGGGGCGTGCCCCGTCTCTACAACTGGATATATCAATTCTGATAGCTTTCGATATTCGCTATTACCTTTTGCGACAATCGCTCCATACATTGCTCCGAGTGGCCGGAGACTTTCGGGGTATATATGACATTATCGAATTGTGTCAAGGTATCCGCATAATTCCCGATACCGACCTCATCGCATAAGAAGAAATTCCGTTTATGGGCGCTAAGCCAACGTTGTAAATCCGGGACACGGAAAGTAGGCCCTACCGACGTATTGATCAATATCTTCAGATTACCGAACAAACGAAACTCACCCGCCCCCAGAAGAATCGTATTACGAGGCAAGCAAGTACATAAAATATCCACCTCCGGCAGCAACTCCCGCAAAGGCAGGTAAGCGATACCGGCGGCCTCGGCATCCGGCTTACGGGTACGGCTGAAATAATAAACCTCCGCCCCCAAGAAACGAAGAGCGTCAGCGATCATTCTCCCGGTCCGCCCCAATCCCACGATGCCTACTTTTTGCCCGCCCAGCTCATACGCCTTATGTTTCCACTGCTTCCCGCCGAAACCATGCAACAAACGGACCAGCTCGCTAATGACATACTCCACGACTCCCTCATCGCCATAGTCGCGGATGCCCAAAACCGTTATCCCCCGCTCACGTGCGGCGGCTATATCCACATTCGCGCTAGACTCGCTATAAAGGGTACAGCACATCCCGATGTATTTGATATTCGGGCAAGCCTCGATCACGTTCCTCCGGATCTGTGTATTATAAGAGACGAGCACACAATCTGCGTCCCCGATCCGGTTCACGGTCTCCTCATCCGTTTCCGGAATGCCGGTATAAAAAACAACCTCTTTTCCAAGCTCCTTCAAACGCTCCACTCCCCATGTATTCAATCCGGTAGAATCTACCACTACTATTTTCTCAAACATATCTCACATTATTAATTACCATCTTCAATTAATTATCCCTCTCACAAAGCTATAAATAAAATAGCCGCAAAGGGTAACCTTCAGCACGACACTCAATAAAAAACCCGCGAACGCCCCAAAACCAGCCTTCAACGCATCCCCGGACGCCTTGCCTCCCAAAAGTTCCCCAACGAAAGCCCCCACGAATGGACCCAGCAAGATCCCCCAAGGCGGAAACACGAATATGCCGGCCACGGTTCCCACGGCACATCCCCAATTTCCCCACTTGGACCCTCCGCTATACTTAGTCCCCAGCATGCGTAACATAGTCCATCGCCTGTGCCAACACGACCAGCAATCCCCACACGACCAACTCCGTAACCGTAAATTCCGCATAGCCCGTAAAATGCAGCAGCCACAAAGCCAAATACGCCACCGGCGGCCCCGGCAAGACCGGCAAAAAACACCCCGCCAATCCCACCAACAAACAGATAACGCCTAGTATAACCAATAAGATATCCATACAATCACTATTTACAATAATCCTTTATTTCACCAATTCTCCTTATTAATCAAATTCACTACGACTTTCACCATCATATCTTTTCCTCCGTCCGGCTTTCCGCTATCATCAAGGTTAAAGCGACCAATGTATTATCAGCGATACGTTTCGTCCCATCCGGATTATATAAGATTCCATTATTATCGAGAAACCACAAGAAAAGCGTTGCGGCTATACGCTTATTACCATCGCTGAACGAATGATTTTTTGTAACCAGATAAAGAAGCATAGCCGCTTTTTCCTCTACCGAGGGATAAAGATCCTCCCCACCAAAAGTTTGGTAAATCTGTCCGATAGAGCTTTTGAAAGAGCCGTCTTTCTCGTTTCCGAATAAATTATTTCCACCAAATTTACTTTTCAATCCTTGGATAGCCAACATCGCATTTTCATAGGTAGCCTTAAACCGTTGCTCATTTGTCGTCGAATGAATATCCAATTGCTGATAGTCATACTTATCCAGTGTATCTAAGGCATAGGTATAGTCTACAACTACATCTAGTAACGTACGGCTTTCATCCGAGGAAAGAACCTCCTGACCCTTAACTGTACGACCGAAGACTTGTACAAGCAGCTTCAGTTCGTCGTATTTTTGTTGGGTCAGTTGTTTATTGACAGCGTAGCCTTTGACAAGGTATTCTTTTAGGATTTTATTCGCCCAGATACGGAATTGCGTACCACGCTTAGACTTGACACGATAGCCGACTGAGATAATGACATCAAGACTATAAACCCCAGTAGGCTTGTATTTGGAAAAAGTATTATGCAAAATTTGCATATTACTCATTTCCTCAAGTTCTCCTTCTTTAAAAACATTTCTGATATGCCGAGCTATTACCGATTGATCCTTTTGAAAAAGCTCCGCCATCTGCGCTTGCGTAAGCCATACTGTATCATTCTCCAATTTCACGTCAATTGAAGTCTCACCATCGGCTGTCCGATAAATAACGATCTTGCCATTTTCCATACGTTTCAGTTTTTAGGATATATAAATAGACAAAGATACAAACATTTCCCACCCTTAACTGTTTTGCTAAAAGCTAAATCTAAACATATATATTTATGCACAAACATTTACGCCTGACATGTTATGCTTTGTTGTGCTTGCTGGTACCGATCGGGGTAATGGCGCAGACAGAGCATACGTATTTAGACCGTGCCCTACCCGGGTCATGGTCTGAGGAAGGGAGTGATTTCCAGCAGACACTTCCCGTAGAAGATAATTGGTGGAGAAATTTTAAGGACCCGTTACTGGACTCGCTGATAGAAGTAGCCGTGAAACAAAACTATTCCGTGCGAATGGCGATGGATAGGATCGCCATGGCGAAAGCAACCTGCAGTCGGCACAAGGAAGCTACTCGCCCACCCTAGGGCTTTCCGCCGGATGGACACGGCAACAAAGTAGCGGCAATATCAATCAGGTACCCAAGGCGATCACCCAATATTCCAGCGCTACCGTAGATATGAACTGGGAGGTGGACGTATTCGGGAGTATCCGGAACCGGGTGAAAGCGGAGAAAGAGAATTTCGCCGCCTCGAAAGAGGAATACAACGCCGCCATGGTCTCCCTTTGCGCTCAAGTAGCCTCCTCATACATCAATATGAGGGAACTGCAACAAGAGGTAAAGGTAGCGCAACAGAACTGCCGCTCCCAACAGACGGTCGTACAGATCACCCAGAAACGGTATGAGACCGGGCTAGTCTCCAAACTGGATGTAGCGCAGGCGCAATCCGTATACTACAGCACGAAAGCCTCCCTACCGATGCTGGAGGCCGGTATCATCCAATACGCGAACTCCTTGGCGATCTTGCTAGGCCTGTACCCTTCCGATCTGCAAAAGATCATGGAGACAGAGGCCTCCTTGCCGGAATATATCGAGCCGGTCGGTGTAGGGCTACCGGCAAACCTGTTGCTACGCCGTCCGGATGTACGTGCGGCAGAACGGCAGGTCAATGCGCTTGCCGCCTCGCTCGGAGCCTCTAAGTCCGATTGGTGGCCGAAAGTATTCGTGAAAGGCTCGATCGGTTTCGCCTCCCACGACTTCGACAAGCTGGCGAATCACAATAGCTTGACCTATGAGATCGCCCCTACCTTACGTGGAACTTCTTCCAAGGCACCCAGAAGATACAGCTACCCGGTTGGCGAAAGCCCAGTTGGACGAGTCGATCCGGCAATTCAACCAGACCGTGCTTACCTCCGTACAGGAAGTGGATAACGCCATGAGCTCGTACAAGAACTCGATCAAGCAGATCGTAGCCCTCCGGGAAGTGGTAAACCAAGGAAAACAGACCTTGGATCTTTCCCTAGACCTCTATAAGCAGGGCCTTACGCCTTTCCAGAACGTACTGGACGCACAACGCTCCCTCCTCACCTACCAGAACCAATTGACACAGGCTCAAGGTAGCTCCCTACTAAACTTGATACAGCTTTATCAGTCGTTGGGTGGAGGATGGAATCCTATGTAGGCCGTTCGATCCGATCGAACAAAAGCCACTCAAACAATTAATATAAATAATCATTAAAGACAAAAGATATGAAGACATTTGTTTACATAGGGATTATCGGAGCCTCCGCCTTATTACTGGCGTCTTGCAAGGGGAAAAGCAAGCCGATGGAAACGCCCGTGCCTCCATAAGCGTATCCACGCCGATCGTGAGGGACATTACCTTGACTAAAGAATACCCCGGATACCTTAGCTCACAACTGAAAGTAGACTTGGTCGCACGTGTCAACGGATACTTGCGTACCTCTTACCTCAAGGCCGGAAGCCGGGTGAAGAAGGGCGATCTTATCTTCGTGATCGAACCGGACACCTATCAAGATAACGTCACCCAAGCCGAGGCTTCCGTAAAGACCTCCAAAGCCCAGCTGGAATATGCACGCAGCAACTACGAGCGTATGAAGGAGGCGGCTAAGAGCGGCGCCGTAAGCCAGATACAAGTGATCCAAGCGGAGGCTACCGTATCGGAGTCTGAGGCTGCGTGAAGAATGCCGAGGCGGAGTTGAATACCGCACGGACCAACTTGAGCTATTGCTATATCCGTGCGCCTTTCGACGGTGCGGTTACTCGGGCCAGCTACGATATAGGTAATTACATCAACGGAGCCGTCCAGCCGGTTACCTTGGCCACCTTATACAAGGACGACTTGATGTTCGCCAATTTCAATATCGAGGATAACCAGTTCATGAAGATGATGCTGGAAGCCGCCCGCAACGATAGCACCGTGAAACTTCCGACCGAGATCCTCGTCAGCATAGGCAAGGATGGCGGCAATGCGTATACGGGCCGGCTGGATTATCTATCCCCAAATATCGACTATCGACCGGTACCCTGAACGTACGTGCCAATCTGGATAACCCGAAGCATGTATTGAAGAGTGGCTTATACGTCACCATCACCCTGCCGTATGCCGAGCAGCCGGATGCGGTCTTGGTTCGCGACGCCTCGATCGGTACCGACCAATTAGGGAAGTACCTTTATATCGTGAACGACTCCAATGTCGTACGATACCGTCCTATCGAGGTGGGACAACTGGTAGACGATACGCTTCGCCAAGTGACCGCCGGTATCGGCCCCAAAGATCCCTATGTCACCTCCGCTGCTTAAGGTACGGGATGGCATGACTATCAAACCTATAAAATAAGCAAGCTATGGTAAAGTTCTTTATTAACAGACCGATATTCGCCACGGTACTTGCTCTGATCATCGTCGTAGCGGGTTTGGTCACCCTCAATATATTACCGATCGCCCAGTATCCGGAGATCACGCCGCCTACCGTACAGGTATCCGCCGTTTATCCCGGGGCGGACGCACAGACCGTAGCGCAGACCGTAGGTTTACCGATCGAGCAACAGGTAAACGGCGTGGACGGTATGCTTTACATGAGTTCAAACTCCTCCAGTTCGGGGGCTTACTCCTTGACGATCACCTTCGCCGTGGGAACGGATATCGACATGGCGACCGTCATGGTGCAAAACCGGGTGAGTATCGCCCAAAGTAGCTTGCCGGAGCCCGTGATCGTACAGGGTATCACCACCCGCAAGCAATCCTCCAATATTGTGATGATGCTTACCCTAAGTTCCAAGGATTCCATTTACGACGGGTTGTATTTAAGTAATTACGCCACCTTAAATATGATAGACCAGCTAACCCGCCTGCCGGGTGTAGGCTCGGTACAGGTGATGGGAGCCGGAAACTATAGCATGCGTATCTGGCTAGACCCGGAGGCGATGCGTATCCGTAACTTGACGCCGGACATGGTCTATCAAGCCATATCCACGCAAAACGCCCAAGTATCCGCCGGTTACGTAGGCCAACCGATTCTACGGGCGGATAACCCCTATCAATATACCTTGACCGTGAAAGGACGGTTGACGACACCGGATGAGTTCGGCAATATTGTCCTTAAGACCGGGCAAGGTGGCAAGATCCTGCGATTGAAGGATATCGCCCGCATAGAGTTGGGTAGCTCCTCTTACAACGTGGTCTCTAAATTAAGCGGACAGCCGACTGCTGCGATAGCGATCTACCAGTTGCCGGGTTCCAACTCATTGGATGTATCGAAGGTGGTAAAGGCCAAGATGAAAGAATTAGGCAGTTCCTTACCCGAAGGCGTGGAATACAAAGTGACCTTGGATACGACCGAGGTGATCGACGCCTCCATCCATGAGGTGCTTATCACGTTCTTGGAGACAACCTTGCTGGTGGTCTTGGTTATCTTCTTATTCTTACAGAATTTCCGGGCGGTAGTCATCCCGTTCATTACGATTCCGGTCTCATTGATCGGTACACTGGCGGTCATGGCGGCTTTAGGCTTCTCCATTAATACGTTGACCTTATTCGGCTTGATTCTGGCGATAGCGGTGGTGGTAGACGACGCCATCGTGGTGGTAGAGAACTCCACCCGGCTCCTCGATACCGGGAAATATACGGCCCACGAGGCGGTATCGAAGGCCATGGATGAGATCGTAGGGCCTATCGTGGGCGTGGTATTGGTATTATTGGCGGTATTTATCCCGACAACGTTTATCAGCGGTATCTCCGGGCAGCTCTATAAGCAATTCGCCTTGACAATCGCCGCCGCTACCGTATTAAGCGGATTTAACTCACTTACGCTTACGCCCTCGCTTTGTGCCCTTTTCTTGGAGATGAATACGGAAGAACCGAAATTCTTCCTCTTCAAAGGATTCAATAAGGTATACGGAAAGACTCAGAAGATGTACGACTCGATCGTGGAGCGGATGCTGAAACGACCGGGAGCGGCGATGATCGTTTACGGTATCATCACGGCGGTAGCGGTTATCTTGTTTATGCGCTGGCCGACAACCTTTATACCCGAAGAGGATGACGGCTATTTCCTAGTCGTATCCCAATTACCCCCGGCGGCGAGCTTGAACCGGACGGAGGCGGTCACCAAGCAGATCGACGAGATCCTAAAGACATACCCCGAGGTGAAATCATTCATCAGTGTTAGCGGATTCTCCGTGATGGGTGGAGGGGAGCAATCCAATACGGCTACCTTCTTCGTGATCTTAAAGAACTGGAACGAACGTAAAGGTAAGGAGCATACGGCAGAGGCCGTGACCAACCGTTTCAACCGGGAGGCATCGGCTATCCAAGAAGCGCAGGTATTCGGTATGGTACCGCCAGCTATCCCGGGGTTGGGCGCTTCGGGCGGCTTGCAACTGCAATTGGAGGATCGTAAGAACCTAGGTCCGACGGAGATGCAGCATGCCGTGGAGACATTGCTGGCCAGCTACCGCTCGAAACCGCAATTGCTGAACCTTTCTTGTATGTATCAGGCCAATACCCCGCAGTATCTACTGAAGATAGACCGGGATAAGGTGCAGATGCTCGGTCTTCAGTTGAATCAAGTATTCTCCACGCTCAGCTATTATATGGGAGCGGCGTACGTGAACGATTTCGTGGAGTTCGGACGTATTTACCAAGTTAAGATCGAGGCGAACGGAGAGGCGCAGAAAGTGATCGATGATGTACTCCGTTTGAGTCTGGCGAATAGTAAAGGAGAGATGGTACTTCTCCTCTTTTATCGAATTAGACGAGCAATTGGGATTAGACCAGATCAACCTATATAATATGTATTCATCGGCGGCTATTACTTGTATCGCCAACCCGAAATATAGCTCCGGAGAAGCGATCCTAGCGATGGAGGAGCTGATACAGGAGCAATTAGGTGATAATTTTGGATATGAATGGACCTCGGTCGCTTATCAAGAGACGAAAGCAGGATCTACGACGGTGATTATTTTCGCCATGGCGTTGCTAGTCGCTTTCTTGGTTCTCTCGGCTCAATATGAGAGCTGGACAAGTCCGTTGGCGGCTATCATGGGTTTGCCGATCGCCTTGTTGGGAGCTATTATCGGCTGCTGGGTGATGGGGGTTCCGGTAAGCGTATATACCCAGATCGGTATTATCTTATTGATCGCCTTGTCCGCCAAGAATGGTATCTTGATCGTAGAGTTCGCCCGGGATTTCCGAAAGGAAGGTAATCCGATACGGGATTCCGCCTTGGAAGCCGGACACGTTCGTTTACGTCCGATCCTGATGACCTCGTTCGCCTTTGTATTGGGTGTCATGCCTTTGCTTTTCGCTACCGGAGCAGGAGCGGCCAGCCGTATATCCTTAGGTGCGGCGGTAGTATTCGGTATGGCTATCAATACGATATTCGCCACGATGTTCATCCCTAACTTCTATGAACTGATGCAGACCATCCAAGAGAAATGGCTGAATAAAGGAAAGAAGACGGATGTTACGCCTAAACAATAGAAAGTTTCCAATCCTCTAATGAGGCAAAAAGAGAATAGCCATGGGTTTAGCCATGGCTATTCTTTTTTACTCCCTTCGGATACATTATTATATATTCTATGATTGGAATTAGGCGATTCCCAACAACTCTACCTCAAATATTAATGTGGAGAAAGCAGGGATCGGACCCGAGGCACGATTACCATAACCAAAATTGTAAGGGATATAGATTATCCATCTATCCCCTACCCGCATTTCTTGAAGAGCCAATTGCCAGCCTTCAATCACTTGGTTCAAGCGAAAGGCTTCCGGGCAACCCCGTTTCCATGAGTTATCAAATTCCCTTCCGTTAATCAACGTTCCTTTATAATGTACGGAAACGACGCTTTCCCGATTAGGAGAGACTTTGCCTGTACCCGCTTGTATTACCTTATATAATATACCACACGGTAATGTCCGGATTCCCTCTTCCGAAGCGATCTCGTCCAAATACAATAGATTCTTCTCTTTGTACTCCTCTTTTCTACTCATATATATTACATTATCTTACATTTAGCTCCGCAAATGTAGCAAATAGAAATAGAAACGCAATGGCATGGTAACACAATAGACATGCCAAACGTTCAAATACTATCATTATATGAATCTGATTCCCGCTTTTTTTATCATAGATCAAGAAAACATAGGAATCCGCAAAAAACATGCTATAAAACATACCACGTATGGAATAACGCCGTATATTTGTGTCGTAAAACATAATTGTAAAGCAAATATGGTAAAGAGATTGTTTAAACGTTACATCGATTTGCTAGGGTTTCAACCTTGGACAATTTGGGTTTACCGCATGTGGTAAACCTCACGATGAAAAAGAGGAAGGTTTAGGTTAAGGTTATCAGAAGTTCGGGATTAGGTTAGTAATAGGTTAAAAGGTTAAAGGTTTAGGTTTTCAATTCATTCGTTACTCGGACTTCAAAAGTTATGTGAGATTTAGAACGTGTCGAAAGGCACAGATTTATTAATTAAAAAGAAAATGAGCTATGAAAAGTTTTATTAGACATTTTTTGGATAGCTGCTTGAGATCACTCGCTGCTATCGGTCAGTCGGAGTTAACAAAATGGGGTTACAATAAATAAGTAACACCCCATTTTACCGGGAAGGTGAACATTTGATTTTTTCAAACCATACCGCGGTTGCTTGGCATCTTGCCAGACAACCGCTTTTTTGTATCCATACCTTTTAAACAAGGTATCTTAGTTTCATAGAGAAAGTATCCTAAGTTCATTGGCGAAGTATCTTAGGTGTATGGGGCGATGAAACTAAGATACTTTTATAACTCATGCGCTATCCCCACTGAGTTTCTACTACCCGTCTATATATTTATAGATATTAACTATTTGACAACTGTCTAACAACATCTTATTTTTGTTAGGAAGTTAAAAACAATTGTTGTTTCTAAACAGTTTTATTTAAAGATTACTTTATCTAAAATTCTTTATTGCGACATAAAAACTAAAGTTATGGAAGACAAAAAACTAACTGCCGCCAACGGGCGCCCTGTTGCGGACAATCAGAACGTACAAACAGTGGGGCCAAGTGGCCCGATGGTATTACAAGACCCTTGGTTCATTGAGAAGCTAGCGCACTTCGACCGTGAAGTGATCCCAGAAAGACGCATGCACGCCAAAGGTTCCGGCGCATTCGGTACCTTTACCGTTACACATGATATCACAAAGTATACGAAAGCGGCTATTTTCAGCGAGGTAGGCAAGAAAACTGACTGCTTTGTCCGTTTCTCCACCGTAGCCGGAGAGCGCGGAGCAGCCGACGCAGAGCGTGATATCCGTGGATTCGCCATGAAATTCTACACAGAGGAGGGTAACTGGGACTTGGTAGGCAACAACACCCCCGTATTCTTCTTGCGTGATCCCCTAAAGTTCCCGGACTTGAATCATGCGGTCAAACGTGACCCGAAAACGAATCTACGAAGCGAGGATAACAACTGGGATTTCTGGACTTTGCTTCCCGAGGCCCTGCATCAAGTAACGATTACGATGAGTTCTCGCGGCATTCCTTACTCTTATCGACATATGCATGGTTTCGGTAGCCATACGTATAGTTTTATCAACAATAAGAACGAACGTATCTGGGTGAAGTTCCATCTCAGAACCCTGCAAGGTATCAAGAACTTGAGTGACGAGGAAGCGGCTGCGATCATCGCCAAGGATCGTGAATCCCATCAGCGTGATTTGTTCGAGAGTATCGAGCGTGGGGACTTCCCGAAATGGAAATTCCAGATCCAATTGATGACTGAGAAGCAGGCCGAGACCTATCCGATCAACCCGTTCGACCTCACGAAAGTCTGGCCGCATAAGGACTTCCCGTTAATGGATGTCGGTATTCTCGAGTTGAACCGTAATCCGGAGAATTATTTCCAAGACGTGGAGCAAGCCGCATTCAACCCGATGAATACTGTCGAAGGTATCGGCTTCTCCCCAGACAAGATGTTACAAGGTCGTCTATTCTCTTATGGCGACGCCCAGCGTTACCGCCTTGGCGTGAACCTAGAGCAGATCCCGGTGAACAAGCCCCGCTGTCCGTTCCATGCCTATCACCGTGATGGAGCGATGCGTGTAGACGGAAACTATGGAGCCGCAAAGGGTTACGAACCTAACAGCTTCGGCGAATGGAAAGACTCTCCCGAGAAGAAGGAACCGCCTTTGAAAGTACACGGGGATGTTTATAATTACAACGAGCGTGAGTATGATGATGATTATTACAGCCAACCGGGTGCCTTATTCCGTTTGATGCCGCCGGAAGAGCAACAGTTGTTATTCGGAAATACCGCCCGTGCGATGGGTAACGCCCAACTGTTCATCAAGCAACGCCACGTACGCAATTGCTACAAGGCAGACCCTGCTTACGGTAAGGGAGTAGCTGAAGCTCTAGGAATCAGCTTGGAAGAGGCCTTGAAAGAAGACCGATAAAGTAGTAAGGCTACGATAGAAAGCGATAAAAGAGGGATAACCCCAGTAATCCTATGGATGAACAGGTTATCTCATTCTTTTTAGTAGGATAAGAGAGGATATGCCATGAGACCCCGATACTGATAAGCCCTAACAAAGCTTTCACCCACCAATAGCCGACTAGCAAAAGGGAAGTAATGATCGTAGATAGCCACATGATAGCGATCGTGATAATCTTGGAACGCAAAGGAATAGCCTTATCTTCCACAAAGCCCTTAATATGCGGCCCGAAATAACGATTGCTCATCACCCGATTATAAAGTCTCTCCGAGCTACGGACATAAAACCAACAAGTCAGTAACCAAAAAGGAGTGGTCGGGAGCAAAGGGACAAAGATGCCGATCGCTCCCAATATGAGAAAAAACGTTCCTAACGTAATGTATATGATACGTCTCGTCCCGTTCATCAGCCAACCGTATATTCTGCGATTTGCTTGAAACCGTTCAAGAAGTCCGTTATATTCATCCGTTTCTTTCCGGCAAGTTGCAAGGAATGCAATCGAAGGAAACCATCCTTCACGGCCACATCGATATACGATTTATGATCTGTATGGATAGAACCTACCGGGAAGTTATGCGTTGCCGGACGCTTCTCCGTCTGGTAAACCTTCAAGACCATACGTTTGCCATCCGCTGAGATCAATTCCGTCCAAGCGGCAGGATAAGGAGAAAGCCCACGGACGAAATCATAGATCTTCTTCACCGGTTGGTTCCAGTCGATATGACAGGTATCTTTGAAGATCTTCGGGGCCGGACGCAACTCGGCGGCATCCTTATAGAACTCCTCTTGAGGGATAGCGTCTGTTTTTCCATCCAACAGTAAGTCCACGGTCTCGGTAACCAACCCCGCCCCCATCGCCATCAAGGCATCGTGAACGGTTTCTACATCGTCGGTATCAGCGATCGGCAGATGTTTCTGACGGATGATCTTACCCGTATCAATCTCATGTGTAAGAAAGAAAGTAGTCACGCCGGTCTCCGTATCACCATTGATAACCGCCCAGTTGATCGGAGCGGCGCCCCGGTATTGCGGAAGCAAGGAGGCATGCAGATTAAAAGTTCCCAGACGGGGCATATTCCAGACCACCTCCGGCAGCATACGAAACGCCACCACGATCTGCAAATCCGCCCGCAAGGCACGCAGTTCCTCTAAAAATGCCTCATCCTTCAATTTCTCTGGCTGCAAGACCGGAAGACCCACCGATACGGCATATTGCTTCACAGCGCTCGGCTGAAGTACGCTACCATGACGGCCCATTGGCTTATCCGGCATCGTAATGACACCTACCACATTATATCCACCTTCTACCAAGGCACGCAGGCTCTCCACGGCGAAATCGGGAGTGCCCATATATACGATTCGTAAATCCTCTTTCTTCATATACAATAAATTGGATCTGTTTTTAACAAGTTAGTCCCCGGAAAAGTTATCGACCAATACCTCCCGATAGGAATTAAATATCTTCGATTTCGACATAAAGCCGATATAATGGCCATTCTCATCGACCACCGGAAGATTCCACGCTTTCGTATCATCAAACGTCTGCATGATCTGATCCATCGGCGTGTTGATTACGATCTTGGCCGGGGCGGAAACCATGAACTTCGATACATGGAAACGATTATACAACTCCGGACGGAACATGATATTCCGGATATTATCCAGCAAGACGATACCCAGCAACACGCCCCGGTCGTCCACGACAGGAAAGGTGTTACGTCCGCTTCGGGAAATGACCTTTACCATATCGCCCAACGTCATCTCCGGAGACACCATCTGGAAATCCTTCTCGATCACGCTATCCGCCCGTAGCAAGGTAAGCACCGCCCTATCCTTATGGTGCGTCAGCAATTCGCCTTTCTGCGCCAAACGCATGGAGTAGATGCTATGAGGCTCGAACATAAGGATCGTGATATAGGAACTGATCGAGACGATCATCAAGGGGAGGAACAAATCATACCCACCCGTCAGCTCGGCGATCAAGAAAACACCGGTCAAAGGAGCGTGCATCACCCCGGACATAATGCCCGCCATACCCAGCAAAGCGAAATTCTTCTCTGAGATATACATCGTGAACGGGAAATAATTAGACGTATGCGCAAAGATAAAACCGGCGATACAGCCCAGATACAAACTAGGAGCGAAGATACCACCGCAACCCCCTCCGGCATTCGTGGCGCTGGAAGCGAATACCTTCGTAAGCAAGATCAAGGTCAAGAAGATCAAGACCCCGAAATACGTATCGTTCAGATCGTAAAACAAACTCTTGTCCATGATATGCGAGAACTGCCCGTTCAGCAACGAGCCGATCGTATCATAGCCCTCACCATATAGCGGGGGGAACAAGAATATCAAGATACTCAGCATCACGCCGCCCAACATGAACTTCTTCCAATACGTACCCAACTTCCGGTACATCCCTTCCACCTTGTTCATCACACGGGTAAAATAAAGGGATACCAATCCGCAAAAAACACCCAGCAAAAGCACGTAAGGAATACGCTCGATCTCGAATGCCTCGGTCTGAGAGAACTTAAACATCGCCTCGGTACCGGTAAAGATATAAGACATCGTAGCCGCCGTCACCGACGAGATCAGCAAAGGAAGCACGGAAGTCATCGTAAGGTCCAGCATCAATACCTCGATCACGAACACCAACCCGGCGATAGCGCCTTGAAAATACCGGCGATCGCTCCGGCGGCACCACATCCCACGAGCAACATCAACGTCTTCTGCTCCATCCTGAACACCCGTCCCAGATTAGAACCGATAGCCGCCCCTGTCAATACGATAGGAGCCTCCGCCCCGACCGATCCACCAAAGCCGATCGTCACGGAACTGGCTACGATAGACGTCCATGTATTATGCGGTTGATACGGCTCTTTCGTTGCGAGATGGCATACAAGATCTTCGTCACCCCATGGCCGATATCGTCACGCACGATATATTTCACGAACAAGCCGGCCAACAAGATACCGATCACCGGATAAAGCAAATAGAGATAGTTCACGCCGTCAGCACTGAAATTACCCGTCAATACATGTTGTATGAAATGGATCAATTGTTTCAATATGATAGCGGCCGCAGCTGTGCAAATTCCCACGATAAAGCTGATAATAAGGATAAAATGCTTCTCCTTGATGCGCTTTTCCCGCCATAACAACAATTTATAGAATAACCCTTCGTTAGCCATTTTAAATACCTTTACCTGTAAACACTGTTTTAACTGTATAAATGAGAATCGTTATGTCCAGAATCAAGGACATATTCTCATAGTATAATATATCATATTCCAAGCGCTCGATCATCTCATCCACGCTGCCGGCATATCCATATTTCACCATACCCAACGAGGTGATTCCCGGACGTACGTTATGCAACAGATAGTAGAAGGGGGCTTTCCTCACGATCCGCTCGATGAAATATTTACGTTCCGGACGGGGGCCAACTAGCGACATATCCCCTTTCAGCACGTTCCAGAACTGCGGTAACTCGTCCAAGCGGTATTTCCGCATCACCCGTCCGAAGGGAGTGATACGGGAATCGTCCTCGGAAGAGAGCAACGGACCTTCTTCCTCGGCGTTCGTATACATCGTACGAAACTTATAGATCATGAAAGGCTCGCCCATGTATCCGATCCGTTCCTGACTGAAAAACACCGGACCGGGGGAATCCCGCTTCACCCGCCAAGCGATATACAGAAACAAGGGAGATAAGAGCACCAAGAATATCAGTGATAACGTCTTATCCATAAAAAGCTTTACATTCTGCTCGATGGGCAAGAAGTTATTATCCGTCACGTCCACCAGCGGAACGCCCTTTATCGCCTTGATCTTTACTTGCGATAATGAACTGGATTTATCCGCCAATATCTTGATCGGCCGTTTATAGCAATATAACGAATACAGGATATCCATCAAACGGCTATTATCCACTGTCTCCAAGGCGACAACCAGCTCATCCACCTTTTTCTCCTCTACGATCACCGGCAAAGATTCCAGCCTACCGATCACACGATCTCCGGCGACCCCGCCCTTTTTCTCCGTACCATCGGAGACAAAACCGACGATATTATAACCCAAACCATACAGGTCGTCGGCAATACACGCCGCCTTCTTCCCCGCCCCAATCATCAATACGTTCAACGCCCATTCCCTGCACTTTATCTTCCGTAACCCGGCCTGCGTAATCAATAACCGGGGAATATACGTCAGGACAAACTGCAATCCCCATAAAGAGAAAAACATATCATAATACACATGATAGGAACGGGGCAAGTCATTTAGCACTAAGGCAAAAAACAAGATCACGACACCGATCGACACGCTCCCAAGGGTAGAGAACAACTCAGTAAGCCTCGACTTACCGAACGGTTTATTATAATAACCGGAAAACCAATATAATACGAACCAGAAAAACGGGATCAATAGCTGCCCCTTCAACGAGGGGATATGCAGCAAAAAGGCCCCGACGGTATCAAACCCTTCATACACCGCCACCTCCTCATAGCGTATCAGATTAAATAATAACCAGACTACCGACGACGCTATAAAATCCGAGACAATATATTTTCCGGCTTGTACGCTTTTCTTCATCCTTATCTAATTACCTGCACAAGCCCACCAGCTCCTAGCTTGATAATGCCGGACGGAGCGGCCTTGCTCATATCGTCCTGACGATAACTCACGATATAATCCACACCCTCCTTGATCACCTCCGAGACCTCGCTGAAATTAGCGGGAGAAGGCTCGCCGCTTACGTTGGCGGAAGTAGAGACCAATGGTTTGCGGAAGCGCTCGCACAATCTCTTGGAGAACTCCTCGTTCGTGATGCGGATACCCACGCTACCATCGGCTCCCAACAGATTTGTCGCCAAGTTCTTGGCACTTGAGTAAATGATGGTCAACGGCTTATCAGACACGCTAATCAAATCCCAAGCGATATCGGGAACATCCGACACGTACCTATCCAATTTAGCCTCGCTGTCCATCAAGACCAACATAGCCTTATTGTCTGCCCTTCGCTTTAGCTCGTACACTCTTTGTACGGCTTTTTCATTGGTAGCGTCGCAACCAATTCCCCAGATAGTGTCTGTAGGATAAAGTATTATGCCGCCTGCGGCCATTACTTCGCAAGCTTTTTTAATATCTTCCGTCATTGTATTTTATAATATTTAGGCAAATGTACGAATCATTCTCCTACTTCAAAAAAATAATAACAAAAAAACTATTTTCTTTAAGCCATACCGGATATACCATATTTAATTTCTAACTTTACGGGTTGAAATATATTGCGGAAATCTCGCCTTTGTCATACGGTAGATTAAGGATGACAAGGTATCCGTAGTATTAGGCAAGCAAAAAAGAAAAAAACAATATATAATGATTAACAAATGGAACTTTCAAACCCCATCAGAAGAAGAGTTACATAAGAGAGACCAATTGGTGGCTGAATTAGGATTCAGCCCGGTGATCTGTCTCTTGCTCGTTCAACGAGGTATCACTTCGATCGAAGAGGCGAAGAAATTCTTTAAACCCAGCTTGAACGATTTGCACGACCCGTTCCTTATGCCGGATATGGATAAGGCGGTGAGGCGCTTGAACAAAGCCTTGGGGAATAAAGAAAAGATTTTGATCTACGGCGATTACGACGTGGATGGAACGACAGCGGTATCGCTCGTCTTCAAGTATTTAAGACCTTACTCGTCTACCTTGGATTTCTATATCCCAGATCGATACGACGAGGGGTACGGTATCTCTTACAAGGGTATCGATTATGCCGCCGAGAACGGCGTGTCGCTGGTTATCTCGCTGGATTGCGGTATCAAAGCGATCGAGAAGATCGAGTACGCCAAGGAGAAAGGTATCGACTTTATTATTTGCGACCACCATATGCCGGACGCCACTTTGCCGGACGCTGTCGCCGTATTGGATGCCAAGCGCTCGGATTCTATCTATCCGTATGAGCATTTATCGGGTTGCGGAGTGGGATTCAAGTTCATGCAGGCGTTCGCCAAGAGTAATAATTTCCCGTTCTCGGATCTGGAGAAGTTGTTGGAACTGACGGCGGTCAGTATCGCCTCGGATATCGTCCCGATTACGGGAGAGAACCGCATCCTCGCCTATTACGGGCTGAAGCAATTGAACAGCAACCCCAGCCTCGGGCTGAAAGGGATCATCGATATCTGCGGATTGACCGGAAAGGAGATCACGATCAGTGATATCGTATTCAAGATCGGTCCCCGTATCAACGCTTCCGGCCGTATGATGAACGGGAAGGAGGCGGTGGAACTGCTACTGTCCAAGGATAGCGCCAGTGCCCGGGAGAAGAGCGAGAGCATCAACCAATATAATGAGGAACGCCGGGAATTGGACAAGAAGATCACCGACGAGGCGAACGCTGTCATCGACGAAGTAGAGAACATGGATGACCGGAAGGCGATCGTGGTGTATAACCCGGGATGGCACAAAGGCGTGATCGGTATCGTAGCGTCCCGTTTGACCGAGAAGTATTACCGTCCGGCGGTTGTTCTTACCAAATCGTCCGAGTTGATCACCGGATCGGCACGTTCCGTAACAGGTTTCGATATTTACAAGGCGATAGAGAGTTGCCGGGATTTATTGGAGAATTTCGGGGGACATACCTACGCTGCCGGGCTTTCCCTTCGGGAGGAGAACCTAGAGGCATTCACCGAGCGTTTCTTGAAGATCGCATCCGAGGAGATCATACCGGAACAGATGATCCCACAGATCGATATCGACGCTATCTTGGATTTGAAAGAGATCAACCAGAAGTTCGTGAACGACCTAAAGAAGATGAGCCCGTTCGGACCGGACAACCAGAAGCCTGTATTCTGCTCGCTTGGCGTAAAGGACTACGGTACCAGTAAGCTCGTGGGTAAGGAACTGGAGCATCTCAAGCTGGAATTGATCGACGGAAACTCAAGTACCCCCATGCACGCCATCGCTTTCGGCATGCACAGGCACAACGACCATATCAAGGGTATGAAGCCTTTCAACATCTGCTACACGGTGGAGGAGAACACCTACAACGGCAACACCTCTATCCAGCTGATGATCAAAGACATTAAACCCGACGATATATGAGGAGGACAGGTGGACGTCTACCATAAGATATTAGAGAAGTATTGGGGATACCCTGCTTTTCGCCCCTTGCAGGAGGATATTATCCATTCCGTCTGTGCCGGAAAAGATACGCTTGGGCTGATGCCTACGGGTGGTGGTAAATCCATCACCTTTCAGGTGCCGGCCTTGGCGATGGAAGGGATTTGCATCGTCGTCACTCCCTTGATCGCCTTGATGAAAGACCAAGTGGAGAACTTACGCCGGGTCGGAATCAAGGCTACGGCTATTTATTCGGGCATGAGCCGGCAAGAGATCATCACGCAACTGGAGAATTGCATCTTCGGGGGGTATAAGTTCTTATATGTCTCCCCGGAGCGGCTTAGTACGGATATTTTCCGGGTCAAGATGGAGGCCATGCAGGTTTGTCTGCTAGTGATCGACGAGAGCCACTGTATCTCGCAATGGGGATATGATTTCCGTCCTTCTTACCTCAATATCGCTGAGATCCGGACTTATTGCCGGGTGTTCCGGTATTGGCCTTGACCGCCACGGCTACCCCGGAAGTGGTGAATGACATACAAGAGCGTCTGCGGTTCAAGGAGAAGAACGTATTTCAAAAGAGCTTCGCCCGCAAAAATCTGGCTTATATTGTCCGGAAGACGGAAGATAAGTTAAATACACTCGTTTATATATTAGGAAAAGTTCCGGGTACGGCCATCGTATATGTCCGCAATCGGAAACGCACCAAGGAGATCGCCGTCATGCTGCAACAGGCGGGTATCTCCGCCGATTTCTTCCATGCCGGGTTAAACCGTGACGAGAAAGAACTGCGTCAGGCCCGTTGGAAAAACAACGAGTGCCGGGTAATCGTATCGACCAACGCTTTTGGTATGGGTATCGATAAGCCGGACGTGCGATTGGTCGTGCATATGGATATGCCGGGATCGTTGGAGGAATATTATCAAGAGGCCGGACGCGGGGGACGTGATGAGAAGAAAGCCTTCGCCGTGGCTCTTTGTTCCTCCACGGATAGCGCCAAGCTAAAGAAACGGCTGGCGGATGAGTTTCCGGACAAGGAGTTTATCTACCGGTCTATGAGGCGTTGGGTAATTATTACCAGATCGCCGTAGGGTACGGGCTAGATACGGTACACGATTTCTCGTTAACGGATTTTTGTTCCGCTTATAAGTTCTCTTTATTGCAAGCACATCATGCCTTGAAGATCCTTGGGTTATCGGGCTATATCGAGTATACGGAGGAGGTGGACAACGCTTCCCGCCTGATGTTCACGGCTACCCGTGACGAGCTTTACAGGTATTTAAGTGAGAACAAGCGAACGGATGAGGTGATTCAGACGATCTTGCGTTCTTACACCGGGTTATTCGCGGATTATGTTTATATAGATGAGAGCGTAATCGCTACCCGTGCGAGAGTGACGCCTCACGAGGTGTATGAGACCTTGGTAGGTTTATCCAGATACCGGATCGTAAACTACATCCCGCATAAGAAAACCCCGTTGATTATCTATACCCAGACCCGGGAGGAACAGCGGTATCTTTCCATACCCCGCTCGGCGTATGAGGAACGCAAGGAGCGTTTCGGGAAACGGATCGAGAAGGTGCTGGAATATATCAACGAGGAGCGGGTATGCCGTAGCCGCATGCTCCTATCCTATTTCGGCGAGGAAGATTCCGCCCCTTGTGGCTGTTGCGACGTATGCCTATCGAAGCATGAATCACAGCTTATGAATTGGGAATTCAACGCTATCCGGGAAAGTCTCATAAAGATATTGGCCGGGGAATCCCCTATCCCCGTGAAAGAGCTTATTGAGAAATTACCTTTCCCTCAAGAGAAAAGCCTCACGGCCATCCGCTTTCTGGCGGATCAAGATCCCCGATTCACATTAAGCGACGGCTATCTATCGCACGAGGATTCAGCAAAATAGCACGATGCCCATCGTAAGCTCCTTAGAATGCCCATTGTTAGCTTGCTAGAATGCCCATCATAAGGAGCTTACAATGGGCATTCTAATAAACCAAGTATCACCGCTTATAATTACTCCGATTAGATACTTGTTTTTCCGTCGGGAAATCAGCGGGAACCTTTTGGGTTACCTTGCCGGTAGCGGCCCATTCCGCACCTCTTAACAAGGTAATCTGGAAGCCGGCGCATTGCATAGCCGGACAATTCTCTACCGTTTCCCCCGCATGCCCTAGCATCGTATGGAATATACGGGCATTCCCATAATCAACCGTAAAGATCAACGGCTCCTCACGGCCGGAGCCTCCGGTCTCCTTGTCCGAATAAGCGGTATACAAGCAATCCTTTATATTTCCCGGGCCACGCATACGATCATATAACTCATCCTGCGCATGTTTCCATTTATTCGGCAGCCCCTTCATGATCGGATGCTCATGGTTCCGGGCATTCAGCACATACTCATGCTGCTTGCCATGAGAGCCACCCACGCCCGCCGAGCTATCCTTTATCAACTTACCATCGCTCCAATATACATAGGGTCCCGCTTTCTCATCCCGGTTCTCCCAACCGCCCAAGGCACAAATCTTATTGTATTCCGGCCAGTTCACGAAGGCGTTATCAGCGGCATGATAGACCACGACACCACCACCTCCTCGCACATATTCCAAGAAACGACGGTTTGTCTCTTCCGGCCAAGCATCCCCATTATAATCCAGCACCACCAGCTCGTAAGGACTGAAATCCAAGACAAAGCCGGACATATCCTTCCCTGCCTCAGGAGAGACCGCGAAATCCACGGAGAAGCGTCCCGAGTTCTCCAATATCTGTTTAAGCACCACATGGCTCACCTGCCAATTATGGTTATTCTGCCCCGTTATTAATAACGTCTTGATCGGCTTACGGGCCGACATGCCACATACAACCAGTAAAGCGGCCAAAAGGAAAACGATCTTCCTACAAAATACATGTCTCATGGTATGAATAAGATTTAAGTAAACTATAAATTATCCGTCTTTATTTAATAACAAAGGGAAGCGGCACCGAATAGCCCCGGATTCTCCAGCTTAGAGAAACGTATCTTCAAGTTCTTGATAGAGTTCGGATAAGCGAAATCCTTCAAGTCCTCATACATGCTCTCCTCAAACAACTCATGGGCGGCGGTCACCGAGCTCCGAAGACGATCATCTCCGGATCTACCGTCAATACCACGATCTTGATAGCGGCGGCCACATGTACACCCAACTGCCGGTAAGCCTCCAGCGCCTGCTCGTCCTTCCGCATCGCACGGGTGTACATCTCCTTCCCATCCACGCCCCATACGTTCATGAAATAGGAACCGCTACAGAAATATTCCAAGATCTGTCCTTGGTAGGGAATCATGCCAAACTCTCCCGAGCCACAATTAGCGTCGGCCAGCAGCTTGCCTTTCTGGATAATTCCACCCCCCAAGCCTGTACCCAAGGTGAGGCCCACGAAGTTATCAACCGTCTTTCCGTCGCCAAAGATACGCTCACCCAGAGCGAAGCAATTCGCATCGTTATCCACATAAACCGGCACGGAGAAGCGAGCCTCCAAGATCTCCTTCAAATGTACCTCCTCCCAATGCGGGATATTCACCACGTTATATACGATCCCCTTCTCACGATCCACCACGCTCGGCACACCGATACCGATAGCTACCACGCCCTCGTCCCACACGGAACGGATCACCTCTATCAAAGCCTCCAATGTCTCCCCGCAATCCGCGGCGTCCTGGGGAGTCGGGGCGTTCCCCTGAGCCACTAATCGATCCCCTGCGATACGGCCGGCACGCATATTCGTCCCCCCTAAATCCACTCCGATATAAGCGTTTTTCTTGACTACACTCATTCTTTTCACGATATTAATTAGATTATACTCCCACAAAGCTAACAAAAAAGGCAATGCTACGAATAACATTGCCTTTTAAACTGGTAAATTTAATACATCTATGCATTTTATTTTCCCCGGAGTCAACTCCATCCAGCACGTATACCGACATCGCCTCACGCCTACGTTCGCATAGGCCAACGTCGATATACGTGTGAGGCAATGCCGGTATACGTGTAAGACGCACCATTATAACTAACGCATCAAGCGAAGAACAATATCAATAATTGCGCCGTAAGCACCCGCAAAAACATGGTCAATGGGTATACCGTTGCGTAACCTACGGAAGGAGCGTCGTTTCCAGCCGTAGCGTTCGAGTAAGCCAAAGCGGGCGGATCCGTCGTACTACCGGCGATCAAGCCCATTAAGGTGAAATAATTGATCTTATAGAAATAGCGGCCTACACAACCGATGATCAGTAAAGGAACCGTCGTGATAATGAAACCGTAACCGATCCAAGCGAATCCGCCGTTGTTCACGATCGTATCCACAAAACCATCGCCGGCGCTGATACCCACGCAAGCGAGGAAGAGGGTGATACCGATCTCACGCAACATCAAGTTAGCGCTCTGGGTCGTATAGGTAACCAGCTTATAACGGTAACCAAAACGGCTAATCAAGATAGCCACGATCAGCGGACCTCCCGCCAAACCTAACTTAACCGGTTGCGGAATGCCCGGGAACGTGATAGGAATACTACCCAAGACAATACCGAGGCAATGCCGATAAAGATCGTGATCAAATTCGGCTCGTTCAAGCGTTTCATGGAGTTACCCAATACCTTCTCCACATTGGAGACAGCGGTTTCGGTACCCACCACATTCACACGATCACCCACTTGCAACGTCAGGCCCGGCGTAGCGACCAAGTCCACGCCCGCACGGTTGATACGGGTGATATTGATACCATATAATTTACGCAGTTTCAACTGCCCCAGCTTCTTGCCGTTCAACTCCGGTTTCGTGATCAAGATACGGCGGTTGATAAACTGGCTCTCCATACGAATCCATTGCTTGCGCTCCATATCGATCTCCTCGCCGATGAATGTCTTTACGGACTCGGCATCTTGATCAGTCGTGATCACGAAAATCTTATCATCCTCATTCAAGATCGTACCGGCGGAAGCGATCTCGATCTGCTTGTTATCATTACGCCATACACGGGAAATCACGAAATCCAGATGATCCATCAAACCGGATAACTCCCCTACCGTCTTACCGAAAACCGCAGGGTTCTTTACGACCAGCGAGATCGGTTTCGCCTCATTCGTATGCGAGGCATCCTCCTTATTCAAATCGTCATTCTCCTTATCGAAATTCACACGGAATACGTAACGTACGAAAATGATCGAAAGAATAATACCGATCACGCCCAGCGGATAAGCCACGGCGTAACCCAAGGCGATCGTATTATCTGAAACCCCGTACATATCGGAATAAGCCTGCTGAGCCGCACCTAATCCGGGGGTATTCGTCACCGCCCCCGATAAAATACCCACCATCGTAGGCATCGGAATACCTGTCACGAAATGCAATACCAAAGCCGTAGCCACGCCAAGGAAGACAATTCCACAGGCTAGCATATTCAACGTGATTCCCCCCTGCCTAAAAGACGAGAAGAAACCCGGCCCGACTTGCATACCTACCGAATAAACAAATAAGATCAATCCAAATTCCTTAAAGAATGAATCACATTGTGGTTAACCGTAAACCCAAAATGCCCTAAAATAATACCTACAAACAACACCAAGGTAATCCCAAGCGAAATCCCAAACACCTTTATCTTTCCCAACTGAATGCCGGCGGCAATCACGAAAGATAGTAAAAGGATAGAATGCCCGATACCTTCTCCCCATAATAAGTCGTTTATCCAATCCATGCTAAAATCTTTAAAAATCTTATTACCTATTAATAAAGACGCGAAGTTAGGCATTTACTTTGTGTTTTACAACATAACACCTATATTTACCTTCCAAATTAAAATTACATGAAAAAGATATATTACATTTTATCAGCACTGTTCCTTTGCGTGGTAGCCACCTCGGCGCAAGAAGCTGGAAAAACGGTAGTTATTAAAACCAATGTAGGTACTATGAAGGCCATCCTGTACGATGATGTGCCTAATCACACACGTACTTTTATCGAACGGGCGAAACGGGGGGATTTCAACGGGACCTTATTCACCCGTGTCCTGCCGGAGTTTATGATCCAAGGAGGAGCCCCGGATTCCAAGAACGCTCCCGCCGGTGCCAAATGCGGCTTTGGCGATCCTTCCGCCGAGATCCTGCCCGAGATCAACGAGAAATATTTCCATAAGAAAGGAGCTTGGCCGCTCCCCGCCAACCGGACGATGTCAACCCGCAAAAGAAATCGGACATGTCGCAATTCTTTATCGTGCAGGGGAAGGTCTATAGGGAAACCGAACTGGATACGTTAGAGCGTACCGCCAACTATCCGGCCCGGCAAAAGGCCTGAAGGAGTTTTACGCACCGGTCCGTGCCGAGTTGAATATGATAAAGATGAGTAACAAACGGGAATACCAGAAGCGATTGAGAATGATCAACGCCCAGATAGACTCCGTTATTCAAGCAACTCCCGGGCATTTGCTATTTACGGACAAGCAACGGAAGGCTTATACCACCGTAGGCGGTTGCCATCATCTGGACGGCACCTATACGATCTTCGGGGAGCTGACGGAGGGGTTCGACGTTCTGGATCAGATCGCTACCCAGCCGAAAGACCAGAATGACCGTCCGAAGAAAGACATCCGCATCCAAAGTATAACGATCGAATAATTCACCACTCCTATGTTAAAGAGAGATTTCATCATGGTACAGATCGAGGAACTGGGCAAAGTGATCGCCCAGATCATCTTCAATCGTAATTCCAACGATGGGGCACGCAAGAACCCCGAGTTAATCCAATCCGTCTACACATCCTTAAAACTGGATAACGATTTCTTGCTGAACACGCCTATCGACGGCATCCGCACTTATCTGGACGGTGATGACTCGTGTGGCCTCCAACGCATGGAACTGGCGACCAAGACCTTGCTGGAAGAAAGTTTCCTTTTGCCGGAGGCGCAAGGTAAAAAACTCCGGGCAAGAGCGAAAGAGCTATTGGAATATATCCAACGCAACGACACTACGTTCTCGTTGGAACGAGTGGCGTTGCTGGAAGAGATAAATAACTATTGAATAGATTGCGGATCGGTGGTAGGGCCTTCCACGACTAGAAGGCCATTCTCATTGATTCGCATTTTATCGATGAATACGACCCGCTCATCCCCTGTCTTCTGGGTACGCCCGTGGTAAACGCAATACATTTGTTTTCCGTCCTTCGACCAAGTAACGCTATTATGTCCGGTACCCGTGACGATACCGCCTTTTTCCACGTTCTTCTCCAGCACCGGATTATTAGATGCCTTCTCAAACGGTCCTAACGGATGTTCGGACACGGCATATCCCACCGCATAATTTGCCCCGCCGAAATAATTAGCGGAATACATCATATAATACAAGCCGTTGTGACGTAGCATGAAAGAGCCTTCCGTCCAACGACGTCCGACCTCCCCTTTGGTAACCGAGCGACTTTCCCATTCACTTTGCGCATCATCCAATTTTACGGGTGGACGCAGCAGAAGTACGGGTTCCCCAATTACGTGCGTAAGATCCGGAGCGACCTCCACCCCGTAAATCCAGCTTTCCTCAACGAAGTCGAACATGCCTTTCTTCTTTGCCTCATCGGCGATCTCGCTTTCTACCGGATGCTTATAGCAACAACGGGAATAATAGAGATAGGTACGGCCATCCTCATCCTCGATCAAGTTTCCGTCGATTACAGGATATCCCGGATCGAACAAAGGAGCATCGGCCAATTCCTTAAATGGTCCGGTCGGCTTATCCGACACAGCTACGCCGATACGGAAATTTTCCTCCTCGTTGGTCGGATTCTTCCGCCAATCCGCACTGAAGAACATATAGAACTTCCCGTCACGCTCGTACACTTCCGGCGCCCAGAAATTAGCGATTGCCCAAGAATCGGGCGTATTGCCCCGATAAACCTGCCCTTCCGACTTCCAATGGATCAAATCATCGGAAGAATAGGCGCAAAAACCGTCTACAGCCCCGGCACCGGTACCATACATATAATAACGTCCGTCCGAGGCCAACAATACGTATGGATCGCCAAACTGGACCGACAAAGGATTACTGTACGTTAACTCGGGCTCTTCCGCGGCAGACTTCTTTCCCGTACAACCCGCATTCAAACACATAAGAACTCCCAGACAAAGGGATATTCCTATTTTCATACCACTTTTCATTTTTCTTATTTATTGGATTCTAAATTATACACTCCTTCCGCACAACGTTCCCCGTCGATGGCGGCGGATACGATTCCTCCCGCATACCCCGCTCCCTCACCGCAAGGGAAAAGACCTTTTACCGTGACGTGTTGATAGGTATCCCGATCACGGAGGATACGAACCGGAGCGGATGTACGGGTCTCTACACCGATCATGGTTGCCTCGTTGGTCAAGAAGCCTCTAGAGACCTTACCGAAATAATGGAAACCTTCCCGCAGGCGACTGGTCACAAATTCCGGCATCCAAAAATGCAACGGAGAGGCCAGCAGACCCGGCGTATACGAGGAAACCGGTAAATCGAAAGAGTTCTTCTTCCGCATGAAATCATCCATGCGCTGGGCGGGTGCCGTTTGCTTCATGCCTCCGTTTAGCCAGCAGACCTCTTCCAGACGTTCTTGAAAGGCCATCAACGCTAATGGGGAATCCGCATCTACCTTCTCGCCATTCCGAAGATAAAGCTCCTCCTGCCCTACCAGTTCGGAATAATCTTCCGGACGGATCTCTACCACCATCCCTGAGTTAGACCAGCGGGAACCCCGGTTGGAAGGCGACATTCCATTTACCACGACCTGCTTAGGTCCGCTCGCCGCAGGAACCACGAAACCTCCCGGACACATACAGAAGGAATAGACGCCCCGGTTATTCGCTTGCGTCACAAAACTATACTCTGCCGCAGGAAGATATTTCCCACGACCTTCTTTCCGATGATACTGGATTTGGTCGATCAATTCCTGAGGATGTTCCAGACGAACACCGACCGCGATCCCTTTCGCCTCGATCTGGATCTGGCGTTCGTATAAATAGTTATAGACATCACGGGCGGAATGGCCGGTAGCTAAGATAACAGGCCCGTAAAAGCTCTTTCCCGTATTCGTCTCGATGCCGATCACCTCGTTCTCTTTCATGATAAAAGCATCCATACGGGTCTCGAAATGTACCTCACCTCCGCATCGCTTGATTTGCTCCCGGATATTCTCGATCACACGGGGGAGCTTATCCGTTCCGATATGCGGATGGGCATCCGCCAAGATTGAGGGACTTGCCCCAAACTGGCAAAAGATATTCAGTATCTTATCTACCGAGCCTCTTTTCTTGCTGCGGGTATACAGCTTTCCATCAGAATAAGCGCCGGCACCGCCCTCACCGAAACTATAATTTGATTCTCCGTTCACCTTATGCTCACGACTGATCAAGGCGATATCTTTCTTGCGTTCCCGCACGTCCTTACCTCGCTCGACGATGATGGGGCGCAAACCTAACTCTATCAAGCGCAAGGCAGCGAACAGACCTCCCGGACCGCTCCTACGACGATCACAGGTTTCCCTGCCGAGACATCTTTATACTCTATCGATTGATATTCCAGCTCGCTGGGCATCTCGTTCATGAAAACACGCAGTTTCACGTTGACAAATATCGTTCGCTGGCGTGCGTCTATCGAACGTTTCAATACACGTACGGCCCGGATATTTTTCGGAGCCTCACCCGTCTCACGGGCTACTACTTGCCTTAGCGATTGCTCATTAACAGCCTCTTCCGGCAATATCCTGAGTTGTAATTCTTTTATCATTGTTTATTATATATTAACCGAATAGTTGCCGAAAGGCTTCCTCCACTTTCTTTACCTGTACGATTTGAATCTTGCTCTTCGCCGTATCGAAACCTTTTAGATTATTATGCGGAATGATAATCCGGGAGAAACCCAGCTTCTCCGCTCCAAGATACGTTGCTCAATACGGTTGACCGGACGGATCTCTCCGGACAAGCCCACCTCGCCAGCCATACAAACACCCGGCTCGATGCTGATATCCAAGCTAGAAGAAAGGATGGAACTGATTACCGCCAAATCGATAGCCGGATCATTCACTTTCAAACCTCCGGCGATATTCAGGAAAACATCTTTCTGGATCAACTTAAAACCCGCCCTTTTCTCCAATACCGCCAATAACATATTCATTCGGCGTAAATCGAATCCGGTGGCGCTACGTTGCGGCGTACCGTAAACCGCCGAACTGACCAAGGCTTGCGTCTCGATCAAGAAAGGACGTACCCCCTCGATAGCGGCGGCGATGGCGACACCGCTCAGTCCCTCATGATTCTGGGTTAATAATAACTCGGATGGATTGCTGACCTCACGAAGCCCGTTCTGGCGCATCTCGTAAATCCCTAGTTCCGCCGTACTGCCGAAACGGTTCTTGATGCTTCGCAAGATACGATACATATAATGCTGATCGCCCTCAAACTGCAACACCGTATCCACGATATGCTCCAATACCTTCGGACCGGCGATACTGCCTTCCTTATTGATATGGCCGATCAATAAGACCGGGACACCGCTTTCCTTGGCGTATTTCAAGATAGCGGCGCTACACTCGCGTACTTGGGAAACACTGCCGGGGGAAGATTCCACGACTTCCGTAAAGATGGTTTGTATGGAATCTATGATCATCAAGTCCGGCTGGATATTGGCCGCTTGCGTAAAAATCTGTTCCAGATGCGTCTCGCATAGGATGAAACAGTTCGGATTATCATGCGATAATCGGTCCGCCCGGAGTTTCAACTGGCGACTGCTCTCCTCGCCCGAGACATATAGGGTTTTCAAGCCTGTCAAGCCCAACACGGTTTGCAAGACCAAGGTAGATTTTCCGATTCCCGGCTCTCCCCCGATCAAGACCAAAGAGCCTTTCACCAAGCCTCCGCCGAGAACCCTGTTTAATTCATCATCTTTTAAATCGATACGGGCCTCCTCTTCCGTCGTTATATCACGCAATAACACCGGACGGATCTTATTGCCCTCCATAATACCGGGAACCGGCCGCTTCACGGCAGGCTCCTTTGTTACAATCTCCTCTACATAGGTGTTCCACTCCCCACAATTCGGCATTTACCCAGCCATTTCGGGGAATCAGCACCACAGTTAGAGCAGACATATACGGTTTTTGTTTTCGCCATTCTATCTTGAATTTGGCGTAAAGATACAAAAAACTACTTTTCCCCTACTACAACGATCTTCTTTCCGATACCGCAGCCCTTCTTAATTTCCGGGCTACCTTTCTCCTTATACAAGAATCCGCGGAACATGCCACCACTGTTATAAGGCATGGCGATATTTCCTAGTTTATCCACGGCGATCAAGCGCCGTTGCCGGCGTTCGTATTCAATTCCGTATGGATGATATAATCCGCCGCTTTCTCTACGCTTTCCTTAAGGTATTTATAGCGGGCACACACATCGAACGCTACCGCATGACGGATAAAATACTCTCCATGCCCCGTACAGGAGACAGCGCAACTGTTATTATCCGCATACGTTCCCGCCCCGATCACGGGCGAATCACCGATACGCCCCCAACGTTTCTTGAACATACCGCCGGTACTGGTCCCGGCCGTTAAGTTCCTTGCTTATCCAGAACGACACAGCCTACCGTACCGTTCTTCTTACTTTCTTGCTTTAACTTCTCGATCCACCCCATCGTCTTGGGCGTAGCGAAATACATATTGTCTTCTACCATTTCCAAGCTTGTTCCTTGGCGAACTCCTCGGCACCGGCTCCGCTCAGCATGACATGCGGAGATTTTGTCTTTACGGCATAGGCGGCATTGATCGGATGCTTCACGTGTTTTAGGCCAGCTACAGCGCCTGCGCTTAAATCCTTGCCTTCCATGATGGAAGCGTCCAACTCAAAAGTTCCCTCCGCCGTACAGGTAGCACCAATTCCGGCGTTAAACAACGGATTTCCCTCGAAGTAATTAATGACGGCCATAACCGCCTCCGGTCCCTCGCCTCCCGCCGACAAAACTTTATCTCCAATCATTAAAGCAGAGTCCAATGCGGCGTAATATTGAGCCGACTTAACCGGATCTTCCTCCAATCCGGCCATCGCCCCCGCACCACCATGTACCACGATTACATACTCCCGGTCTTGCGCAAAAGCAATGGATGACACCATCAAGCCGTCAAGGCTATCATTTGTTTTAACATGCTATTATATTTAGTCATTTATACAATGTTCAAAAATAGAACAAATATCTGAATTATCTTAGAGACATAGACTTATTTCCCGATTTTTATCCGTACATTTACCTCGAACGGTAATCTCTTAAATAATAACATTATGGAAGAATACATCGATTCTATCATAAGAGTGGGAAAGATATTGATCGGAAGCATAATGGTCGTGTTCGTACTCTGGTACATCGTAAAGGATATTGTCAAGGCTTATGGGAAAGATTCCCATGAGCCGGATTAAAAAAAAGTGCCGTGGCAATATGACCACGGCACTTCTCTTTATTATATCATAGAGAGCTATTTCATTCGTTCGTATACCATACCGGTCCCGGCTGGCTGCCCATGACGAACTCCAATATCGCCCCGCTCATGATTTGCTCGTGGGTGATATAACTCTTATCATAAGGTTGTCCGTTCAGCTTCACGGATTGGATATAAATATTCTCCGCAGAGACCTCGGGAGCCAAAACCGTAAAGGTCTTGCCATTACCTACATGCATCTTCACTTCCGGGAACAACGGGGAGCCGATCTCATATTGGCCACTGATCGGATCAACCGGGTAGAATCCCATGGCGCTAAACACAAACCAAGCGGACATCTGCCCACAGTCCTCATTACCGCAAATACCGTCCGGGGCATTCAGATACAAATCATGTAATACCTGAGCCACGTATTTCTGGGTCTTCCAAGGCTGGCCGACCTTATTATATAAGTAGATCACATGATGGCTCGGCTCATTTCCATGCGCATATTGACCAATCATGCCTGTACTAAAGATAGGCAATTCCTCATCCGATTTGGGGACATAGGTAAACATACTATCCAATTTCTCGGCGAAACGTTCCTTACTTCCTACCAATCCGATCAAACCGTCCAGATCTTGCGGCACGGACCAGAAATATTGCCAACCATTGCTCTCGCAAATATCTTCCGTATAATCATCGGGGCTGAAATTAGCGGCAAAGTTTCCTTTCTCATCACGAGGCTGCATAAAGGAAGTTGCCGGATTGTACACATTATGATAATTCTGTGAACGTTTAAAGAATCGTCGGCGATCTCTTTCTTCCCCATCTTCTCGGCCATCTTAGCGATGCAATAATCATCGTAGGCATACTCCAAGGTCTTCGATAAAGACCAGTTCTCCCATTTTTTCGGATCGCTATAAGCCGGTACGTAGCCCAACTTCTTATAATCGCCGATACCCCGATAGTCATCCCGGTTGGCTGTCGCTATACAAGCCTCCAGCGCTTTCTCGGCATTGAAATCACCGATACCTTTCAGATAAGCGTCTACGATAACGGGCACCGCATGATAACCGATCATCATATTCGTTTCCCAGCCATAAAGGTTCCATAAAGCAAAGCCCCGTTCTGCTCATAGAACTTCAAGAAACCCTTGATCATATCATTCGCCCGTTCCGGCTCCGTATACGTAAACAACGGATGGGAGGCACGGTAGGTATCCCATAAAGAGAAAGTAGAGTAATTCGTCCATCCGTCCGCTTTATGGATTTGCTGATCCGGGCCGTAATAAGAACCATCCACGTCGCTATAGATCGTCGGGGCGATCATGGAATGATACAAGGCCGTATAGAATTTCACCATATCGTCCGTATTCCGGCTCTTCACCTCAATCTTGGAAAGCTGTCGGTTCCAATTCGCGCTAGCCTGCGCTTGATAGTAATCGAAATCATCCTTCGGGGCTTCCGCACGCAAATTCTTTCCCGCTCCCTCCATGCTGACGCCAGAGATTCCGGTCGTGACAAGGATTTCCTCATCCTTCTTCGTATTGAAATCGAAACGGGCCACATAGGCCGTACCGATCCAACCTTTTTCCTTGGTCACGATAGAAGTCGTATCCATATGACAAGCCACGAAAGGCTTAGAGAAACGGGTCTCGAAATAAACATGCTGCAAGGGAGACCAGCCTTGGGATAGGCGGTATCCACGAATCGTCGTAGAGTCTACCACCTCGATCTTGGAATCCAAGGTAAAGTCCCAATTCATCGCCTTCTTCAAGTTCAAGAATACCGAAGCCTCGGCCTCCGGGAAGGTATACCGCTGGATACCGCAACGCTCGGTAGCCGTAAGCTCCACGTTAATGTTATAATCCTTCAGCAATACCCGGTAATATCCTGCGGAAGCCGCCTCGTCATTATGCGAGAACGTGGAGTAAATGCCTAACGGCGCAGAGGCCTCTTTATAAGGACGGGTCACGGGCATAAAAGAGATATCGTATAAATCGCCTGCCCCCGTACCGGAAAGGTGCGTATGACTAAAGCCGGCGATCGTCGTATCCGGATAGAAATACCCCGAGATGCGATCCCAACCCGGCAAACCGTTATCCGGCTCAATTGTACCATACCAAAAGGAACTTGGGCTCCCGGGTAGGTATTGCCGGTAAAATCCGTACCGATCATGGGGTTCACATACTGCGAGTAATCCGCCTCCTGTTTCTTTTCAGGCGTGCAGGCCACGAGTGCCAGCAAAGAGACCGCCAATATAGACATGTGCTTCATGTTATGCAATTCGTTTTGAGTTTGAGCAAACATACATAAATTATTTCGAAAGAGAAACAGTTTACGGGAAAAACTTTCTATTTTCATCGGGGTGAAAATCTTTTTTCATCAAGGAGAAAATCTTTTTTCATCAAGACGAGAATTCGGTGGAATTCTTTAACTTTGTACAAAAACTACGATAACATGGAAGATAAAACATCGACACTTCGTTTGATCTATCCCCAATGGCAAGGTGGGATCGTGAATCATTGGATGCCCGACCTTCCTGCGGACGACGCTTCCAGAGGGTATTACCTTGGTGCTCAATTACTCAATATCCTCGCTCCCCCAAGTCCCCAGAAAACCGTGGAAGTACCCATCTCACTAGATATAAACGATAGGGAAACGGATCTAGGGGTCAGCGCCCGTAAGATTATTCTGAAACAAACAAAAGCGGCCCTTGAATTATTACATGAAAACACTCCGGAAAAGATCGTCACTTTAGGGGCGAATGTTCGGTGAGTGTCGTGCCCTTCACCTATCTGGCCGCTAAATACCCGGATGATATCGCGATTGTCTGGATAGACGCGCATCCGGATATAAACTTGCCGTATGACGAGTATAAGGGATATCATGCGATGGCCCTTACGGCCTGTCTAGGGATGGGTGATGAGGAGATTCTTCAATTATTACCGGAAAAGTTCAAGATCTCGAATAGTTTAATCGTAGGTTTACGCTCGTGGGACGAGGGTATGAAGGAACGGCAGAAAGAATTAGGTATAAAAGGTTTATCTCCGGAAGAAGTGGCGGCTGATAGCTCGCTTATCCTCGAATGGCTGAAAGGGACAGGTGCTTCCAAGGTTGTCATCCATTTCGATATGGATGTCATTGATCCGGCGGATATGATAGCCGGGGTCGGCGTAGAACCGAACGGGATGAAAATAAACGAGGTAGTACGTGTCATCAATGACATTGCGTCCGAATACGATCTAGTAGGGCTTACCGTCGCCGAACCGATGCCACGGATAGCGATTAAGCTTAGGAATATGTTGAGTCAATTACCACTGTTAAAAGCTTAAGTAATCAGATTGCCGTTCCGGTATTCTGATGGTGAGACTTTCAGCAATCGTTGCACGTAACGGCTGAAAAAGGACAAAGAAGAGAAATTCATATTGTCTGAGATTTCTTTCAATGTCAGGTTCTTGTCTGAAAGCAAGTGGGTAATCCGGGAGATGGTGAAACGGTCTATCCAGTAATTAGCTGTAAATCCGCTTGCTTTCTTACAAACTTCCGTAAGGTATTTAGGCGTAATGCAGAGCCGTGAAGCGTAATAGGATACTTCCCTGTGGTTTCGATAATCCCCCGCTTTTAGCAGATTTATAAATCGCTCCATCAACACTGCATTTTGTTCCGATACAGAGGGAGATTCATAAATTCGTGCATGGAAATCGTAAAGGTCGAGCACGAAGGTTTTAGCCAAACAACCGATTAGTTCGTCATGAAAACGATGCGTATAGTCCGTCAACCGCCCGCGGATAAGTTCAATATCTTCCATAAATATCCGCTGTTCTCGCTCTGTAAGCGACATGATCGGGTTACGGAGTAGTGTCAACTTTCCTATCACGTCATAATCATTTCGAGGGATATTCTTGAATGAAAAACTGTTCGAGATATAAAGTACCGTTACCTGAAAATCGTCGCTTATCTCTATCTTAGATATAAGTTCATTATGAGTAAATATAACGCAATCCCCTTTCCTCATCCGAAACCACTCGCCCGTCATCAGGAATGAAGCTTCACCCTCACGACAAAGCGCATGTGTACAATACCGGTCAAAACTCCCGGAAATCATATCATCAAGGTTGTCGGCAAATAGGATATCCGTATTCATAATCAGTTCTCTTGTTTACAGAGTAAAGATACAAAAAAACACGATATAAAAATAAAATCGAGACTCAACAACCGAAAAAAATGAAAATAGCACCGACTTTTATTTATCGTCATATCCGCTTATCAGACATAACTTTGCGACCACAATTTAAAATAACATTACGATGAACAAAACAGTAAAATTGAACAACGGCGTAGAAATGCCGATCTTGGGTTATGGTGTATATCAAATAGCCCCCGAGGAATGTGAACGTTGCGTATTGGATGCTATCAGCGTAGGCTATCGCTCCATCGACACGGCACAAGCGTACTATAACGAGGAAGGTGTAGGCAAAGCCATAAGTAAATGTGGCATACCTCGCGATGAATTGTTCATCACCACAAAAATATGGGTGACCAACGCCGGAGAGGAGAAGGCGAAAGCCTCCATCGATGAGTCTCTGCGCAAATTACAGACCGAATATGTTGATCTTCTGCTTATTCACCAGCCTTTTGGCGACTATTATGGAACATATCGTGCCATGGAAGAGGCTTACCGTGCAGGAAAAGCCCGGGCCATCGGCGTAAGTAACTTTTACCCGGACCGTTTTATCGACCTAGCGGAACATGTAAAAATAAAACCCGCAGTGAATCAAGTGGAAACACACGTCTTCAATCAGCAAGTGAAAGCAGAGGAAATCATGCGGGAATATGGTACACAAATCATGTCATGGGCCTCTTTCGCAGAAGGGCGCAATAACTTTTTCACGAACGGGATATTGACGGGAATCGGACAGAAATATAATAAATCTGTGGCGCAAGTCGCCTTGCGCTTCCTCATCCAACGCAACATAGTCGTTATCCCCAAATCCACGCATAAAGAACGGATGGCAGAGAACTTCGACGTATTCAGTTTTGAACTTTCGGAACAGGACATGAATGAAATAGCGAAGTTAGACAAAGCCCAAAGCCTGTTTTTCTCACATTATGATCCGGAATTGGTACGGTTCATATTGAGCCTAGAGAAAAACAGATAAACAAGGCCTACACAAAAAGAGGCGTAATCCATTATGGATCACGCCTCTTTTATATTACATTATTATAACTTTCGGGATTTATTCCTCATTATTATCTTCCTCATCCTCATTCTCCTCGTCTTCTTCCTTCGGGGCTTTTTTCACGAAGAACGCACTCAACTCATACAAACCGTAGAGCGGTAAGAATACGATACTTAACGTAAACGGATCACTACTTGGAGTGATGAACGCCGCACCAACTAACAAGCCGACAACAGCATGCCGTCTGTATTTATGAAAGAACGAGCGGTTTAGCAACCCTATCTGAGATAATAGCCAAGATACCAATGGCATCTCAAATACGATTCCCATCACGAATATCAACATCAAGAAGTTATCCATGTAAGAATCAAGGGATACCTGTTCCGTAATGGCGGCACTCAACTCGTAAGTCGCCAAGAAACGTAGTGTCATCGGGAACACCAAGAAATAACCCACTGAGCATCCGATAAAGAACATTATCGTTCCGAACAAGAATACCCAACGTACATTTTTCTTCTCATTCTCGTAGAGAGCCGGACTTACGAACTTCCAGATCTCCCACATCAAATAGGGGAAAGTCAATAATAACGCCAGCCAGAAAGAACTTGTCATATGCGTGAAGAACTGGGAAGCCAGTTTGATATTGACAATGTTCACATGGAACGTATCATTACAAAAGTCCGGGAGAAAAGAAAAATGAGAACTAATCTTACACATTTCCCGATAGACGATGAAATCGGAGCTACACGGGGCCATCACGATATTATCGAACAGCCACGGCATTACCGAGAACCCGGCTATAGCAAAAACAAAGAGCGCTAAAACAGAACGAAATAAAGTCCAACGAAGTTCTTCTAGGTGATCCCAGAATGACATTTCTTCTTGTTGCATCTTCCTTTACTTCTTTTCCGTATCGTCTAATTTGATATCGTCTTCCAAACCTTTTACACCGTCCTTGAAATTCTTCACGCCCTTACCGATACCTTTCATCAGCTCAGGAATTTTCTTACCACCGAAAAGTAACAACACAACAATGGCGATGATCACGATCTCGCCAGTACCTAAGTTTCCTAAAAATAGTAATTCATTCATGATATTATAATATTAGTCATTAATATTCTCGTTTCTATGGGGGCAAAGATACAATTTGTAATGAATAGTAGCCTCATTATTCCAAATTTATTACCTTTGCACCGTCTTAAAAAACTGAAATTAGAAAAAAATTAGAAAGATGAAAGCGTACGTATTTCCCGGTCAGGGGGCACAGTTCGTAGGTATGGGCAAAGACCTCTACGATAATAATCCTCTTGCTAAAGAGATGTTTGAGAAGGCTAACGAGATCCTTGGTTTCCGTATCACGGATTTAATGTTTGCCGGAACAGACGAGGATCTGAGACAAACCAAGGTTACTCAACCAGCGATCTTCTTACACTCTGTCATTCTCGCGAAAACATTAGGTGATCAATTCCAACCGGATATGACCGCAGGTCACTCATTAGGAGAATTCTCTGCCTTGGTAGCTGCCGGAGCATTGTCTTTCGAGGACGGCTTGGTATTAGTTTCCAAACGTGCCATGGCTATGCAAAAGGCTTGCGAGGCAACACCCTCTACAATGGCCGCCGTATTAGCCTTGCCGGACGCGACGGTTGAGGAAATTTGCGCAAGCATCAAGGACGAGGTAGTGGTTTGCGCTAACTATAATTGCCCGGGCCAATTGGTAATCTCCGGTTCTATCCCCGGTATCGATCAGGCTTGCGAGAAGTTATTGGCCGCAGGCGCTAAGCGTGCCTTGAAGTTGAAAGTAGGTGGAGCGTTCCATTCTCCATTGATGGAACCGGCTCGTACGGAGTTGGCTGCCGCTATCGAGACTACGACGATCAATAAACCTTCTTGCCCGGTTTACCAGAACGTAAGCACGAAAGCCGAGACTTGCCCGGAAACAATTAAGGCTAACTTGATCGCACAGTTAACCGCCCCGGTACGTTGGACCCAAAGCGTACAAAACATGATCGCTGACGGTGCCACTCATTTCATCGAGTTAGGCCCGGGCGCCGTTCTTCAGGGATTGGTTAAAAAGATTAATAAGGAAATGACTACGGAAGGTATGCAATAATTTACCTTTCAATGTAATAGAATAAAAGTCCGAAAAGGATGGAGGGTGATTTCCCTCGTCTTTTCCGGACTTTTTTTATATACGATGATGATTCGAAAAGATCTTGAATGCTAAACTAATCAAAGGCCAACGTTGTTTTATGCTATAAACACAATTCAGAATATAGAAAATGGAAACAGTACAACAGAAAAATAGGATTATCCTACTTTGGCCGGATGGAGCGCCCACTAGTAATGGATTGGCCGGCGTAGAATTGGAAGATGCCCCGAATGCCATATCCAATATATCGAACCCTTCCCTATTGGTTTATCCGGCGACGAAGCCGAATGGCAAGGCGATCTTGATGTGTCCGGGTGGTGGACTTTCCAAGATTTCGATCGGACATGAGGGGCGTGATATGTCCGCATGGTTTAACGCGCAAGGTATTACTTATGCCGTATTGAAATACCGGATGCCGAACGGACATAGGGAAGTTCCTCTGGACGATGTTCGCCAAGTCTCCGCATCCTCCGTAATTACTCGGAAGAGTGGAAGATTACGAAGGTCGGTGTCATGGGTGCCTCCATTGGCGGTTATATCGCCGGGCATGCCGCAATATTCGGGGTAGACGACGCACGTCCGGATTTCCAAATACTCCTTTATCCGGTTATCAGTATGCTACCTCATTTAACGCACCTTAAATCGAGGGAACGACTATTAGGAGCGAATCCCACGCATGAGGAAGAGGAAGCTTTCTCTCTGGAATTACACGTAAACTCACTGACACCTCCCGCCTTTATAGCGTTGGCTTCGGATGACGAGGCGATTAGCCCGGAGAATAGCGTGCTTTATTATCTCGCTTTGCTAAAGAACAAGGTGTCCGCCTCCTTGCATATTTACCCAAAGGGCGGCCATAGTTTTGGGTTCCGGGACAACTTCGTATACAAACGTCAATGGACTGACGAACTGGAGAAATGGCTAAGCACGATTGAGTAAATCTCAAAAAAACGGTGCCACACAAGTAAATGCGTGACACCGAAAAAGTATATATAAAACAGACCAAGCAGGTTCGCTATTTAGCGTTCCACCAAAGTGGAGTAGTCGTCAAGTCCGGGCCGCCCAAAAGCTGGAGAGCTTGCGCATAACCCACTTGATTATTCGTTTGGATATTCGCCGGATAACGATAACGTTTCGGGTAGAAATCCCAACGGCATTCCTTAGAGGTAGCGACCGTCAAAGGAACTTGATTCAATGGGTTGTAATCCTTCTCTACCGCTTGGTTCTCGAAGAAGGAAGACCTAAACGACGATGATCGCTCCAAGCCTCTTCCGGCAACCAAGGAACTTGCGCTATATATTTCTGGGTGATAATCTTCGTAAGGGCGTCATTATTATAAGCGCCATTCCGGTAGATCGAGTTATGGGGATATTCATACGTACGGCTTTTTACCTCCTTCGTATATGGGTCCGTATAACGGATCGTATACGATTTCGCCTCTGTCGTATGGTCGAAAGCGACGGAAGTACCTACACGGTTGTATTTCTGAGACGATAGATAATCGCCGACTTGGCTCAATAAGCCATGATACTCAAAACTAGCCGTAACACCAGACTCATAATTGGATTTAGCCGTTCCCGGAACTTTCCAGCCTTTCACCGCAGCCTCCGCCAATAAGAAGTAACTTTCCCACGGGCCGAAGAAGACACGCTTATTGGTACTCATTCGATATTGTTTCGACATAGAGGGATAATTATAATTCTTACCTGTCAGCTCACTTACCAGACCGGCTTTCACGTCCCATTCTCCGGCGACCCAAGTGCCCCACGTATATTTCGGATCGATCGTCAACATATTCTGGGTATTATCCGCCGGATTCTTCAAGTGAACCGGATTCACCTCGCTGGCCGCACCGATATAATCGGAATAAACCACGCCATCATCCCAGCCTACAACACTAAACAACTTCGGGGCACGGGGATCTACGTATTGAGGTATACCGTCGAAATAGAAACCGGCGCACGGATCATTCGTTGTCAGCGGGAAGTGCTGGTTCAAATACAAACCTTGATAATCGTATGGATTCTTCAAATGGCTTTTTAAGGAGTCCGGCAACGGAAATTCCTGTCCACCCAAACCAACTACCAAGTTCTTAAACGTCACGGACATTGCCTGCCCGTTCCAAGGACGAGACATCACGCTCGTCAGCTCATCCCAACCCTCTTTCTCCTGCACGGAAGCGATGTCGGTTGGCTCGGAAATAAATATCTTAGAGGCGGCATCCTCAAATTCCGCTTTCGCTAAGGCAGGATCGACAGCCGAGATACGCATCGCCAAACGCATACGCAAAGAGTTGGCGTACTTTTTCCATTTCGTAACATTTCCCGCATAGAAAGCATCCTCGTTAGCCATAGCGGACATATCCAAGGAGGGGTCTAACGCAGACTCAGCTTCCCGTAACTCTTTCAATATAAATTGATAGATAGCCTCTACACTATCGTACTCAGCCGGTACACCGGAGAAAGCGGCCAATGCGGGGATCGGCCCGAAACCGTCAGCTACTTCCGAGTTCAAGTAAGCACGCCAGATACGGGACATCTGGATCACGTTCTTATAATAAGGATAGGTATCCGCCTCGCCATTGGCAACCATCTGCTCTCCTAACTGGATCGCTTTGGTCACTTGGTTCAGCCAACCCACGGCGTAATCGTTACTCAAGTAGGTAGTACTATAATCATTGTTATCCGTACCGATCGTAAAACCACTTCCCCTATTGAAACGGGAAGCACGGTCCCAGTACAAGATAAAGATACGCTCGGCTATCTCTGGGTTCATCTGGTCTCCCATGATAGAGGCATTCAGGAACCATTGGGGCTTTACCTTATCCTCTCCCACAAGATTCGGGTCCTCATTGATCTCCTGAAAGTCATTACAGGAAGAAAGAAGAGCGGCCACCGATACCAATCCGGTAAAAAGTATATTTCTTGTTTTCATCTTCATCATTTTTATCGTAATTCAAATTATCATATATTCCATTAGAATCCCACGGTTACGTTAAACGTATAGGAACGGCTGGTCGGCGCGGCTCCATTCTCGAATCCGGTAGCGTTGGTATTCGTGGCGGCAACAGACTCGGGGTCGATACCCGGCAAGTTATAATGGATCATCCAACATTGTTACAAGTAGCGGATAGACGTACACGCTGGAAAGGCGTTTTCTTCAACATCTGTCGATTGAACTCGTAGCCAAAGGTGATATTACGCAAACGGACATTGGTGGCGCTATAGGTATAAACCTCTGGTAAACCATAATTTCCGGTAGACCCAATACGCTCCCAATAGTTCTGGGGAGTGACGGCGACCGTATTCTCCGCATAACCACTGCCCTGTTGAACCACGGTATTCGGTACCACGAATTCGGCACGATCAGCATTCACCACTGTTCCGGCGGCGTTACCCCGGGTATACAGGTTGGAGGCTGTCGCCGAATAGATGCTACCACCGATACGGAAGTCTATCAAGAAGCTCAGGTTAAAACCTTTATAAGAAAAATTATTGGTCCAACCCATCATCCAATCCGGACTCTGGTTTCCTACTTTCGACTTCTCGGTAGAGATCAAAGGCAAACCGTCATCACCTACGATGATCTTTCCATAGTAAGGACTATTCTCATTGGTCACACGCATAAAGGTCTGCCCGTAGATCTCACCATAATAACCACCTACCGGAGCTACGATCTGGATAGCGTCGAACGTCTTTATATCATATAGATTCACGCCCTCGTATAATTCTTTGATCTTATTCCGGTTCAAGGAGAACTGCGCCGTAGAGCTCCAGCTCAATCCGGCGGGATTGTCTAGAATCGTACCGTTCAAGGAGATCTCCAAACCCTCGTTCTGAATGTTACCCGCGTTAATCTTACGGGAAGCATAGCCGGAGAACGGGTCCATCGGTAAATCCAGTAACTGGCGGGTAGCGTTGGACTTATACCAAGCGGCATCCAAGCCCAATCGGTTATTGAAGAAACGGATATCGAAACCGGCCTCCCATGATTTAATCAACTCACTACGTACGTCCGAGTCGTAAAGTACCTTACCCGGTTTCGCCGTCGTATTCCCGTTGGGGTCCTTGCCTACAGAGTAGAAGTTATATAATTGATACGGGTCCAAGTCGTTACCAACCTCGGCGAAGGAGGCACGTACCTTAGCGAAAGAGAACCAATCCGGCATGCTTCCGCCAATCTTCGGCAACATATCGGAGATCACAAGCGATAAACTGACAGATGGATAGAAATAAGAGCGGTTGGCTTTCGACATCGTAGACGACCAATCGTTACGTGCCGTAACATCCAAGAACAGATAACCATCCCAGTTCAACTGCAACGACCCGTACAAGGAATTCATACGACGGCGGATCAACTCGGAAGTGACCGTCGGCTTATTCACGCCATTATTCAGCGAGAACAAGTTCGGCACCAACAACTCTCCGGCAGAAGCGTTCATCTTATTACGTTGCTGGAGCATCAAGTTACCACCGAAAGTAACAAAGCCTCCCAGCCGATCGATCAAGTTATCCTTCCGGGCCGTAGCCAAGAAACTGAAGTTATTCTCATAGAAGGTCTCCGATCCCTCGGTATACAGACCTCTCGGACTGGTATTACCACCGGCATATACTTTCTCGCTCTTCGTCGTGGTATAATAATCCGTACCACCTCTCAACTCAATATCGAACCAATCGGTCGGGGCATATTTCAAGGAAATATTTCCTAACAAACGGTTACGGGTATCCTCGTTCTGGCGATAACGGGTCACCCAATAAGGGTTCTCCTGCGGATTCTTGGAGGCATCATACCAAATCATATTGCCTTGCTCATCCACGTCATCCTCAAATTCACGGATATTCAAGGAACGAGGCAGGTTATAGATCGTATTGAAAGCATTCGAGGGATTCACGCCCTGAATCGGGCGGTTATGTGCGTTTTGATTGATATAATTCACCTTGGCATCTACTTTCCACTTTTCCGCCTCATCCAAGAAAGTGGTGGCACGCAAGGTAATATTCGTCTTGTTTAGTTTTGAGCGTGGGGTGATGCTAGCATCGTCGGAACGGTTTACGGAGGCGAATACCGCCGTCCCCTTTATGTTCTGCTGGAAGCTGACACCCTCGTTAAAGGAGGTTCCGGTGCGGAAAAAGCGTCGATATTATCATAAGTATGCAGGGGGATTTGATTGCCTCTCCAATCGGTTACCATTTGTCCCGTGGCTTTCGGTCCCCAGCTAAGGCGGGATTGGTTATCGTAAACGCCCACGGAGCCTTGTCCGAATTCGTTCTGTAAATCAGGTTTCAGGAAAATCGTCTCGGCGGTGATACCGGCGTTGATCGTAATACCGAGTCCCTCGTTCTTACGTCCGGACTTGGTAGTGATCAAGATCACGCCGTTACCGGCACGTGAGCCATAAAGGGCGGCGGCGGAAGCACCCTTCAATACCGTCATGGACTCGATATCTTCCGGGTTGATATCCGAAAGGCCGTTACCCATGTCCGCTCCGGAGTTACCCCATACATCATCCACGCCACCGGTGAAGTTATCCATCGGGGTACCGTCTACGACGATCAAGGGCTGGTTGCTACCCGTCAAGGAGTTGTTACCACGAAGTACGATCTTAGAAGACCCTCCTACGCCATTGCTTGAACGGACGATCTGCAAACCGGAAACCTTACCGGAAAGGGAGTTCGCCAAGTTCGGCTCACGGGAGGCCAAGAGGTCATCCCCTTTCAACTCCTGCATGGCATAACCCAAGGCTTTCTTATCCCGTTTCATACCCAAGGCGGTCACCACCACCTCATCGAGTTTCTGGGTATCTTCCACGAGTTTAACCGTAATCTCGGACTGGCCGGTATACGGGATGTCTTGCGAGGTATAACCGATAAACGATATCTGTATGATATCCCCTTTCTTCACGTTATCCAAGGTAAAATGTCCGTCCAAGTCGGTCATAGTACCATTGGTAGTTCCTTTCACGATTACGGACGCCCGGTAACGGTCCTAAGGCATCCTCAACTATTCCCGACACCTTTGCGTTTTGCTGTGAAATGTCAACCCTCGGAATCCCGGACATAGGCGTGGCGTATAAGTTTCCCGAGAACCCAAGCGCCCCTACCAACAGGATTAAGCTGACTGGTCTGAATCTTTTCAACATAACTACTGTTTTTTGTTTATTTTTCTAGACAATGTTTTAGTTTTTGCGTCAACAAATGTCATTTATCCTGTATAAACATAAAAAGGGCAGATATGTTTTGAGTTTAACATATACAAGAGGTAACTGGTGAGGATACCGCAACTACTCTCTCCTTACAGACAAAACGAATAAGAGTTATCCTTACTAACATCCATAAAAAATTGATTTACAGAAATTTTAACCAAAGGATAACCAAACCGTAAAAGAGGCAGGAAGCCGTTAGTTATTCACTTCAGAAGCCAATAAAAGTTCCAGTTTACCCATACAAATCATCACCACAAAAAAAAGAAGGCGTACCGACATTTACATCGATACGCCCTTTTCTCGTAAGAATATTATTCTCTATAATTTCCGAATCAGTTACAATACAAAGTTGTCAAAAGACAAGAAAAGACAAGAAGTAGATATCTTTATTTCCTATAAAGTCTAATAAGCATGAATAGTAATCGTCAGCACATCACCATTCTTGTCTGTGACACAAAAAACAGCCGAGTCCCCTTTACTTGCACTCTGTGTCCAAATTAACGCAAAACGTCCAGACCCACCGGGATTAAATTGAATATAGTCACTACCACTCATTTTTTGCCACAAGAAATCTCCAGTAGAAGGTTGAGTAAAACGAATTTCCACTGATTTCCCAGCTTCAATACCAATTGAAGTACTAGTCCTAGGTTCTCCATCCGCAAAAAGCGCTAGATTACCACTGTCTTTTACATAATAACCATCTATTTGGGCATTGCAAAAAACACTAATTGTTCCAAATAAAAACAATACCATTAATAACTTTCTCATAACTGTAAAATTTAAAAGTTTAACATTAAAAACATAAATCCTCACGTTGAATGATGATACATCCCAACGTGAGGATTCCTATTATTTTGCAGTAAAAATACTATTCATATTATTTCATATTCCACCACAAAGAAGTTGTCGTCATGTTCGGACCACCAAGTCTTTCTAAAGCTTGGTTATACCCTTCCAAGTTATTGGTTTGAAGAACTGCCGGGTAACGAAGACGCTTCGGGTAGAACTCTACTTTACATTCCTTGCAAGTAGCAGGAGTTAACAACACTTGGTTAGTTGGATTGTAAGCAGCCTCTACAGCTTGATTCTCGAAGAACGGCAAACCTAAACGACGGTGATCAGACCACACTTCCAAAGGCAACCAAGGATTCTGAGCGATGAACTTCTGCGTAATGATCTTAGTCAATGCATCATTATTATACTGACCATTCTTATAGATCGTATTTTTAGGATACTCATAAGTCGTTGTCTTATTCTGTTTCGTATATGCATCGTAATAGTTGATCGTATAAGCCTTAGCCTCTACCGTATGATCGAAAGCTACAGATGTTCCTACACGGTTATAAGCCTTAGATTGCAAATATTCTAAGAGTTTATCGGAAACACCGTTATATTCAAAACTAGCGGCGATACCTTTCTCATAATTATCCTTTGCGCTACCCGGAACATTCCAACCATAAACCGCAGCTTCCGCTAACAAGAAATAACTTTCCCACGGGCCAAACCATACACGTTTGTTCGTGCTATGACGGAACTTATCAGCCAAAGAAGGGAAGTTGTAGTTATAACTTGTATAGTCACCAACTAAACCGGCCTTATCGTTCCAGTTTCCGGCAACAACGGTCGTCCAAGAATATTTCATGGGAAGTTTTACTTCCGGCGCGGAAACTTTTTGTCCGGTCAGCACATCCGTATAATCTCCCGCAATCAATGTTATCTCATCCTTTACCTCGGAAGCGGCACCTATATAAGAAGGATAAACCACTCCGTCATCATACCCCGGAATGCTATACAACTGAGGCGCACGAGGATCGATATATTGTGGGATACCATCGAAAAAATAGCCCGCACAAGGATCATTTGTGGTTGTTGGGAAATGCAGGCTGACATTCTGGCCTAAGTAAGTATAAGGATCTTTCAAATTGGATTTCAACTCATCAGGAACAGGAAATTCCACACCGCCTAGTCCCACTACGAGATTATTGAAAGTAGTAGACATCGCTTGGTTATTCCAAGTTCTTGTCATGACACCTGTATACGGATCCCATCCATCTTTCTCCGCAACCTGGGCGATATCATCCATAGAGGCGATAAACTCACCCTTGGCAGCATCCTCAAACTCAGCTTGCGCCAAAGAAGGATTGACCGCAGTCAAACGCATCGCTAGACGCATACGCAAAGAGTTTCCATACTTTTTCCATTTCTTTATGTCACCACCAAAAAACGGATCATATTTGGACATCGCACTCATATCAATGCTCTCATCCAAAGAAGCGACCGCCTCTTTCAACTCTTTCAATATATAGGTATAGATATCCTCCACCTTATTATATTCTCCAGGAACACCGGTAAAAGCAGATAACGCCGGTATCGGGCCAAAGTTATCAGACAATTCAGAGTTCAAATAAGCTCTCCAAATACGAGCCATATTCGGGATATTCCGATAATAAGGATAGGCATTATCCACATCTAATTTGATTTTCTCCTCTCCGACCTCTATCGCTTGATTCGCCTTATTCAACCAACCTACACCATACGAGTTCGAAGTCAAGTATAATCTATTATAGTCATCATTATCCGTACCGATTGCGAAACCGCTACCCCGATCAAAACGAGCAGCCCGCTTCCAATACAAAATAAAAATACGTTCTGCTATTTCAGGGTTCATTTGAGCATCTCCAATGGAGCCATTCAAGAACCATTCCGGTTCCACTTGCTCCAAATCAGCCTTATTCGGGTCTTTGTTGATATCCTCAAAGTCATTACAACTTGTAACCGTTGTCAATGAAGCGACCGCCAAGGCTCCTAATATAATGATATTTTTCGTTTTCATATTATCTCCTTTCTATTAGATCCTACAGTTAAATTAAATGTATAAGAACGATTTGTAGGCGCGCACCATTCTCGAATCCTACCGCATTCGTATTTGTAGCTGCCACAGATTCAGGATCGATACCCGGCAAATGAGAAACAATCATCCATACGTTATTACAAGTCGCGGACAGACGCAACTTTTGGAACGGGGTTTTCTTCAACAAATTCTTATTGAACGTATATCCTAAAGTAATATTTCTCAAACGGATATTCGTAGCGTCATACGTAAACACCTCCGGCAAACCATAGTTTCCTGAAGAAGCGATACGCTCCCAATATCTTTGAGGCGTAACAGCGACATCATTCTTCACATACTCATCACCTTTTTCATGATTGAGTTTGGAACCACGAAATCAGCACGATCACCATTCACGACCGTTCCGGCAGCGTTACCATTCTTATGCAAAGAAGAAGTCGTCGCCGAGTAAATCTCACCACCTATACGGAAGTCGATCAAGAAACTCAAATCAAAACCCTTATAAGAGAAATTATTCGTGAGACCAAGCATCCAATCCGGGTTCTGATTACCGATCAACTCTTTATCTGTCGTAATCAAAGGAAGACCATCTTCACCTACCACGACCTGCCCATTGTGGCGAACAAATTTCTGTCCATAAATATCACCATATTTACCACCTTCGGTAGCGGCAATCTGTAAGACATCCACAGTCTTGATATCATAGACAGTCACCCCTTCGGTTAATTCCAAGATCTTACTTCTATTCAAAGAGAAATGAGCTTGCGCATCCCAGTTAAACCCACTAGCAGTCTGCATAATAGCACCATTCAACGAAAGTTCGAAACCTTGGTTCTGGATATTACCCGCATTCACTTTTCGAGATTCATATCCGGAAAAAGCATCCATCGGAATATTCAGCAACTGATTGGTCGCATTTGTCTTATACCAAGCGGCATCAATACCAAAACGGTTATTGAAGAAACGTAAGTCGGCACCAACCTCCCAAGACTTGATCAACTCACTCTTAACCGAAGAGTCAAACAAGGTACTTCCGGCAGAAGCCATACTATTACCATTAGCATCCTTAGAAATTGTATATACATTATATAACTGATAAGGATCCAAATCATTACCTACCTCAGCGAAAGAAGCACGCACCTTCGCGAAACTAAACCAATCAGGCATACTTCCTCCGTTTTTCTGTACCATATCAGAGATTACAGCAGATAAGCTAACAGAAGGATAGAAATAAGAACGATTCTCTTTTGACATAGTGGATGACCAGTCATTACGTGCCGTAACATCCAAGAACAACCAACCATCCCAGTTCAACTGGAGAGATCCGTACAAAGAGTTCATTTTACGCTGGGTCAAAGAAGATGTAATAGAAGGTTTATCAACACCATTATTGACATCAAACAAATCAGGAACCAACAACGTTCCCGCACTTGCATTCATTTTGGTACGTTTCTGCTGCATGATGTTACCACCAAATGTAACAAAACCACCCAATTTGCTGATCAAATCATCCTTACGCGCCGTAGCCAAGAAGCTAAAGTTATTCTCATAGAATGTCTCAGAACCTTCAGAATAGCTACCTTCCGGCTTCGTATTACCTCCTGAATATAACTTTTGAGTAGTCGTGGTAGTATAATAGTCAGTACCTCCTCTCAGCTCGATATCAAACCAATCCGTAGGAGCATATTTTAAAGAAGCATTTCCTAAAATACGATTACGCGTATCGTCGTTCTGACGGTATTGAGTTACCCAATAAGGGTTCTCCTGTGGACTATTACTTTTATCATACCAAACCATTTTCCCTTGATCATCCACACAGTTCTCAAAATCAAGAACATTCAAAGAGCGAGGCAAATTATAAACGGTTGAAAATGCGTTGGATGGGTTTATACCAATGATCGGACGATTATGGGCGTTTTGGTTTACATAGTTCACCTTCGCATCCACCTTCCATTTCTTAGCCTCATCCAAAAATGAGGTAGCACGTAACGTTAAATTCGTCTTATTCAGACTTTGCTCTGGGGTTACACCCGAGTCATCTTGGCGATTGAAAGAAAAGAACATAGAGGTTCCATTCACATCTTGCTGGAAACTTACGCCTTCATTGAAAGAGGTACCTGTACCAAAGAAAGCGCCAATATTGTCATAAGCGGCCATTGGCACTTGACGTCCGTCATACGTAGTAATAGTCTGTCCTTCAATCCTCGGACCCCAGCTCAGATTGGTTTGGTCATTGTAAGCACCAACAGAACCCTGTCCGAAAGAACTTTGCAGTTCCGGCAACATAAAAGGAGTATCCGCCGTAACTCCAAAGTTCACATTGATACCCAGACCATCATTCTTCTTTCCTGATTTCGTCGTAATCAAGATAACACCATTACCGGCACGAGAACCGTAAAGAGCGGCAGCGGAAGCACCTTTCAATACAGACATAGACTCGATGTCTTCTGGATTGATATCCGAAAGACCGTTACCCATATCCGTACCGGAGTTACCCCAAGCATCATCTACACCACCGGTGAAGTTATCCATCGGAGTACCATCTACAACTACCAACGGCTGATTAGAACCCGTCAAAGAGTTCGCACCACGAAGTACAATCTTCGAAGAACCGCCTACACTACCACTAGAACGAACGACCTGCAAACCGGAAACCTTACCGGACAACGCATTGGCGATATTGCTCTCGCGAGAATCCAGCAAAGCGTCTCCCTTCAACTCTTGCATCGCATAACCCAAGGACTTCTCAGATCGCTTCATGCCTAAGGCCGTAACCACGACCTCATCCAATTTCTGGGTGTCTTCCGCTAATTTGATAACGCCTACCGGTTGGCCGGTATACGTAATTTCCATGGTGGAGTAACCAATGAATGAGATTTGGATTACATCACCATTCTTGACACCTTCCAAGGTGAAATTACCGTCCATATCGGTAATCGTACCATTGGTCGTGCCTTTCACGACAACAGACGCTCCGGTCACTGGGCCGAAATCATCTTCCACTGTACCTGTTACTTTCCCGTTTTGCTGGGAGATAGAGGTACCTTGCTCAACAGGTGCGATGTTGGCATACATGCTTCCCGAGAAGCATAACG
>ENA-OQCK01000088-OQCK01000088.1-human-gut-metagenome-genome-assembly--contig:-NODE-88-length-51342-cov-2.996524_pt1 | contig 51342 bp, 60 predicted proteins | sample MGYA00242498_ERZ504578 | MGnify/ENA primary metagenome ERZ504578 (study PRJEB26092, sample SAMD00036229) | human gut metagenome | host: Homo sapiens | study: EMG produced TPA metagenomics assembly of...
CAGGATTTCCGCATTGGAATTCCCGGGATGTGTCTGCAAGTATTCGGGGGTTATCTTTTCATTAAGTATCTGATATGTAAATAACTCATTCGAAGAATAATTAAAGGAGGTAACTTTTTCCTAAAACGAGAAAGTTACCTCCTTTTTAGTCATCGGATAAATTGTCTTCCGTTATAATAGGAGAGGAGTTACTTCCTTCTTTTGCATATTTAGTCGGACTCATCTTATAATGTTTCTTGAATACCTCCCGGAAGTATTTGCTTTCAGAGAAGCCGGTCATATCTGAGATTTCGGCAATAGTATGTCCACCTTCTTTTAATAGTTGTGTAGCACGTTTCAAACGGGTAATTCGAATCAGATCTGTCGGAGACTGTCCTGTCAACGCCTTCAGTTTACAATAGAAACTAGTACGGCTCATGTGATGCAACTCACAAAGTACATCGACAGAGAAACCTGTATTATCCATATTTTCCTCAATACTTTTCTTTACAGCGGATATAAACTGCCAATCAAGACTGGTGGTTCCGTTTGCTGACGGTATCATAGGTTCCGAATCAATATCCAGATTAGCATATCTGCTACGTAACAACGCCCTGTTAGCCAATAAGTTTGCAATACTTGCTTTCAATATTCTCACGTTGAAAGGTTTGACAATATATGCGTCTGCACCGATTGACATCCCGTCAAGAATGTTGTTTTCATCTCCCAAAGCTGTAAGCAGCAGTACCGGAATATGTGATGTCTCAATATCATTTTTTATAGCGACACATAGCTCATCGCCTCTCATCTCCGGCATCATGATATCTGAAAGAATAAGGTCGGGCCAGAATTCTTTTGCAATAATTAGTGCTTCCCGCCCATTTCCGCAAGCTTGTACGTGATACATCGAAGATAATGAACTGACCAGATAGGAACGCAATTCATCATTGTCTTCTACAATTAGAATACGTTGTGAGTTTGTTGTTTCTACGGTATTCACCGGTGCGGCAGAAATATTGGGAACTGTCAGTTCAGGAGTCTGTTCCAACGGTTTGGCTGGTGGAATCAAACCGGCATTCTGAAAATGCTTATTACTTTTCGGGAAAACAATCCTGACAGTAGTTCCTTGATGTTCTATACTTTCCACATTAATCTTACCACCATGAAGACGAACTAATTTTCCTACCAGCATTAGCCCGATGCCACTACCCGTAACTTTGGAATTAATAGCATTACTGGCTCGGAAATGGAGCTTGAACAACTTACTCTGCTCACTGGATGGAATTCCAATGCCCGTATCCTCAATTATTACTTTCCAAGAATCATTACTTTCGGATACTGAAACACTTACTTTACCATTCTCCGGAGTGTATTTTAGTGAATTTGATAAAATGTTTTTTAGAATTGAATCCATTTTCTCCTTATCAAACCACACATTCAAATAACTGAAAGAACTCTCATAGGTGAAGTCAATATGTTTGATAGCAGCATAGGAAGAAAAAGTTTCATATACTTCGTGCATATAGGTGTTCAACTCATATTCGGAAACACACAATTCTGAAGAATACACATCCGCACGCTCAAAATTAATAAGATTGTTGGTTAACCGTAAAAGAGTCCCCACATTTCTTAATGCAGTATTTGCACGAGTTATTCCGTTGGCGGATAAAGGTTCTTCATCCAGCAGTTCCTCTAAAGGAGCTTTAATCAGAGTTAGCGGAGTACGTATGTCATGAGCTGTATTAATGAAGAAACTCGTCTTTTCATCTGAAATTTTCTTTTGCTTTCTTAAATTCATAACCCGTAGAATAAAGATGAATCCCAAAATTACTAATAACACGTAACAAGTGATTGCCCACCAACTAGACCAAAAAGGGTGCGTAACGACAATTCTCATTGTACGCTCTTCAAAAACAATATCATGTTCTTCCCTTGAAATGGCACGTACATAAAGAGTATATTTTCCCGGTGGCAAATTGGTATAGCGAATCAGATTGGCTGTTCCCGGTTCGGTCCATTTTTCGAAGAAACCATCCAACTTCCATGCATAGAGAGCATTTCCCGGAGAATCATAGTTGATAGTGGAAACTCTAAATGAGAATGTATTCTGATTATATTTCAGCTCCAACACATCCGTATCATTGATACTTTTCTCCAATGGAGAATCTTCTTCTCCCGGATATACAGGCTGGTATGAAATATTCAAATCGCTGAATATCATCTTTGTATATACATAATCGGGGAACTTTACATTTTGGGGAAGTTCGATAGCTCCGTCCGTACTACCAAATACAAAGTTCTTATTTTTACGTAATACTCCGGATGAAGCATTGAAATAGGCAGGCAATAATCCTTCTCCTTTGGTCCAGTTATGGAATATTTTTTCCTTCGTATGAAACTGGTGACCCCATTTTCCGTACTCATCATGATTCGTCCGTCAACTTCAGGCAAAATAGTAAAAATGCTGTTGGAAACAAGTGCGGAATTTTTAGCTATATAATGCTCAAATTTCTTATTTTGTGCATCATATATAAATACTCCCGCTCCATTCGTACCAACATATAGCAGTCCGTTATCTGCTTGATAAAGCGTATTGATGTAGGTCGATCCGGCTTCCAACTTAATATATTCGTATTTCCCGGAGTCTCTATTCAGCAAATACAATCCCATTGCCGTTCCGATCCACATATTATGACTATCTTTTTCGGCAATAGCTGTAATAGAACTTACTCCCGGATATAGGCGAACACTGTTAGTTGCCAAATCAAAGCATTTTAAATTATAGTATCCTCCCGACCATATATGTCTTTTGAGTCTTTTATCATATCACGGATATATTTATCCGGGCGCATATTTATGTGTGAAAGTAAATAAGGAGAGAAATATTCCACGGATAAATCTGCTTTATTTATCTTGTATATACCGGAAGTATAGCTCCTGCCCAGATAATGCCGGGTGAAACCTCACATAAGTTATGAATATATGATTTTTGTCTTTTAGCTGATGATTGAAAGAACTCAGAAAAGAATGCCATTCTCCCGTTCCCGAATTGTAAAGACTAATGCCGTTACTCGTACCAAACCATAAATCTCCATCACTGTCTTCAATGACAGCGTGCACCTGGTCATTGACAATGGACTGCTTGTTGCCCATAGAGTGTTTCATCCAATGATAGTTTCATAACGATAATCTATAACTGTAATTCCTGTGGGATAATTGGCAAGCCATATTCGTTTTGATTCATCAACAAATACGTCATTGATGTTGTCACCATTCATTTCATTATAGCTCTGGTAATTTGCTGATATGTAACGTTCTAATATGCATTTGTTCATGTCTAGCTTATATACGCCCATGCCTTCGGTTGCCACTAATAGTTCTGTTTCATTTAATGGTCTGATACGGGTTATATTCACATCACTAAGATCTGCTTCAGGCCGGATAATCTCTTGGGAAAGCATATCATATACAAAAATACCCCTCTCAAATGAGCCGATATATAATTTTTTTTGCTGTTGCTGGAAATACAACACACTTACTTGCGTATGAAAATAATCAAGCGTCTCGGTAGGATAATTTGTAAAGCACCGTTTTCCAGTTTAGCATACCTCACGCCTGTTTCTGTTGCTATAAAGAAATGATTGTCATCTATCTGCTCTATGGCTGTATATTGCTGTGTAGTATATTAGGGAACTGAAATGTATGAGCATTTTTGATATTGTATAATACAATAGAATCATTGCAGCATAACCAAATATTATTGTTGTGGTCTACATAACCATAATTAATCGTTTTCGATATATCCGGTAGTTTATATCCTATCGTAAAACGATCATATTGCTTTTCATATTGAAAGAGACGTCCTTTTCTGCCAATCACCCATAAACCTGCCTCCGGAGTAGCATATAACCAACCGAGGTGTATTTGGGAAGCAACGGAATTATCATCTTTGTTCAGTTTATAATGCTTTATATCTTTACCATTATAACGATCCATTCCTTCATTGGTGAGAAACCACATATAGCCTTGATCATCTTTCTGAATGTTGAATATCCTTCGATTACTTAATCCATTTTCTATTCCTATATATTTGTAAGTTTGTGCCGTGACCAGAATAGGAAACAAAAGGAAAATATATACAATGTATTTCATATAATCATTTATTTTTAAATTGTTTTTAACTGCTATTTAAAAATAATAGTTTACGAAACTATACAAAAGCGATGAGAAAAACAAAGAAATGTAGCACATTCTTATAGAAAACTTTCGTTTGGAAATTTTTTGTTTCCTAAGTTGATTATTTACTTAACGAAGTTGACTTTTCTGAAGCTTTTTTTGGTATACCCATATACTTAATATAAAATAAACGAGTACTTGAATCCATAAAGTAATATATTCTGGTCGTATATCAGCCATACTTGCTCCCATTGAATTTAATTGTACAAAAGCAAGTGTTGCAGGAGCTGCCGGAAGAATATAATGTGCCGCTTTCCAATACCAAGGCATTAACTCCATTGGGTAAGAAACTCCGGAAAGGAAAATCAATCCGACTGAAAAGAAAGCTATCATTAACAAAGGTGCTTCCGAATCGGTAAAATAACGGGAAGCAGCCAGTCCGAGGAAAGAAGTAGCTATCAGGTAAGGAATCATTAATAGCACAATATACAGACCATTTCCAATATTGGGAATACTGAAAAAATAAGGGAGCAATCCTAATAAAAAGAAGAAAGATAGCATACAATCCGCAATATACAAATGCCTTTCCTGCTACAATGCGTATGGCGGCTGCCCAAGTATGGCCGAAAGGAGCGTAAGTACGGATTCCGTCTGAACTATATTCTTCTCCGGTCACCATACCGATAACCATTAGCAAAGTTTGAAATATAATAATCATCATAACGGCAGGAATCAGGTAGGAGCCATATCCTTCCGTATAATTATAAAGTGCGGTCCCTTCTACATTGATCGGTTTTGCCATAGTTACAGCCAATAATCCTGTGGGGGCAGAAACACAGCTTCATCGGGTCGGTATTTATCGTTAATCGCCAACATCACACGTGACGAAGCTCCTTGTAAGGCTTCAAAGTACAAAAATGCATCAGTTGTTGCATAAAGGGAAAAAATAGATTCATCTCCACGAAATACCCGTGCCTCAAAATCGTGCGGCAGATACAGTATTCCTTGTACTTTGCCTCGTTTCATCCATTCTTTGGCTTCATTATAGTCCATTGCCTGACTGTAAACATCAGCTTGCGGAGTAGCATCTAGCCAACGGATAAAATTACGGCTCAACTCACTGTGCGAATTGTCGACTATGGCGATAGGGACATCTGTCACAATGTTAGGGGCATACATATAATTATAGAGTAACCCGTATACAAAAATACCTCCTATCAATACTAACAATACTGCATAGCTGGTACTGATAGCCAGAAATTCACGCTGAATGATGAATGATAACTGTTGTAATTTACTTAATGTTTTCATACTTATGACTTTCTATGGCTCTTTTTAAATGAGGAAGCAACGAAAAAGCGAGCAGGGGGAAAATACAAAGAAACATGGCCGATGGCCAAAGCTGGGTAAAACCGCCACTCCCGTAAAGCATATTCTGCATCATTTCCGTGAAATGCCGGACTGGGAAAAGATAGGAAGCATCCCGAACCAACGGATACATATTGGGAACAGGAAAAGTTACCCCGGATAAAGTAGCTCCCAAAGAGCCTACCATAGATACTATGCTAATAATCAGTGAAATGGCAGGAAATAATGAAAATAGGAACAATCCCAATGATTGTGTCGCAATAATGAAAAGCATTGTCATTATATTCATTAGCCACCAACTCCCTTGAAAGGGAATATGTAGAATTCCGAACATCACATAATTGGCCAGCCAACCTATCAGGATATATATAATAGTATAAGGCAACAGTTTTCCTAATATCGCCGTTACCATATTCCCTTTTGCAGCAACTAGCCAATCAGTTACTGTACGAAACTTGATTTCAATGCCGATTGCGTATACTGTAGTCAATAAAATTAATATTTGAAATAAGACAAAGAAAAACGGCTGGCTCAAATAAACGGAGTAATCCAGACTTGGATTATATATTGGATGATTGCTTGCCTGTACTGGCAATAAGAAAGTTGTAATCTGATCTTGTTCCACTCCCAGAGCAACAGCTTGCATCACAACAGGAGAGAGTGACACTGGAGCCAATGCTGTTTCGAATGCAGCCATTAACTCGCCACCTACAGACAATAAAGCATAATGATAGTAGTAGGAAAGAGTTGCATCTTGTCCTGTAATGGCGTCTTGTTCAAATTTGGGAGGAATAGAAAGATAACCATAAATTTCTTTTCTTTGTACGGCTTCCCGAACGGCTGCTTCATTCACGAAATACTTTGTTACTTTAAAAGTCGGTACGGCAGATATATTTCGAATAATACTACGGGAAGTAGCGGTATTATCCTGATCGACAATGCCGATAGGAATATTTTCCATTTGTCCGTTGCCGAAAATAGTTGCCATAAAGAAGAGTGTGAATAATGGCAGGATGATGCAGACACCAAAATAAAGGCGTCGCGAAGTCATTCGTCGCCACTCCCGGAGTAGTACGGTACGAAAGGTGAATATGTTTGTGATGGACTCATTCTTTTATTAATTTAACGTCAGTAATACAGACATTCCCGGACGCAAATCTTTTATCTTTTGAGTAGGGCGAGCGTGGATCTCAACGTGCGCAGGTCATAACTACCAACCTGTTTGGTTGATTTCCAGGTTGCGAAACTACCTAACGGACTAATATAATAGATTTTAAATTCTATATTCTTTTTATCGATAGCAGGTACGTCTGCAACAAACGTTTCACCCATTTTAAATTGTGGCATTAAGTCTTCGCGTACATTAAGTACAACATGAACGTCATTCATGACTACCAGATTCATAATAGGAGTTCCCGGTGCGACCAATTCACCGCGTTTAGGGAAGATTGTGGCTATTTGTCCGTCTTCCGGTGCAGTCAACCGGGCATCTACCAGTAAGGCTGAGACTTCATCAACAGTACTTCGGGCAGCATCTACCATACTGGCGGCAGATGCTTTGTCTTCCGTCTGTGCACCATCCACTGCCATTTGATATTGTTCGTAAGCAGCGCGTTCGGCTGCTAATGCTGCCTTATACATAGCTTCTACTTCGTCTTTCCGTTGAGAAGTAACTACACTGTCCTTGTATAAAGTAAGTATACGATTATAAGTTATTTTCGCAAGTGACAGGTCACTCTTAGTCTTATTCCAGAGTTGCAATGCAGTGGCTACAATCTGTCGTCGGGTGCCGGCATTCAATTTTTTGTTTTGCAGTACTGCTACTTGCTCCAATGCATTGACTTGTTGAAACTTGGCGTGTACTTCCGGACTATTAATTACTACAAGAGTGTCTCCCTGACGCACCCAATCTCCCTCTTGAACGAGAAACGTATCAATGCGTCCGGGAAGTTTTCCGCTGATACGGATTTCTGTGGCCTCTGCTTCTCCTTGCAGAACCAGTGGTTGTTTGTGCATCAATATCATTCCAAGGGCGGTAAAGATACCGAGACTAGCAAAATAATAACAAAAGCCCATGAAAGGTTCTACTAGTTGGTTTCATTGTTTGTTACGGTTTAGGTTGATAGTTTATAAATTGTTCAGGTGTACCACAAAGTGAAAGTAAATTCATTAGTGCTACATCATACTCATAATAGGCTGCCAGGCGAGCTACTTTTACACTGGCAAGCATTGTTTCGGCATCAATAACTTCGGTGGAAGTTGCCATTCCCTCTGCAAATGATTTCTTCCGGATACGTACAAGTTCCTCACTTAAAGCAATCGTAGCATTCAATGCTTTTGCATTATCCTGTGCTTTTTGCAATTGCGTATAGAGTTTATCTACTCCAACTGCTAGATCGTCACGGGCTTTCATCTGTCCGAGGGCTAATGTTTGTTGAGTTAATTTCGACTGCCGGATCTTCTTTTCACGATCTAATCCGTCGAATAGATTCCATGTAAAGCCAATGCCTATCATTGTACGTGGCAGTAAATTACTCTGAATGCCATGCGAATATAAGGTCTGTTTTCCGAAAAGGGCTATATTCGGCAGATAGCCGCTTTGAGCAATCTTCACTTCCTGTTTGGCAATATGTTCTTGTAGCTGTAACTGGTTAAGCATATAGTTCCCACTGTTAACAGATAGGTCGAAAAGCATTTTCGGCGGCAAAGAGTCATTCATAAAAAGTGGAGAAGTGGGAACAATGTTTTCATCCATATCTTTTTTATTCAGTAATACCTTGAGCGTATTTTGAACCACAGTTTCATCTTTTCGTGCAGCATCCAGTGTACGTTTGGCTTCGTCCATATTTACTTGGGCAAAAAGCGTCCTGCTTTGTCAATCATTCCGGCAGCTTCCAGTTTCAGTGCATTCTCATAATGTTTTTGCAGTCCCTTATAAGTTTCTTCCCGAACGGTTACGATTTGCTGTGCCAGCCGTAATCCGTAATAACTTTCCGTTAACAGATTTTGTTGGGTAGCAGCAGTCTGTGCCCGGTTTTCACGTGCCAAGTCCACCATTGTCCGACCGATATTAGTTGCATGAAATCGTTTTCCTCCGGAAAAGAGTACCCATTCTGCAGATAAATCAATAGAGGTTAAATTACGTGGAGTCAGGGGGAAAACAAGAGTATTTGCCCCTATCTGATCCAGAATCGCCGAAATAACTTGATCGTCCGGAATTATGGAATGTACAAAATTCTTTGCCGGATCTGTAAATTGAGACAACGGCTGTTTCACCTCGATCTTCTCCGACATATGTACAAATGCACCCGAAGATTGAAGACTGGGATACCAAAAAGCATTCAATTTATCTCGCTCTGCCTTAGCTATTTCTATACTTTTATCGGCTATCTTTAAGCTTTGATTTTCTTGTCGGAGTAGACGTAATGATTCCTCAAAACTCAATGAAACCTGTGCATCTGCCCAAATAGCAGAGAAACACAAAGCAAGTAGTACAAAAAGTGATTTATTTTTTTCATGCTGGTTAGGTTAAATCTAAATTTGAGACTTTCTAACAGATGAAGGAACAGGTTTGTTCACTCCAACAAATGGAGAAACAACTTTTTAAACTCAATGAAAGAGTTATCGATTATTCTGATTTAGTTCAAAGTTATGTAATATTTCCCCTATTAAAAAATCAAGGATTTTATTTGAGATATAAAAATTATATTTACCTTTGCAGTGTAATTTAAAAGAAGATCCTTTAAACTGGTAAAAATGCGGTAGTAGCTCAGTTGGTAGAGCATTAGCTTCCCAAGCTAAGGGTCACGAGTTCGAGTCTCGCTTACCGCTCACGATAAAAGTCAGATTAGTTATTTTTTTAGCTATCTGGCTTTCTTTTGTGACTGAAAGATAACAATGGGCAAAGTCTCTTTCTACTATGAAAATAATGCATGAAGAATAGGGCAGTTCATGCATTTTTCGTATTTTTGCACCCTGTTTTGACACTTATGAGTACTTTAAATAAAAAATATAATGGCAAAAGAACTGAAAGACCTTACCAAACGTAGCGAGAATTACTCGCAATGGTATAACGATTTGGTGGTAAAAGCTGATTTGGCAGAACAATCTGCCGTACGCGGATGTATGGTGATTAAGCCTTACGGATACGCTATTTGGGAGAAAATGCAACGTCAACTGGACGATATGTTTAAAGAAACAGGTCACGTAAACGCATATTTCCCATTATTAATTCCGAAATCATTCCTGAGCCGTGAAGCTGAACACGTGGAAGGTTTCGCAAAAGAATGTGCCGTAGTGACACATTATCGTCTGAAAAATGCAGAAGACGGTTCGGGGGTAGTAGTAGACCCAGCCGCAAAATTGGAAGAAGAATTGATTATTCGTCCGACATCAGAAACAATTATCTGGAATACTTATAAAAACTGGATTCAATCTTATCGTGACCTGCCTATTCTTTGCAATCAGTGGCGAACGTTTTCCGTTGGGAAATGCGTACTCGTCTGTTCTTGCGTACTGCTGAATTCTTGTGGCAAGAAGGACATACTGCCCATGCTACTCGCGAAGAAGCTGAAGAAGAAGCAGTAAGAATGCTGAATGTATATGGTGAATTTGCAGAGAAATATATGGCTGTTCCGGTTGTGAAAGGTGTAAAGTCTGCCAACGAGCGTTTTGCCGGTGCGCTTGACACTTACACTATCGAAGCTATGATGCAGGACGGAAAAGCACTGCAAAGTGGTACTTCTCATTTTCTGGGACAGAATTTTGCCAAGGCTTTCGACGTTCAGTTCGTGAACAAAGAGAATAAATTGGAATATGTATGGGCTACTTCATGGGGTGTTTCTACCCGCTTAATGGGTGCCCTGATTATGACTCATTCAGATGACAATGGACTGGTATTACCTCCGCATCTGGCTCCGATTCAAGTAGTTATTATTCCTATTTACAAGAACGATGAGCAACTGAAACAAATTGATGCCAAAGTAGCGGGTATTGTTACCAAGTTGAAAGCATTAGGTATTTCTGTTAAGTATGATAATGCAGATAATAAACGTCCAGGCTTCAAATTTGCAGATTATGAATTGAAAGGTGTACCTGTTCGTCTGGTTATGGGTGGACGTGATCTTGAAAACAATACAATGGAGGTAATGCGTCGCGATACACTTGAAAAAGAAACTATCACTTGCGAGGGCATTGAAGCTTATGTTCAGAACCTGCTCGAAGAAATTCAGGCTAATATCTACAAGAAAGCATTGGATTATCGTAATTCTAAAATTACAGTAGTAGACACATACGAAGAATTCAAGGAAAAGATAGAGGAAGGTGGTTTTATCTTGGCTCATTGGGATGGAACAACTGAAACAGAAGAAAAAATCAAAGAAGAAACGAAGGCAACTATCCGTTGTATTCCATTCGAGTCGTTCGTTCCGGGAGATAAAGAACCGGGCAAATGTATGGTAACAGGCAAACCGTCTGCTTGCCGTGTTATATTTGCACGCTCTTATTAAACTGTGCGGTTAAACAGTTGAAAGAAAGGTCTATTTATTTAATAAAGATATTACTTTCTCATACAAGAGTCCGAAGTTTCAGATTAAATTTCGGACTCTTTTTTTATCCATTTCAGTTTTTTTTCAGAAATATCCTCTTTCTTTGTATCATGTAAGAAAGAAAGGAGAAGATTTTATGAAGATATTAATTGTAGAAGATGAGCCCTCTTTAAGGGAACTAATTCAACGTTCACTGGAGAAAGAACGTTATGTTGTAGAAGCAGCAGGTGACTTCAACTCTGCTTTACGCAAAATTGAAGACTATGACTATGATTGTATCTTATTGGATATTATGTTACCGGACGGAAGTGGTCTTGACCTTCTAGAACGGTTGAAAGCCTTGCATAAACGGGAAAATGTGATTATAATTTCTGCCAAAGATTCTTTGAAGATAAGGTCTTGGGATTAGAATTAGGTGCAGATGATTATTTGCCGAAACCGTTTCATCTAGCTGAATTAAATGCCCGGATAAAAAGTGTAATTCGCCGCAATCAGCATGACGGAGAAATTGATATCCGTCAGGGAAATGTACGGATAGAGCCGGATAAATATCGTGTTTTTGTCAATAATCAGGAACTGGAATTAAATAGAAAGGAGTATGATATCTTATTATACTTCATAAATCGCCCTGGACACTTGGTTAATAAAAATACATTGGCAGAGTCTGTATGGGGAGATCATATCGATCAAGTAGATAACTTCGATTTTATTTATGCCCAAATCAAAAATCTTCGTAAAAAGCTGAAGGATGCAGGAGCAGATCTTGAAATTAAAGCAGTTTACGGATTCGGTTACAAAATGATAGTAGAATAACAGAAACAATAGGAGTCATCCATGAAATTAATATATTACATCATTCTCCGCATCACTTTAGCCTTGACACTTATCCTGACAATTTGGGCCGTATTTTTTTATGTTACAATGATTGATGAAGTAAATGATGAAGTCGATGATTCACTTGAAGACTACTCGGAGACAATTATCATTCGGGCATTGGCAGGAGAGGAGCTTCCTTCTGAAAACAACGGTTCAAATAATCAGTATTATCTTACTGAAGTAACTAAAGAATATGCTGGAAACCGCAATGATATCCAATATAAAGATTCTATGGTCTATATCGTAGAAAAAGGGGAAACAGAGCCGGCGCGTATCCTGACCACTATCTTTAAAAATGACGAAGGACGTTATTATGAACTGACTGTATCTACTCCCAGTATCGAGAAGGATGATTTGAAAGATGCTATTCAAGTATGGATTATCTTTTTATATGTAGCCCTGTTACTCTGCATCATAATCATATCTGTATGGGTATTCTATCGAAATATGCGTCCATTATATGTACTTCTTCATTGGTTGGACAGTTATCAGACGGGAAAGAAAAACGAAGCATTGAACAATGATACCCAAATCACAGAATTCCGGAAACTAAATGATGCAGCTGTCCGATATGCCGAACGGACGGAACAAATGTTCGAACAACAGAAACAATTTATCGGAAATGCTTCGCATGAGATACAAACACCACTTGCCATTTGCCGTAATCGGTTGGAAATGTTAATGGATGATGATTCATTGTCGGAAAATCAACTTGGAGAACTAATGAAAACGCATCAGACATTGGAATATATAACCAAACTGAATAAATCTTTATTATTGCTTACTAAGATTGACAATGGACAGTTTACTGATACCAAAGATTTGGAACTGAACACACTTCTCAAGCAATATTTGGAAGACTATAAAGAGGTCTATGATTACCGCAACATAGAAGTAAATATCACTGAGCAGGATCGTTTTCATATTGTAATGAACGAGTCTTTGGCAGTTGCTCTATTAACTAATCTCTTGAAGAATGCATTCGTGCATAATATGGACGGAGGACGTATACAGATTATTATTACAAAAAACAGCATTACTTTCCGAAATTCCGGGTCAGGACATCCATTAGATGAAGAACATATTTTTGAACGTTTCTATCAAGGAAGTAAAAAAGAGGGTTCTACCGGACTAGGGCTGGCAATAGCCGATTCAATTTGTCGTCTACAACATTTGAATATACATTATTACTTCGAACAAGAGGAGCATTGTTTCGAGATTTTGAAATGATCGTTTTCGTCACAGAGAACACAAAGGACACGGAGTGAGAGTGAACAAGATATTTATCGGTTATTATAACTGATCGTTCAAACTATTTCTCCGTGTCCTTTGTGGATTTTGTGGTACGAATCTCTATCGGGATCGAATTTCTCTTCTCATAAACATAATATAAGAGATAGCAAAACAGATAACTGTTGCTGCAATTAATCCCGTGAGTTGTGGCCATACTACCAGAAGACTTTGTCCTAATGGAAGTGGGCTTGGAATAGCTCCCTGAACTTGTTCCATTGTAAGTGGTCCTAGACTTCTTACAGAAGGCATTAACAGCGTCGTAGTAGCTTCATTAAATAACTCGCTAGGTGCCAGACGCATTAATCCGAGAATGAATTTTTGATAACTGATGATCTGATAAGCGACGCCATTTGTGAAGGGCTCAATCCTTTTGCCACCAGATTTACAATCATTGTGTAGAATACGCTGAAAAACAACCACACTGCCACAGATGCCAACGCTGATGTAGCTGCCTGGCGAAAACGCAATGAAAATAGGATTGCCAAATTCAACCAAAAAGCAACATAGAAAATACTTGTTATAATGAAGAATACAATTCTCCAAAATTCCTCAGCCGTAGGAGGAATACCGATTGCAATCAGTCCGAATCCCATTACCAGAAAACCGAGTACGAATAGCATAACACCTATTACTATCAAAGCAGCCATAAACTTCGCGTTAATTATGCAATCACGATGAATAGGCTGAGATAACATACGGCTTAATGTCCCCTTATTTTGCTCTGAATTGACGGCATCAAATCCTAGAGCAATACCTAATAGAGGTCCCAAAAAGTTGATAAACAACGTAAAAGAGGGGAGAGTTCCGTCCGAAGCTGTAAATAATTTCAAAAACAGAAACGAACCATCCGGATCATTCGGCTTTATTGCTGCGCCAATATTAGTAAGGGCAGTGTATAGAGAACCCATACAGGTCAGTGCAATAATACCGATCAAAATAATAAAACGCCAACTTTTGACATGATCGGATATTTCTTTATTGACGATAACCCAAAAGGATGATTGACTTCATTCATGTTGTTCTCCTCCTTCCTCAAAATAATGATTATAGATATCAGACAGTTCCTGTTTCTTATCTTTCAGTTCTGTCATATCAATCAGTGCGAGTATTTTCCCATTACTAAATAATCCGACCCGGTCGCATACTTTTTGTACCTGATCCAGGTGATGAGAGGAAAAGAGCACGGTCAATCCCTTCTCCTTACTTAGCCAACGGATCAGTTCGATAAATTCCTGAACACCAGCAGGATCAATACCCGAAGTCGGTTCATCCAGAATAATAATTTCCGGATTCTTGATAAGTACATCCGCAAGTCCCAACCGTTGTCGCATCCCGCGTGAATATTTTCCTGCTTTCTTTTTCAGTTGATCTTCCAATCCTGTACGTTTCATTAACTCCATGGCCTTTTCTCTCGCTTCCTTATCAGGAATACCATTCAAGCGTGCTGTGTATATCAGATTTTCCAGTCCTGTCATATCATCATAAAATCCTACATCTTCGGGCAAATAGCCGATTTTTCTTTTTACTTCGATAGGGTGTGTAGTCGATTGATGCCGCAAATCTCAACGGAACCCGATGTCGGTTCTGTCAACCCTAACATCATTAAATGGTAGTTGATTTTCCGGCACCGTTCGGACCCAGTAATCCGAATATTTCTCCTTTTTGAATATGCAGGCGAATATGATCCACAGCAGTAAAATTACCGTATTGTTTGGTCAGATCGGTAAGTACGATCACTTGTTCGCCCATAATTTACCTCCTTCCATATTTACGGAACAGATAGTAAACTACACCGATAGCAGCCGCAATAATCAAAACGCCTACCCACCCCCATATCATCGGAGTTTTTACTGCGATTCTGAATTGCGCATCAGCGTTTACTTCAGGAGTTTTTGCCATAATGGTAGTCACATAGTCACCTGGGAGTGCTTTTTTAGAAGCTTTTAATATAGCGGTTACCGTCGATGTTTCGCCGGCTTTTAATGCATCAATTTTTGTTGGTTCGAAAGTTACTTCCCAATCAGCTGGTTTGCTGGCAGATAACTGGATATCTTTCAACAATGATGAACCTGTATTTTTACTTCCAGTTCAATTCGCTTCACGTCTCCGGCAGTGATATCGGTGCTTAGTAATCCTCTCGGAGTAGTTAGTTCCATTTGAAAAGAACCGGTCACAACTACTTCCAATTCAAGTTCAGCCGAAGTAGTTCCCGTAGCAGCACGTACCGGGATTTTATAGCTTCCGGCTTCTACATTGGCAGGAGGAGTAATATCTATGCTTACATTCTGGCTACTGTTGGGTTCCACTTGTGCAGAGGTAGCTTGCTTGTAGTTAGGTTTAAAAATAACATTCCATCCTCTTGGTGCATTAGCCATTAAAGCATACAACTGTTGGTCGGCAGTCTGGTTCTTTAAAGTGGTACTGAAGGTAAAGGTTGACTTGGAGTTACCTTCCATATTGGGCTGGTCGGTAGTAAATTCAGTCTGGTAAGTACCTTGTTGAGCAACTACAACATCCAAAGGAAGTTTTACATTTCCGGCATACACTACAAAATGATAGTTTCCTTTATTTACCTTCAATGGAACATCGACTTTCAGATTAAAAGTCTTTTTTTCTTTGGGAAGTACGGACAATTGACTAAGGCTCCAACCGCCGGATTTCATTTCGTGTTTCCAACTGCTGCCCAATCCACTAACAGAAAGGTTTGCATTTGTCAATTCATCCGTATTGTTAATGAGGTCAATACTGTAATCAATTGACGCTCCCGGTGATACAGAAATTTTGGTGTAGGGAGTGTACAGAATCACGCTTTTAGGAATTGAGTCGTTTGCGTGTGTGTAGTTCAAGGGAATTAATCCCAATAGAATAGCTACTAATAAAAACAATTTGTTCTCATAGTCATAAAAAGTTCTTATGGTTATTTAATATGAATACTGTCAAATTTGTGTTTGCAAAAATAAACGATGTGTTTATTAGTAGTTTTAAAAGAATCATAAAGAATCTAATTCTGTGATGAAATATATAGTGACGTTATTTCCATTCGATAGTGACGATATTCCATAGATATGGTGACACTATGTTGAGGGCATAGCGTCACTATATTTTATGAGATTTATTTTTTCGGAAATTCTCAAAATTCCCAAATCTTTTCAGATTTTCCCCTCATCTTTGCAATATAAATTAAATGATAACAGTAAAACCAATTAAAAAAACAACGATTATGAAAAAGTTAGTATTCTTATTAGTATGTTTGTTTACTTTGCAAACAGTAGCACGTGCAGACGATGACAAACCAATCCAGGTTACTCAAATGCCACAACCGGCTCAACAGTTCATCAAACAGCATTTTGCCGATAGTAAAGTTGCTTTGGCAAAAATGGAAGTGATTTCTTCTATAAAAGTTATGAAGTGATTTTCACGAATGGCAATAAAGTGGAGTTTGGCAAGAATGGAAACTGGGAGGAGGTGAATTGCAAATATACTTCTGTTCCCACAGCTATTATCCCCACAACTATTCAGAAATATGTGACAACTAATTATCCTGATACTAGAGTGCTGAAAATTGAACGCGATAAAAAGGAATATGAAGTGCAACTTTCCAATCGTGTTGGAATTAAAGTTCGATCTGAAATTCAATTTGATCGATATTGATAACTAAACCTTAAAAAATAGAACTAATGATGAAACGAAAGATTTTTACCTTTTTATTGGTATTAGGTGTTGCATGGAGCTACATAGTTGCGATAATAATGATGATGAATCAATAGCTGTTCCTGTTGAATTGCAAAGTACATTTTCGGCTAAATATCCGAATGCCACAAACGTAGAATGGGAAAACAAGTACGGATATTACGTAGCAGATTTCTATGACGGACATGAAGCATCTGCATGGTTTACTCAAGAAGGTAAGTGGGTTTTAACTTCATGGGAGGTACATTTCAACACATTGCCTGATCCTGTAAAAAATACGATTCATGCTACATATCCTGGACGAGTTGATGACGACGACACTGAATATGTTGAAGAAGCAACGGGTGTTACATACTACTTGATTGACATAGAAAATAGTGAGATAGATGTAAAAATAAGAGCTGACGGACAAATACTTGACTAATAATTATACAATAATCTTATTATGGAACGGTAACGAACTATTCATTTATAGTTTTAGGTAGAGTCAATCATGCGATTATTTTTTATGGGTTTCATACCTTGAAAATAAGAGTTTCTCTAGGTGAAACTCTTATTTTCAAGGCATCTGCGTTTTATCACTGCTCATGTTGCCTTTTTAATACAGACTTTGCTGTATTGGCATTTCCGATACTGTCTGTCTGCTGTTTGGACTTTTCTTCCTGTTTTCGTTTATTACGTAGCTTCCACTTATTCCAAAAGAACAGGTCACTCCATTTATTGAAATCTTTCTTGTACATAATACCTACACCTTGTGTAGTCAGATTTGTCTTTGTATAATATCGGTCGTTCGTTTCATTGTAAGCTTTCAAACGAATGTCTCCCGAACGGTTTATCAGCCATTCTGCTTCAAAGTCGCCCACAAAATTCGTGTTTGCCATTGGATTATCCCGATAACCAAAGTTTCCGTTAATAAGTAACCGGTTATTCAGTAACTGACCGGACAAGATGCCTTCCACTTCCATATCTGTCCAGCCTTTATCGCCTGTGCTTAGATTTGTTCCAATATTCCAGTTATTCGTTTCAAAGACTTGCGACAAGGCGTTATTCAACTGACCGGAGAGGGTGGAAGAAAGCACCGAAGACATCACGTTTGAATTTTGATTATTACGTGCATCCTCCGTGTAGAACTTACCAATACCCAATAGATAAAGGATTTGCATATTCATCTGTTCTTCCGTACTAATATAATTACGTACCAATGTTTGTACTTCATCCCGTTCGTTCGGAAGCTCAATACCTAATTTAATAGTAGGTCGTACCAATATCCCGCTCAATTCATGATACAGTTCACCTTAACATTGGGTTGTTGTATGATTGACGAAGATTCTTCCGGTATCAGGTCATTCAGAGATGCTGAATTTACCGTGTAGGAAGCCTGAATGTCTAAGTTTGCATCCAGAGGGGCACCGTTAAAGGTAATCGTACTTCCGTTCTTGATAACAAAGTCTTTACGGATCACTTCCTGCAAACTGAATTTATATACTCCCTGATTAATTTGGTAGCTACCGAACATCTTCACATCCCCTTTATTGTAAAATTCTGTTCGTATATTTCCTGTACCCTTGCCACTGATATAATCTCCGGCAACAGGATCCATGATAATCTTCATTGTTGCATCTGGCGTCGCATCTACAAGAATATTCAATCGTATATCCGTCTTTTGTTCTTCCTCAGCTTCCTGACGTTTTTGTTGCAATTGTTCATAATAAGAAATTATTTGAATAGAATCCTGAATAGTGCGGCGGGGAGTTTTGTCTACAAACTTGATAAACTGGTTACTCGTAGCTGATGCAACACTACCATTAATATAAGTAAAGATGCTATTTCGATTGGTCGTCATGGCGACATTAACATCCAGTCCCTGTATGGCATTTCCGGTAAGCAATGCATTTCCGGTACCATACACCGTGCCATAGAAAGGCATGTCCGTCGATTCTTTTGTATTCATTACAAGCATGTTGTTTGCTTGTATCTCAAAACGATAATTTAAGTTCTTAAAATGCTGGAAATGCAGATAACCGTTCATTCTTCCCGAATGGCCTTCCATATCAGAAATATGTATATTGTTGAATGTCAATCCGGTAGGAGCTAAAAGAATGGTATCCTTTATAGCAAAATGAGTATTCAAAATATCAAATTCATGGAAGCATTCGTCATGACTGCGCCATCGAGATTCAATCCTTTAAATTTCCCGTAGAAGTGTACTTTACCCGTTGCCCGTCCTTTTATATCATTTGCAATAGACTTCATATAATGTTCCAGAAACTTCAGATTCAGTTCATTTGCTTCGATATTTAAGTCAAGCCCACTTTCCGGTTTTAGCGGATGAATGATGCCGGTGACACGTGACGGGTCGTAGAAATATCTTTGATAGATGCATCCAGTCGGATTCCTCTATTTTCATTATCCCATTCGCCATATATGTTCAAATCGCCCAAACGTCCTTGATTAAGAGAGAAATTTTTTATAAATAAACGCGTATTCATCACAGGTTTTTTGAAAACACCACTTGCATAGGCAGTTCCTGTAGCATCTCCTTCAAAATTTACATCATCGGAAATACTTGCAATATCAAACACATATCCCATGTTGATATCCTTTAAATCAACCTTTACACTATCTTGCGGATTGTCCGAAAGACGTCCGTTTATACGTACATAACGATCCTGGTGGCTAAAATAGAAGTTGTTCACGTCTACCTTGCCGGAATCCACTACTACCTGTGAAGGATGTATCTGCCAAAGGGTATCATTCAGAATAATATCCGTCGGTTTCACCTCTACCATTGCTTTTAATAAAGGCTTCTCTCCTTCGGTACGCAAGAACTTTGCCACAGCGGCCAATTGCCCGCTATATGTCACCGCAGCACTATTTCCCCAATTCAATGTCGTACTGATATTGTCGTCTTTAGCTTGCGCATCCAAAGAAAGGTTGACTGCTCCTTTCTTCTTCAGATTGGTCAGGCGCACCCGCGCACGAATATGATCTGATGGATTCTCGCACAAAATCATGCCCGACTCAATAAAGTTGTTCTTATATTGAAGACGGGGGAAGTATCCTTCCACACGCAAACGCTGCAAGGGATCATTAAAGTATCCTTTCAAAGTGGAATGAGTATATACCGTCAGCGGAATATCAAAAATCGTGGATAGAATATCTGTATTATATATATGTATATCGAATTGGAAATTATTGTGTGTTTCAATTGGCTTTTTGGGAGGTAATATTAATGACGGGACATATTTCCGCATAATATTCAGAATGCTGGCAGGCAATGTGTGATACTGGAACTTTCCTTCCACACTTGCTGTCAGAAACTCAGAAGTCAATCTCAACTGATTCTCGTTATTCTGTTTACTGGCCCGGATATTCATGTTGTTCATGAAGTATTGTTTCTCTGGTGACATAAATTCGAGGCTATCCACATTGATTTCTCCAATCATTTCGTCAACTGAGCCTCCCGTGAAGTTGGCTCTTAGTTTCAAAGAGAATTCCGTATCCGGATACTTGGAGGTGAGATTCAGGTCATGTGGCCGCAATTTATTGATAATAGCTTGAAAATTAAATGTAGGAATCTGGAGGAAACATTCACATCTCCATTCAGATAAATAGAGCCATTCGGATCATCCAGTGCTACTTTGCCATTAAATCCTCCTTGCTTATATTCTCCGTCCAGTGTAATATTCTCATATCTATATCTACTATAATCTACGGAAGCTATCAGCCCTTTCAATTCAACAACAGGGAGTCGGTCGGTTACATGGCGCCCATGTACATCTAAGTTGAATGTGATTTCTCCCAGTTGCTCGTTAGCCAATAATTTACCTAACTTATAGTCGGTTGTTTTAACGGCACCGGAATAAGCAAACAATCCCTTACTTTTATCAGAACTCAATTTCAAGTCCATATTGACACCGCCCAAATCAGTATGCAATTGGCCATAAGTTACTATATCTGTGAAATAGCCGGAAACCTCTCCCCGGAAACTGACATTTCCCAAGCGTTCCAGTACTGGAGGCACTCCATTATAATCATGACTCAAATTGCGGACTAAAAATCCTACGCCACGAGTAGTAGCAGTAAGTTCGGATAGGGTTCCAAACACATAAGCGTCTTGCGGATGCGACAAGTCCTGAAGTGCCACATCTCCTTTAAGGCGGAACTGACGATTGTCGGCTGTTATTTCCAGATGCGAACAGGTCAATTGATTGACAGTACTTTTACTCCATATCCAACGATATCGCTCTTTGAAGTGCGATAGCGCCGGAAGAAAAGGAGAAATATCTTTTAAAGTGATTTGTGACGGCAACGTACGGAAAGAAAAACGAACCTGCTCCGTAAAACGGTCAAAGGCTTTCAAACTATCATATATCAAATGAATTGTATCCAGTTTCAGAGATGTTTCGGGCAATTCGATAGCAAAATTGTCAATGCTTGTCTGCCTGCTATTGGCAACTAGCTTCAGACTCATCTTCTTCAAAGAGAAACCGGATACTTTTTCATCAAGGCTCAACCGCTTAATTCCCAGATTTATTGAATCTTTACTCAAGGCTTTCAATGAAATATTAGCTATAATATTCTGAAGATGGATGTGTTTGGCATTAAACTTCCCGGGTGTTTCTTCTTCTGAAAGTACATGATAAGCCATTCGCCCACGACGAATCAGGATAGAATTAATACGCAAATCCAATGAGTTGTCTTTCTTCACCGTATCATTGGAAGCAAATGCATCTAATACGAATTTAAAATTAGGTGGAGAGTCTGGTGTCTTTTTTTGAAGATTGATATTGAAACCGAATAACTGGACACTGCTAATGGATATCTTACCTTTAAAAAAAGGCATGATATCAAATTTGGCAGACAAACGAGTCACTTTGAGCATTTCCTGCTCGTCTTGGTCGTCAAGCAATACATCGTCAATGATGATACGGTTCAACAATCCTATATTTATCCGGCCAATTGTCACCCGTGTATTCAATAAGTCGGAGAGCTCCTCGGCTACAAATACACTCATGACTTGCTGAACACTTGGTATATTCAGCAAAACAATAGTTCCGATATATACTCCCAGTACAATACCAACTACCCAGCGTACAGTCTTTTTCAGCGTTCTGATAAGCGATTATTTTTATTTTGCGAACAAAAATATAAAATAGTTCGTTATGAATCGTAGTTTTATGATTACTTTTGCACCGTTTTAATAGTTTAATTACTTATGAGTGTAATAATATTAGGAATTGAGTCCTCTTGTGATGATACGTCGGCAGCTGTTATCAAAGATGGTTATCTGCTGTCGAACGTGGTATCGAGCCAAGCCGTACATGAAGCATACGGTGGAGTAGTACCCGAGCTGGCTTCACGGGCGCATCAACAAAATATCGTACCGGTAGTACATGAAGCGCTGAAACGTGCTGGAGTCACTAAAGAAGAATTGAGTGCGGTAGCTTTTACACGTGGTCCGGGATTAATGGGTTCATTGCTCGTCGGTGTCTCTTTCGCTAAAGGATTCGCTCGTTCCTTAAATATTCCATTGATTGATGTTAATCATTTGAATGGACATGTTTTAGCTCATTTTATTAAAGCAGAAGGTGAGGAAAATAGACAACCCAATTTTCCTTTCTTATGTCTATTAGTATCTGGAGGAAATTCACAAATTATATTAGTGAAAGCCTATAACGATATGGAGATTTTGGGGCAGACGATTGATGATGCTGCAGGTGAAGCTATTGACAAGTGCTCCAAAGTAATGGGGCTCGGTTATCCGGGTGGACCGATTATTGATAAACTGGCACGCCAGGGAAACCCGAAAGTATTCACATTCAGCAAACCGCATATTCCGGGGCTGGATTATAGCTTTAGCGGATTAAAAACTTCATTCCTCTATTCATTACGTGACTGGCTGAAAGAGGACCCTGATTTTATAGAACATCATAAAGTGGATTTGGCTGCATCATTGGAAGCAACAGTTGTAGATATTCTAATGGATAAATTGCGTAAAGCTGCAAAAGAATACAAAATCAAGGAAGTAGCCGTAGCAGGAGGAGTTTCTGCGAATAACGGATTACGTAATGCTTTTCGGGAACATGCCGAAAATATGGCTGGGATATCTTTATTCCAAAATTCAGCTATACTACCGACAATGCAGCAATGATCGCTATTACCGGATATTTTAAATATTTGGATAGGGATTTTTGCTCTATTGATCTTCCGGCCTATTCTCGCGTTACATTAGAATAATTTCCTTATTGAAAATAGGCTCCTTGTCCGTAAGACTAAAAATATACCTTAATATATAGGATAAAATAAGGAAAGTATGTTTGCTGAAATAATAACCATTGGTGACGAACTGCTGATAGGGCAGGTTGTCGACACTAATTCTGCCTGGATAGGACAGAAATTAAATAAGATAGGCATTGAGGTTCTTCGTATTGTTTCAATCCGTGACCGGGAAGATGAGATTCTTGAAGCGATCGATAATGCGATGAAAAGGGTGAATATTGTTTTAGTGACCGGGGGACTAGGTCCTACTAAAGATGATATAACAAAACAAACGCTATGTAAGTATTTCCATACTAGACTGGTATTTAAGTGAAGAAGTTTTTGAAACATAAAACGGGTGTTGGCCGGAAAAATCCCCATGAATGCCTTAAATAAAGGCAGGCAATGTTCCCGAGGCTGTACCGTTATAAATAATCCGGTAGGGAGTGCTTCTGTTAGTTGGTTTGAAAGAAACGACAGAGTTCTCGTTTCAATGCCGGGAGTTCCGCAGGAGATGAAAGTTGTGATGACGGAATCCATATTGCCCAAGCTGCATGAGAAATTTCAAACGGATGTGATTATGCATCAAACATTTCTTGTACAACACTATCCAGAGTCTGTATTGGCTGAAAAACTGGAACTATGGGAAACTGCACTGCCGGAAAGCATCAAACTGGCCTATTTACCAAAACTTGGAATAATCCGCCTGCGATTGACTGGACGCGGACAAGATAAAAAAGAAGTGCGGGCGCTTCTAGATAGCGAAAAAGCTAAATTAGAGAAAATTTTGGGTGAAGATATCTTCTGTGAGGAAGATACTCCTTTGGAAGTTATTATCGGCGAATTACTAAAAAAGAAGAAAATAACCGTTTCCACCGCAGAAAGTTGTACTGGAGGAAGTATTGCCGCACGATTAACATCTATTGCCGGAAGTTCGGAATATTTTAATGGAAGTATAGTGGCTTATTCCAATGAAGTAAAGATGAATCTCTTGTACGTTTCTCCCGAAACTTTGGAACGGCATGGAGCTGTTAGTGAAGAAACTGTGATTGAAATGGTAAAAGGTGCGATGAAAGCATTGAAAACCGACTGTGCTGTGGCAACTTCAGGCATAGCCGGTCCCGGAGGAGGAACTCCTGAAAACCGGTAGGGACAGTTTGGATAGCTGCTGGTTATAAAAACGAAATTCGTACTTACAAGCAGGAAACAAATCGCGGAAGATCCATGAATATTGAAAGAGCCGGCAATAATGCGTTATTAATTTTACGGGATTTACTCAAATAAGGGAAAATTGGTATTCAGAAGTGAATTATTTTAGGAATTTCTTGTTTTATACGGATAAAGTGCTTACTTTGCGTCCTGTTTGAAAGAAGTATAGATATAAAACTATAAAAATAAGATAGAAATGTCGAAGATTTGTCAAATTACCGGAAAGAAAGCCATGATTGGCAACAATGTTTCACACTCAAAGAGAAGAACTAAAAGAACCTTTGATTTGAACTTGTTTAATAAAAAGTTCTACTATGTAGAACAAGATTGTTGGATCAGCCTTAGCATTTGCGCTAACGGGTTGCGTATTATTAACAAAAAAGGACTGGATGCTGCGCTGACTGAAGCTGTGGCTAAAGGTTATTGTGATTGGAAAAGCATTAAAGTAATCGGCTAAACGTAGAGGAGAAAACTTACAATGGCAAAGAAAGCAAAAGGTAACAGAGTGCAGGTGATTCTGGAATGTACAGAACACAAAGACAGTGGAATGCCGGGAACATCTCGTTATATCACAACTAAGAACAGAAAGAATACTACAGAAAGACTTGAGTTGAAAAAATACAACCCAATTCTGAAAAGAGTAACAGTACACAAGGAAATTAAATAATAAAGAAGTATAACCCATGGCAAAGAAAACAGTAGCAAGTTTGCACGAAGGCTCTAAAGAAGGTCGTGCTTATACTAAGGTTATCAAAATGGTAAAATCTCCTAAGACTGGAGCATACGTTTTTGATGAGCAAATGGTTCCGAATGAAAAAGTACAAGACTTTTTCAAAAAATAATTGAAATAGCATACGCGCTATAAATACAAAATCCTCTCATTGACAAACAATGAGGGGATTTTTTATTGCTTCTTTTTTTTACTTTTCAATCCTTTGTTATATCTTTGTAGCATTATGTATTATACAAACAACTGTCAATATGGGATTTTTTAGTTTTTTTTCAAAGGAGAAGAAGGAAACTTTAGATAAGGGGTTATCTAAAACCAAAGAGAGCGTGTTTAGTAAAATCGCTCGTGCCGTGCTGGTAAGTCAAAGGTAGATGACGAAGTGTTGGATAATCTGGAAGAAGTGTTGATTACGTCGGATGTAGGCGTAGAGACGACTTTGAATATTATTAAGCGCATCGAAAAACGTGCCGCTGCGGATAAATATGTGAATACTCAGGAATTGAATCATATATTACGTGACGAAATAGCCGCTTTGTTGACCGAGAATAACTCGGATGATGTAGCTGATTTTGATGTTCCGATCGAAAGAAAGCCTTATGTGATTATGGTAGTAGGGGTCAATGGAGTGGGAAAGACTACAACTATCGGCAAACTGGCTTATCAATCAAGAAAGCCGGTAAATCTGTTTACTTGGGAGCCGCTGATACATTCCGTGCGGCTGCTGTAGAACAGTTGATGATTTGGGGAGAGCGGGTAGGGGTGCCTGTCGTTAAACAGAAAATGGGTGCTGATCCTGCATCGGTAGCTTATGACACCCTTAGCTCTGCTGTTGCCAACAATGCTGACATCGTTATTATTGATACAGCCGGACGCTTGCACAATAAAGTCGGCCTGATGAACGAGCTGACCAAAATTAAAAATGTAATGAAGAAAGTAGTGCCTGATGCACCGGATGAAGTATTACTTGTATTGGACGGCTCTACAGGACAGAATGCTTTTGAACAAGCCAAGCAGTTTACTCTGGCAACGGAGGTTACCGCTATGGCTATCACTAAACTTGATGGGACTGCTAAAGGCGGTGTTGTAATTGGTATTTCCGACCAATTTAAGATTCCTGTTAAATACATCGGTTTGGGTGAAGGAATGGAGGATTTACAAGTATTCCGCAAAAACGAATTTGTTGATTCCTTGTTTGGAGAAAATGCATGAAAAGAAAGAGAATAGATATAATCACTTTGGGATGCTCTAAAAATTTGGTGGACTCTGAGCAGTTGATGCGTCAACTGGAAGAAGTAGGATATAGCGTGACTCATGATACTGAAACTCCACAAGGGGAAATTGCAGTCATCAATACATGCGGTTTCATCGGCGATGCCAAAGAAGAATCTATCAATATGATTCTGGAGTTTGCCAAAAGAAAGGAAGAAGGTGACTTAAAGAAACTTTTTGTAATGGGTTGTCTTTCTGAACGTTATCTCAGGGAGCTGGCTATTGAAATACCACAAGTAGATAAATTCTATGGTAAATTCAACTGGAAGGAACTTTGCATGATTTGGGGAAAAGCTATCATGAGGAGTTGTATATTGAACGGACGCTGACCACTCCGCAGCATTATGCTTATCTGAAAATATCGGAAGGATGTGATCGTAAATGTTCGTATTGTGCTATCCCGATTATTACAGGACGTCATATATCTAAACCGATAGAAGAAATCTTGGATGAAGTCCGGTATCTGGTGTCGCAAGGCGTGAAAGAGTTTCAGGTTATAGCACAGGAGCTAACTTATTACGGAGTTGATTTGTATAAGAAACAAATGCTTCCGGAATTGATTGAACGCATTTCGGAAATACCAGGAGTAGAATGGATTCGTCTGCATTATGCGTATCCGGCACATTTCCCGATTGACTTGTTTCGTGTAATGCGTGAACGTGGCAATGTTTGCAAGTATATGGATATAGCTTTGCAACATATCAGTGACAATATGTTGAAGCTGATGCGTCGGCAAGTGACAAAGGAGGATACTTACAGACTGATTGAACAATTCCGTAAAGAAGTCCCTGGTATTCACCTGCGAACAACTTTAATGGTAGGACATCCTGGAGAAACAGAGGAAGATTTTGAAGAGTTAAAGGAGTTTGTCCGTAAAGTACGCTTCGATAGAATGGGAGCTTTTGCTTATTCGGAAGAAGAAGGTACTTATGCTGCAGAAACTTATGAAGATTCTATTCCGCAAAAAGTGAAACAAGCCCGACTTGATGAATTAATGGATATTCAGCAGGGCATATCGGCAGAGTTGAGTGCAGAAAAAGTCGGTAAACAGATGAAAATTATCATTGATCGGTTAGAAGGCGATTATTATATCGGAAGAACTGAATTTGATTCGCCGGAAGTAGATCCGGAAGTATTGATTAATTGTTCTGAAAAAGAGCTTGAGATCGGAAAGTTTTATCAAGTAGAAGTAGTAGATGCAGACGATTTTGATTTATATGCAAAGATAATAAATGACTATGAATAATAAGGAATTTACATCTGAACTAGCTGAAAGACTGGGGTACACCATTAAGGATACTTCCGAATTAATAGGTTCTTTACTGTCTGATATGATACAAGAACTGGAAGAAGGTAACGTGATTGCAGTACAAGGATTCGGTTCTTTTGAAGTAAAAAAGAAAGCGGAACGTATTTCAATTAATCCGGCAAGTAAACAACGTATGTTGGTTCCTCCCAAATTGGTGTTATCTTATAAACCTAGCAATACATTGAAAGATAAGTTTAAATAAATATTTCCCGTTATGAATGAAAGACTAACAATTCAAGACCTTACTGACTTGTTGGCTGCTAAACATAGCATGACCAAGAAGGATGCCGAGGTGTTCGTAAAAGAGTTTTTTCTCTTGATTGAACAAGCCTTGGAAAACGAGAAGACTGTAAAAATCAAAGGATTGGGAACTTTCAAACTTATCGATGTAGATAGCCGGGAAAGTGTCAATGTTAACACAGGTGAACGTTTCCAGATAAAAGGGCATACAAAGGTTTCATTTTCTCCGGACGCGAATTTGAGAGATACAATTAATAAACCTTTTGCACATTTCGAGACTGTTGTGTTGAATGAAAACACAGTATTGGAAGATACTCCGGTAGAAGAAGTGGAAGAGGAAGAAGTAGGTGAGGAAATTCTTGCTTCAACAATAGAAGATTATAATAAAAAGGAGGAAAGTCAAGAGAATACTTCTAATCCTATAGTAGAAAATGAAAGTCAGATTGCTGAACAAGATTCTTCCGAAGAAGTGGATACGGTTCAGGAGGAACGAATAACGGAACAGTCTATTGAAGAAAAAGTAGTGGTTGAAGAATCACTTATGGTTGAACAACAACAGCCAGAACAACCAGTAAAAGAGAAAGAAAAAATTACGGCAGAGCAGATTATTGAACAAGAACTTCTGAAAGCAAATCTAAAGCCCGAAATTCCAATAGTATCACCACAGTCGGAAATTACAAAGCCGACTAAAGCTTCTGTACAAACTACTGTTAGCCCGATATCTAAAAAAGAGGTTGTTAAAAAGGAGAAATCTCCTGTTCCTTATTTGATAGCTGTAATCGTCATAGTATTGTTACTATGTGGAGGTGTGATTTTATTTATCTATTATCCGGACCTGTTTTCTTCTTCATCTGACAAGAATACCTCGATATGCCGCCTGTAACAACTCAACCTGTTCGAACTGAAGCGCAGCTTTCCGATACTATTGAACATAAAGATACTGTTGTAGAAGTAACTGTTACTACACCGAAGAACGTTGTTGAGCCACAGTCAATTGTAAAAAAAGAAGAGATATTAACTTCTGCAAAGGCTGAGAGTAGGCCTGTCCAGCAGCAACCTTCAGCTTCTGTTTATCCTGATTCTGCATCATATAAAATAACAGGAACAAAGATAAAGTATACAATCAAGGAAGGTGAAACTTTAACAAGAGTTTCTTTACGTTTCTATGGTACAAAAGCGATGTGGCCATATATAGTGAAGCATAATCCGGATGTGATTAAAAATCCGAATAACGTGCCTTATGGTACTACAATCAAAATACCGGAACTTACAAAAGAATAATTATAACTATCTACTCCCCCGGCTATACATTACTTGTACTGGTCGGGGGAAGTGTTATGGATGTACAAAAGCGTATGAAAGTACCTTAATCTAAAGATTTCGCATTGTTTTTTAATAAAAATTAGTTGCAATCGTTAATTATATGGCGTACTTTTGGAAGCAAAATAAAAAGCCTTATACACAGGCAAGGCTTACATCAAATTAATGGGAATTAAATAATAAAATATTAAGTATTTATGGCTGAATCAATTGATATCCGCGAGCTAAATGAGCGGATTGAAAGACAAAGTGCTTTCGTTACCAATCTTACGACAGGTATGGACCAAATCATTGTTGGTCAGAAACATTTGGTTGAATCACTGCTTATCGGATTACTCTCCGATGGTCATGTCCTTTTGGAAGGTGTGCCTGGTTTGGCAAAAACTTTGGCTATTAAAACTCTTGCTTCTTTGATTGACGCTAAATATAGCCGTATCCAGTTTACCCCCGACTTATTGCCTGCTGACGTTATCGGTACAATGGTTTACAGTCAGAAAGATGAATCGTTTAAAGTACAAAAAGGACCGATTTTCGCAAACTTTGTATTAGCCGATGAAATAAATCGTGCTCCTGCCAAGGTTCAGAGTGCTTTGCTGGAAGCTATGCAAGAACGTCAGGTTACTATTGGTAAAGAGACTTTCTTATTACCGGAGCCTTTTCTTGTATTGGCAACTCAAAATCCTATCGAACAAGAAGGTACTTATCCGCTTCCTGAAGCACAGGTTGACCGTTTTATGCTGAAAGTTGTTATCGATTATCCAAAACTAGAGGAAGAAAAGTTGATTATTCGCCAGAATATAAATGGAGAAAAGTTCAATATAAAGCCAATTCTGAAGGCAGAGGAAATTATCGAAGCACGAAAAGTAGTTCGTCAGGTGTATTTGGACGAAAAGATTGAACGCTATATCGTAGATATTGTATTTGCAACTCGTTTCCCGGAAAAATATGACCTGAAAGAATTGAAAGATATGATCGGATTTGGTGGTTCGCCTCGTGCATCTATCAATCTTGCTTTAGCTGCCCGTACGTATGCTTTCATTAAACGCCGCGGTTATGTGATTCCAGAGGATGTACGTGCTGTTGCGCATGACGTGCTCCGTCACCGTATTGGACTGACATACGAAGCCGAAGCAAACAGTATGACTTCGGACGAAATCATCAGTAAGATTTTGAATAAGGTTGAAGTACCTTAATTGGTAGTTAACTACTTACCACTTAACTACTTTATAAATGGAAACAAGTGAAATACTAAAAAAGGTTCGCCAAATTGAAATCAAGACACGAGGATTGTCTAACAATATTTTTGCAGGCCAATATCATTCGGCTTTCAAAGGTAGAGGAATGTCCTTTTCGGAGGTTCGTGAGTATCAATTTGGGGATGACATACGTGACATAGACTGGAACGTGACGGCGCGCTTCAACAAACCTTATGTGAAAGTGTTTGAAGAGGAACGCGAACTGACAGTTATGTTGATGGTCGATGTTTCCGGAAGTTTAGAATTTGGTACGGTCAAGCAATTAAAGAAAGACATGATAACGGAAATTGCCGCTACTCTTGCTTTCTCTGCTATCCAAAACAATGATAAAATCGGTGTGATATTCTTTTCAGACCGGATAGAAAAGTTTATTCCTCCCAAGAAGGGACGTAAGCATATTCTATATATTATTCGTGAATTGATTGATTTTCAGCCGGAAAGTCATCGCACTAATATACGTCTTGCATTGGAATATCTGACTAATGTTATGAAAAGACGCTGTACTGCGTTTGTTTTATCCGACTTTATCGATCAGGAAAGTTTCAAAAATGCTTTGACTATTGCTAACCGGAAACATGATGTAGTAGCATTACAGGTTTATGATAGGAGAGTCAGTGATCTTCCTCCGGTGGGATTGATGCGGATAAAAGATGCAGAAACAGGACATGAGCAATGGATTGATACTTCTTCCAAAGCTGTACGTCGGGCACATCGCGACTGGTGGATACAAAAACAGACAGAATTGAATGATACATTTACTAAAAGTAACGTAGACTCTGTATCTGTAAGAACTGACCAGGATTACGTAAAGGCATTGTTGAATTTATTTGCCAAACGAAACTAATGAAATCAAAGATGAATAAAAATATTATTCTGATAGCATTGTTATGTTTACTGTCTATTGATAGAGTAGGAGCACAATCTGTAACAGTGGAGGCAAAGATAGATTCTTTGCAGATACTGATTGGTGAACAAGCGAAAATACAATTACAAGTAGCTATGGATGCCAAGCAACGGGCTGTTTTTCCCGCTTATACCGATACACTGGTACGAGGGGTAGAAATTATAGAAACTGCCAAGCCGGATACTCAGTTCTTGAACGATCGTCAGCGTATGATGATTACTCAAGAGTATACTGTTACTTCTTTTGACTCGGCTTTGTATTATCTACCACCAATGCCTGTTACAGTAGATGGCAAAGAGTATAGATCAAGAGCTTTGGCATTGAAAGTATATTCAATACCGGTTGACACATTACATCCAGACCAATTTTTTGGACAGAAAACCGTGATGAAAGCTCCTTTCGCATGGGAAGACTGGTATGGGTTAATTGGCTGTTCATTCTTGGCTTTGCCTTTACTTGGTCTATTGATTTATCTCATAGTTCGTATCCGGGATAACAAACCTATTATCCGCAAAATAAAGGTAGAACCTAAATTGCCGCCCCATCAGGCTGCAATGAAAGAGATAGAGCGTATCAAGAATGAGAAAGTATGGCAGAAAGGACAACCGAAGGAATATTACACAGAATTGACTGATACACTTCGCACCTATATAAAAGATCGTTTTGGTTTCAATGCGCTTGAAATGACTTCATCTGAGATTATTGACAAGCTATTAGAAATGAAGGATAAAGAAGCTATTTCTGATTTGAAGGAGCTTTTCCAGACAGCCGATCTAGTGAAGTTCGCGAAGCACGATCCGCAAATGAACGAGAATGATGCCAATCTGATCAATGCTATTGACTTATTAATGAAACGAAGCAACCTGAAGAAGAAAATCAAAAACCGCAACCAACGGAAATTACAATTATAGAGAAGCGTTCTTTGCGGACAAAAGTATTGTTAATTTGCGGAATCGCAATTTTGTCAACCGCATTGATAGGTACCTTTATATATATAGGTATGCAGCTATATAATCTTTTTGCTTAAAAGTATATATAGCTTGAATACTAAATAGTAAACTGTTAAATCATAAATGAAATGATTTTTGCCAATATTGAATATCTGTTTTTGCTATTATTACTTATACCTTATATTGTATGGTATATTCTGAGGCAAAAGAAAAGTGAAGCAACTCTTCAAATTTCGGATGCTCGTGTATATGCACATACACCTAAAAGCTATAAGAACTATTTGTTGCATGTTCCATTCTTATTGCGTGTTATTGCCTTAGTGCTGGTTATTCTAGTGCTTGCACGTCCGCAAACGACTAATAAATGGCAGAATAGCGAAATAGAAGGGATTGATATAATGCTCGCTATTGACGTATCTACTAGTATGTTAGCCGAGGATTTAAAGCCGAATCGGTTGGAAGCTGCAAAGGATGTAGCTGCTGAATTTATTAACGGCCGCCCTAACGATAATATCGGTATAACTTTATTTGCAGGTGAAACTTTCACTCAATGTCCGCTTACTGTCGACCATGCTGTTTTATTGGATATGATTCATAATATCAAATGTGGCCTTATCGAAGATGGTACAGCAGTAGGTATGGGAATAGCAAATGCAGTAACCCGACTGAAAGATAGTAAGGCAAAGTCTAAGGTGATTATTTTATTGACAGACGGTACTAATAACAAAGGGGATATTTCTCCATTGACGGCTGCTGAGATAGCCAAAAGTTTGGTATTCGCGTGTATACTATTGGGTGGGACGAATGGTATGGCACCTTATCCCTATCCAGTTGGAAATACGGTGCAATATGTAAATATGCCGGTGGAAATTGATGAGAAAACGTTGACACAGATTGCAGGTACAACCGATGGTAACTATTTTAGGGCTACGAGTAACTCGAAACTAAAAGAAGTATATGAGGAAATTGATAAACTGGAAAAAACTAAACTGAATGTAAAGGAGTATAGTAAGAGGGACGAAGAATATCAGTGGTTTGCATTGGCGGCTTTCCTTTGTGTGTTATTAGAAGTGTTATTGCGTAACTCAATACTCAAAAAGATTCCATAAGGATGTTTGTCAATCGTTATTTGTCAATCGTAAAATAAGAAGAAAATGTTCCGATTTGAAGAACCTACATATTTATATTTATTGTTGCTATTACCTTTTTTAGCAGTTTTCTACTTGTATTCCAATTACAGGAGAAGAAAAAATATTCGACGTTTTGGTGATCCGGTTTTACTGGCCCAGTTGATGCCTGATGTATCCAAATATCGTCCGGATATAAAATTTTGGATAATATTTGTTGTTATCGGCTTGTTCTCTGTATTATTAGCACGTCCTCAGTTTGGCTCCAAACAGGAAACAGTGAAGCGTAAAGGGGTAGAAGTTATTATTGCTTTGGATATTTCAAATTCGATGTTGGCACAGGACGTACAGCCAAGTCGTCTGGAAAAAGCTAAAAGATTAATTTCCAGGTTAGTTGATGAACTGGATAATGATAAAATCGGTATGATTGTATTTGCAGGAGATGCATTTACACAGTTACCGATTACCAGCGACTATATTTCTGCCAAGATGTTTTTGGAGTCGATTAGTCCTTCATTGATTTCTAAACAAGGTACGGCTATTGGAGAAGCTATTAATTTGGCTGTACGGAGTTTTACACCTCAAGAAGGAGTGGGACGTGCCATTGTTGTAATTACAGATGGTGAAAACCATGAAGGCGGAGCTGTAGAAGCTGCTAAAGTTGCAGCTGAAAAAGGTATTCAAGTAAGTGTATTAGGGGTGGGTATGCCTGATGGTGCACCTATTCCCATAGAAGGTACAAATGATTATCGTCGTGACCGTGAAGGGAATGTTATTGTCACACGCTTAAACGAAGCTATGTGTCAGGAAATTGCCAAAGAAGGAAAAGGTATTTATGTACGAGTAGATAATACTAACTCTGCTCAGAAAGCTATTAATCAGGAAGTGAATAAAATGGCGAAATCAGATGTTGAGTCGAAAGTGTATACAGAGTTTAACGAACAGTTTCAAGCTATTGCATGGATTATTTTAATATTATTGTTAGCAGAATTGTTAATTCTAGATCGTAAAAATCCTTTGTTCAAAAACGTTCACCTATTTTCTAATAAGAAATAGCTATGCATATGTTAAGAAGTAAATATATTTTATTCACTATTTTTCTACTATCGGTAGCCAGTGTCTCGGCACAGAAAGCAGAGCGTGACTACATCCGTAAAGGAAACCGTTTGTTTAATGACAGCGTATTTGTAGATGCGGAGGTGAATTATCGGAAAGCTTTAGAAGTAAACCCTAAGTCGACAGTATCCATGTATAATCTGGGGAATACTCTCTCACAGCAACAAAAGTTTCAGGATGCTATGGAACAATATGTAGCTGCCGGCAAAATCGAAAAAGACAAAATGAAACTGGCTCATATTTATCATAATATGGGGGTTCTTTTTCAAGCTGGTAAAGATTATGCAAAAGCAGTAGAAGCGTATAAAATGTCGTTACGCAATAATCCAGCTGACGATGAAACTCGATATAATTTGGCACTTGCCAGAAAATGCTGAAAGATCAACAGCAGAATCAGGACCAAAATCAAGACCAAAACAAAGACCAGCAACAGAAGCAAGATCAACAACAAGATAAGAATAAAGACAAACAGAATGATCAAAAACAGGATGAAAAGAAAGATCAGCAACAACCTCCAAAATCTGAAAAGAAGGACAATCAAATGTCGAAGGAGAATGCAGAACAATTACTTAATTCTGTGATGCAGGATGAAAAGGATGTGCAGGATAAAGTGAAGAAACAACAGAAAGTGTTGCAAGGTGGGCGTTTGGAAAAAGACTGGTAATATTAAGTTGACGATATAAATTTCATAAGCAATGAGAAAACTAATTATTATATTAATGACATTGATGGCATATAGCACCCAAACTTTCGCTGATAAAGTGTCGTTTGTTGCTTCTGCTCCGGACGTGGTGGTGGTAGGCGATCAATTTAGGCTATCGTATACGGTTACAACACAGAAAGTAAAAGATTTTCGTGCTCCTTCTATCAAAGGATTTGATGTTTTAATGGGGCCAAGCCGATCAGAACAAAGTAGTACTCAGATTGTGAATGGTAGTGTATCATCTACTAGTAGTATTACTTTCACTTATATATTGATGGCCAATACTGCCGGTGAGTTTACTGTTCCTGGTGCTTCAATAGTAGCTGACGGTAATCAAATGATATCTAACTCAGTGAAAATAAAAGTATTGCCACAAGATCAAAATCATAATAGTAGCAGGAGGAATAATGATAATAGTTCTTCCATACAGCCTTCGTCGAATGCAAGTGTATCTAACCAAGATTTGTTTATTACAGCAACTGCAAGTAAGACAAATGTTTATGAGCAGGAAGCGTTCGTATTGACATATAAAATATATACCAGAGAATCTAACTTACAGCTTAATAATGCCAAGTTACCTGACTTCAAGGGTTTTCATTCACAGGAAATCGAAATGACTACAAATGCTCGATGGACACCTGAGCATTATAAAGGTCGTAACTACTATACAACTGTTTATCGCCAATTCGTGCTCTTTCCACAACAGTCGGGCAAACTATTTATAGAGCCTGCACAGTTCCAAATGACGGTAAATAAACCAGTACAGTCAGCCGATCCTTTTGATGCTTTTTTTAACGGAGGAAACAATGTTATAGAGATTAAGAAGCCTATCACAACTCCTAAAATAGCCATCAATGTTAATCCGCTTCCGGCTGGTAAACCGACAAACTTCTTAGGTGGAGTAGGAGAGTTCAACATTTCTTCTTCTATCAACAGTAAGGAGTTAAAAACGAATGATGCAATAACTATTAAATTAGTGATTTCCGGAACGGGTAATCTGAAACTTATTTCCAATCCGGAAATCAAATTTCCAGATGATTTTGAAGTGTACGATCCTAAAGTTGATAATCAGGTGAGATTAACAAAAGAAGGGCTTACTGGGAATAAAGTTATTGAATATTTAGCAATCCCTAGACATGCCGGAACATATAAAATTCCGGGTGTATCTTTTAGTTATTTCGATATCCGTTCCAAATCTTATAAAACTCTGAATACAGAAGATTATGTAATAAACGTAGAGAAAGGTGCAGGAAATGCAGATCAAGTTATTGCTAACTTCACCAATAAGGAGGATTTGAAAGTCTTGGGTGAAGATATTCGCTATATTAAACAAAACGAAGTGACTTTTCAACCTAAAGGAAGCTTCTTCTATGGTTCAATGTCGTACTGGCTATTCTATATTATTCCGGCTCTTGCTTTATTCTTTTCTTTATAATTTATCGCAAACAAGCAGCAGAGAATGCCAATGTAGCGAAGATGAGAACGAAGAAGGCTAATAAAGTAGCAATAAAACGTATGAAGCTGGCTGGTAAACTGCTTTCTGAAAATAAGAAAGATGCTTTCTATGATGAAGTTTTGAAAGCATTGTGGGGCTATATCAGTGATAAACTGAATATTCCGGTATCCCGTTTGTCTAAAGATAATATTGAGGAAAAATTGAGAAATCATGGAGTGAGTGAAGAGCTAATTAAGGAATTTCTGAATGCATTGAATGACTGTGAATTTGCCCCGTTTTGCTCCGGGAGATGAAAATCAGGCAATGGATAAAGTTTATTCATCTTCAATAGAAGTGATAAGCAAAATGGAGAATTCAATAAAACATTAACCTAGAAGAGATTGTGTCATGAAAAAAATATTATTTTTTATATTCTTATCAATGTCGGTAACTTGCTTCGCGCAAGATTCACTGAGCATTGAACCCAGACAAATAAACGAAGCTGATTCTATCCATGTCGATACACATACACTTCTTGATAACAAATTGGAAGATGTGACAAAAACTAAAGGAGATTCCGCATATATAAAAGAAGATTATGCGGCTGCCATTCAAATATACGAAGCATTACTAAAGAATGGAGAAGCATCTGAAGTTTATTATAACCTCGGAAATAGTTATTATAAAATAGGTGAAATAGCAAAGGCGGTTCTTAATTACGAACGTGCCTTGCTTTTGCAACCGGGAAATAGCGACATCCGTGCTAATCTCGAAGTAGCACGTGCCAAAACAATAGATAAAGTAGAACCTACTCCTGAAGTCTTTTTTATCTCATGGACTAAGTCTTTGATTAATTGTATGAGTGTAGATGCATGGGCACATGGGGAATTGTTTCTTTCATTCTACTGATAGTATCTCTCTACTTCTTTATATTTTCAAAACAGATTATGTGGAAAAAGATAGGCTTCATTTCAGGGATTATCTTTTTAATAATCACAGTATGCTCTAATCTTTTTGCTTCACAACAAAAAGAAAATTTGGTAAACCGTAACGAAGCGATAGTTATGAATCCGAGTGTCACAGTGCGAAGTACTCCAAGTGAAAGTGGTACTAGTTTATTTATTCTTCATGAAGGAAGAAAGGTAAACGTCAAAGACAATTCTATGAAAGAATGGAAAGAAATTCACTTAGAAGATGGAAAAGTAGGATGGGTCCCAGCTTCTGCTATTGAAGTGATATAAAAGGCATTAATAGATTTTATCAATTTTGAAAAAAAAAAGATAAGCAAATAATTTGTTTTATCTTTTTTTTGCTTAAGTTTATAGCGTGATAAAAAATCACATAGTACTAACCATTAAATTTATGAGACATGAGAACAATAACATTTAATGAACTTCGTAAGATTAAAGATTCATTGCCCAGCGGTAGCATGCATCGAATAGCAGACGAACTTGGTTTACACGTAGATACTGTGCGAAACTTTTTCGGAGGCCATAATTTCAAGGAGGGAAAAAGTGTCGGAATACATCTTGAGCCCGGTCCAGATGGTGGGCTTGTTATGTTAGACGATACAACAGTTCTCGATCGGGCTTTAAAGATTCTAGATGAATTGAATATGAGTATGCAAAAAGAACAGGCTACCGAATCTGTGCAAGTTTAAAATATAGCAAACAGAAATCCCAATTGCGTTAAACAATTGGGATTTCTTATTTGTTCACCTTCAAAATGTATCAATTATGGAAGACAAATTAGTAACTCTAGCAATTCTGACATATACCAAAGCTCAGATTCTAAAAAATGTACTTGAAAATGAAGGTATTGAGACATACATTCATAATGTGAACCAAATACAGCCTGTTGTATCCTCTGGAGTACGCTTACGAATTAAGGAAAGCGATCTACCGCATGCACTGAAAATCACAGAAAGCTCTGCTTGGCTATCGGAAAGTATAGTAGGAGAGAAGGAAACAAAAAAAGGAGAAAAATCAAATAAGATTTTAATTCCGGTCGATTTCTCTAGTTATTCGATGAAAGCATGTGAATTTGCCTTCAACCTAGCTAAAACAGAGAACGCAGAGATTATTTTGTTGCATGTATATTTTACACCTATATATGCATCGTCATTGCCATACGGAGATGTATTCAACTATCAAATTGGAGATGAAGAATCTGTAAAAACAATTATTCACAAAGTTCATTCTGATCTCAAAGCTTTATCTGATAAAATAAAAGATAATTGAATCGGGGGAATTTCCAGATGTCAAATATAGCTGTATTTTACGTGAAGGCATTCCAGAAGAAGAAATATTGAGATACGCTAAAGAGCAACGTCCTAAACTCATCATTATGGGGACACGAGGAAAAAATCAAAAAGATATAGATCTGATTGGCAGTGTAACTGCTGAGGTTATTGACCGAAATCGTACAGCCGTATTAGCTATTCCGGAGAATACACCATTCAAACAATTCAGTGAGGTAAAACAGATCGCTTTTATAACTAATTTCGATCAAAGAGATTTAATAGCTTTTGATGCATTTTTCAATAGTTGGAAGTCATTTCATTTTTCAGTATCTTTGATACATCTTGCTGAATCAAAAGATACGTGGAATGAAATAAAACTTGTTGGCATAAAAGAATATTTTCACAAGCAATACCCAGGGCTTGAAATCCATTATGATGTCGTAATGAGTGATAATCTACTAAAAGGACTTGAACAATATATCAAAGATAATCAAATAGATATAATCGCATTGACTTCATACAAAAGAAATATATTCGCTCGATTATTCAATCCAAGTATTGCTCGTAAGATGATTTTTCATTCAGATACGCCGTTACTTGTTATGAACGGATGATCAAAAGAAATAGAATTTTAGTGTTTTAAACAGTGGAATAATAAACATTATGTTTAATAGAAAAGGGAACAATAAATAAACTTTGCTCCCTTTTGCTGTTTTTTAATGAACTCATATTTTTAAAAAGCATAAAAAAAGAAGGCAACTTTTGTGTAACCTTCTTTTTTCTTCATCAAAGAAATATATTATTTCATCATCTTATCAATTTCTTCGAATTCCGGACCCATATTCAAATTATAGTATACACGGTAAAGACCTTGCAACCATAAATCTTTCTGGTCAGGTTTTAAAGCTCTAGCTTTTTCATAGAAGGGCTTTGCTTCTTCATAGAATTTCTTCACTGCCGCTTGAGCTTCAGCATACTTAGGATCATTGATATCTGTTGTTGCTTTATCTGCATAATCTTGTGCTTTCATCAGATACACTAAACCTACATTAGAATAAGCTTCTGCATATTCCGGATCAGCAGCAATAGCTTTTTTGTAGTATTCGATTGCATTATCATACTCTTTCATATTATGATAAAGATATGCCTTCACATATAAATATAACTTATTATTAGGATCATTAGTTAACATCTTATCAGCAAATTCCATTGCTTTAGAAGCTTGATTAGAAGTATTATAATAATCAACTAGATTTGCAAAGAAATAATCATTTCCTGGAAACTTAAGAATACCTTCTTCCAAAGATTTAATCCATGCAGCAGTATCACCTTTAGCTTTATAAGCATCTGCCATTAACTGCATAGCAAACTTACCTCCATCTTTATCAGACAATGCTGAAGGAGCGTACTTGATAATAGCATCTTTATCGCCTACTCTATCAGCCGCTAATGTTGCATAATATGCAATTTGAGGAAGAAGTGTATCATTTTTAGCTAACTCTTTATCAGCCAACATCGGATAAGAAGCTGATTCTACATAAGTAGCGAAAATTTTAATGCTTCCTTATTCTTATCCAAATTGAAATATTGGATACCACCATTAATCAAATTAGGCGTTCAGCCAACATACTAGAAGCATTTGCTTTACGATATTTGTTTTTAATCTTACCTTTTTCATTAGGTACCTGAGCCAAATCGTCGCATTTATTATAGTACTCATACATCTTCAAAATACTGTTGTATACTTTTAATGTATCGTACGGTTTTTTCAGAAAAGCATTTTTCATTTGCTCTTCGTTGATACGCTTCTGAATAAATCCAGCAACGTCCCATGTGTCAGCAAGATCCTTAGTTTCAGGATTCTTCATAGCCTCTTCAATCAGCTGTTCAGCTTGCTTAAAATTAGGTTTCACATCATTGGCAATGCTTTTTGCTTCTTTTACATTCTTCATCTGAGCAAATGAGAAGCTAACAGCCATCAATAAAACCATCGAAAATAATACTCTTTTCATGATTGTTGTTTGATTAATTATTAATATTATGTCTATTCTTCAATATCGTTATTACTTTCATTTACGTCCGTGACGTCTTCAGCATTCGGTGTATCTGCATTAGGATCACTTATAATTGTTCCTTCTTTTTCCTCAGCAGGAATTTCATCTTCAAGACTTTCTGTCATTACTTTACATACCGAGCCTATTTGGTCGTTACGTTTCTCAAGATTAATCAGACGGACACCTTGAGTTGCACGTCCCATAATACGGACATCTGCTACTTTCAGACGGATTGTGATACCAGATTTATTGATAATCATCAAGTCATTTTCATCAGTTACAGATTTGATTGTTACCAGTTTACCAGTCTTTTCGGTAATATTCATAGTTTTTACACCTTTACCTCCACGATTGGTTTTACGATAATCTTCTATTTCAGAACGTTTACCATATCCCTGTTCAGAAACAACCATTACAGATTCTGTTTCCAAATCTTTGATACAAATCATTCCAACTACTTCATCCTGTCCATCATTATCCAATGTTATGCCACGTACACCTGTTGCAGTACGTCCCATTACACGCACAGCAGCTTCATGAAAGCGAATAGCACGTCCGTTACGATTAGCAATAATGATCTCATTGTTACCGTTTGTCATACGAACTTCGATTACGCTGTCATCTTCACGAATAGTAATAGCATTTACACCATTCTGACGAGGACGAGAATATTGCTCAAGTAACGTCTTTTTGATTACACCTTTCTTGGTACAGAACAATACATAATGATTATTGATAAATTCTGAATCATCTAAGTTCTTCACACGCAAGTATGCAGTTACATTATCATCTGAATCGATATTTAGCAAATTCTGAATAGCGCGTCCTTTGGAATTCTTTGTACCTTCAGGTATCTCGTATACTTTCAGCCAGTAGCACTTACCTTTTTGTGTAAAGAACATCATAGTGTTATGCATTGTAGCCGGATAAATGTGCTCAACAAAGTCTTCATCACGAGTTTCTGTCCCCTTTGAACCTACTCCACCACGATTTTGTGCACGGAATTCGGTTAATGGGGTACGTTTGATATAACCCATATGAGAAATTGTAATAATCATCTGATCATCAGCATAGAAGTCTTCCGGGTTAAATTCTTCTGAAGAATAAACTATCTCAGAACGACGTTCATCACCATACTTGGCTTTAACCTCTAACAATTCATCTTTCATTACCTTGCGGCATACTTCATCATCAGCCAAAATACTTTCCAAATAAGCGATTTGCTTCATTATTTCTTCGTACTCTGCATGAAGTTGATCTTGCATAAGACCTGTCAACTGACGCAAACGCATTTCTACAATTGCACGGGACTGAATTTCTGTCAGGTTGAATCGTTCTATTAAGCCAGCAATGGCATCATTAGGAGTTTTAGCAGCACGAATAATACGGATTACTTCATCAATATTATCAGAAGCAATAATTAAGCCTTCAAGAATATGTGCACGTTCTCTCGCCTTGCGAAGATCGAATTCAGTACGACGAATAACAACCTCATGACGATGCTCTATGAAATATTTAATTAGGTCTCTTAAATTTAATGTTTTAGGACGCCCATGAACCAATGCAACATTGTTTACACCAAAAGATGTCTGTAAAGCAGTCATTTTATAGAGCTTATTCAGCACTACGCTAGCATTTGCATCACGTTTCACATCGATAACAATACGCATACCTTCACGGTCAGACTCATCGTTGGCATTCGAAATTCCTTCTATTCTTTTATCATTAACAAGATCAGCTATATACTTAATCAATTCTGCCTTGTTTACATTATAAGGAATCTCAGTGATTACGATTTTGTCATGTGTCTGTCCTGTTTCAATTTCAGCTTTAGCACGCATGATCACACGTCCACGACCTGTCAGATATGCTTCACGTACCCCACTTACACCATATATATACCCACCTGTAGGGAAATCCGGCGCTTTAACAAAGTTCATCAACTCTTCTACAGTAATCTCCGGATTATCGATATATGCGTCACATGCCTCAATTACTTCCACAAGGTTGTGCGGGGGCATATTAGTAGCCATTCCTACTGCAATACCAGATGCTCCATTCACAAGAAGATTTGGGATACGCGTCGGCATTACTTTGGGTTCTACCAACGTATTATCAAAGTTAGGCTCAAAATCAACGGTTTCCTTGTACAGGTCATCCATCATTGCTTCACCCAACTTATTAAGACGTGCTTCTGTATAACGCATAGCAGCAGGGCTATCACCATCCACAGAACCAAAGTTACCTTGTCCATCTACCAAGGATAACGCATTGCCCATTCCTGAGCCATACGCACCATTGCAAAATAAACAGAAGAATCTCCATGAGGGTGATACTTACCCAGTACCTCACCCACGATTCTGGCTGATTTTTTATAAGGTTTATCTGAAGTATTACCCAGTTCCATCATTCCGTATAGAATTCTACGGTGAACGGGCTTAAATCCATCTCTAACATCCGGAAGGGCACGTGAAACAATGACCGACATGGAGTAGTCAATGTACGATGACTTCATTTCCTCCTCGATGTTAATCTTTATAATTCTGTCTTGTTCAAGCATTTAAAATGATTATTAATTATACATTCTACGGTTTGTGAAAAACCACGCTAAAGTACTACTTTTCCCCGATATACGAAAGTTTTTAGGAAGAAAGTTTTATTCTTCTCATAGACATCCTAAAGCTTTCCTTGTAGGATCTTTAGCTAAACTTTAAAATACGAAAACAAAATGAGAAAAACAATAAATGTTAGAAATAAAACAAGGCTAATAACAGTAATAAATAGTCTGATATTTGTTATACCTTATATATAATACAAATACACTGTTTTTATGGCACGCCATTTGTAGATATAAGAAATAAAGCAAATATTGCAATACAAACCTGATTTAATGCGTATATTTGCCAGTAAATAACCCTTAGAAGAAAAGGAAGAAGTATGAATAATCAATTCTCACAAAGAGTTTCCGACATTATCGTCTATAGTAAAGAAGAAGCTAATCGATTGAGAAGTAGGTATATAGGCCCTGAACACCTGCTTCTGGGAATGCTCCGCGACGGTGAAGGAAAAGCTATCGAGATATTGTCTAAACTCAACACCAATTTAGCTGCGATAAAGCAGCAGATTGAAGCTCAGTTGAAGCAGAAGCTGATGATATGCTATTGCCCGATACAGAGGTGCCGTTGTCTAATGATGCGGCGAAAATATTAAAAATGTGTATATTAGAAGCACGTGGAATGAAAAGTAACATCGCTGACACAGAACATGTTTTGTTGGCAATCTTAAGAGAGAAAAACAATATGGCAGCTTCCGTACTTGAATCAAATAATGTAAATTACGTGAAAGTATTGGAACAAGCTACATTGCAACCGGATATTAATTCCGGTATGGGTTTTACTGAAGACGATGATGACGAAGAAGAAATGTCTTCATCACGCTCCGGTGGCAGAGGTAATGCCGAAGAACATCAGCAACAAGCGCAAACCGCTTCAAAAAAGCCGTCTAATGATACGCCGGTATTGGATAATTTCGGCACTGATATGACAAAAGCGGCAGAAGAAGGCCGGTTGGATCCTGTTGTTGGCAGAGAAAGAGAAATAGAACGCCTGGCGCAGATTTTAAGCGTCGTAAAAAGAATAATCCAATTCTGATCGGAGAACCCGGCGTAGGTAAATCAGCTATTGTTGAAGGTCTTGCTCTAAGAATCATTCAGAAGAAAGTTTCACGGATTCTCTTTGATAAACGGGTGGTAGCTCTTGATATGACTGCTGTCGTCGCGGGGACCAAATACCGCGGACAGTTTGAAGAACGTATTCGTTCTATTCTCAATGAATTACAGAGAAACCCTAATGTGATTTTATTCATTGATGAGATTCATACCATTGTAGGTGCAGGTTCTGCCGCAGGCTCTATGGATGCGGCGAATATGCTAAAACCAGCATTGGCAAGAGGAGAAATACAGTGCATTGGTGCTACAACCCTTGATGAATATCGTAAAAATATTGAGAAGGATGGTGCTTTGGAACGTCGTTTTCAAAAAGTAATGGTAGAGCCTACCACTGCTGGAGAAACTCTTCAAATATTACGCAATATTAAAGACAAGTACGAGGATCATCACAATGTGTACTACACAGACGAGGCATTAGAAGCTTGTGTCAAGTTGACAGATCGTTACATTACAGACCGTAATTTCCCCGACAAGGCTATTGATGCTTTGGACGAAGCAGGCTCACGTGTACATCTTACGAATATCAATGTTCCAAAAGAAATAGAAGAACAAGAGAAGTTAATAGAAGAAGCCAAGAGCAAGAAAAATGAAGCTGTAAAATCACAGAATTTCGAACTCGCCGCCAGTTTCCGCGATAAAGAAAAAGAGCTCTCCTCCCAACTGGATGAGATGAAAAAAGAATGGGAAGCCAACTTGAAAGAAAATAGGCAAACTGTCGATGCAGAAGAAATAGCCAATGTTATATCAATGATGTCAGGCATTCCTGTGCAGCGTATGGCGCAGGCAGAAGGAATCAAACTTGCTGGTATGAAAGAAGACTTGCAGTCTAAGGTTATAGCACAAGATACCGCTATCGAAAAGTTGGTAAAAGCAATTCTCCGAAGTCGTGTGGGGCTTAAAGATCCGAACAAGCCGATTGGTACGTTTATGTTCTTAGGCCCGACAGGAGTTGGTAAGACTCATTGGCCAAAGAATTAGCTAAATATATGTTTGGTTCTTCTGATGCGTTGATTCGTATAGATATGAGTGAGTATATGGAGAAGTTTACCGTATCACGTCTGGTTGGAGCACCTCCGGGATATGTAGGATATGAAGAAGGCGGACAATTAACAGAAAAAGTGCGTCGTAAACCATATTCTATCGTCCTGCTTGATGAAATAGAGAAAGCACATCCCGATGTGTTTAATCTCCTTCTTCAAGTAATGGATGAAGGTCGCCTAACTGACAGTTATGGCAGAATGGTAGATTTTAAAAATACGGTTATTATCATACTTCCAATATTGGAACTCGTCAGTTGAAAGATTTTGGTCGCGGGGTCGGATTTGCAACACAAAGCCGTCTGGATGACAAAGAATTTTCGCGAAGTGTCATACAGAAAGCTTTGAATAAATCATTCGCGCCCGAATTTATCAACCGTGTAGATGAAATCATAACATTTGACCAACTTTCCTTGGAAGCTATTACGAAGATTATTGATATTGAGCTGAAAGGATTGTATGATAGAATCGAAGCTATTGGTTATAAACTTGTTGTTGAAGATAAGGCGAAAGAATTTATTGCTGGAAAAGGGTATGACGTACAATATGGTGCCCGTCCTTTAAAGCGAGCAATTCAGACATATTTGGAAGATGGATTATCTGAACTTATCATATCTTCTTCTTTAAAAGAAAAAGATATAATTCAAGTCTCTCTTAATGAAGAAAAAGGAGGTTTGGAGATGAAAGTCGTTACTCCTCAATAAAGGATTTATTTTCAATAAGGGCACATAAGATATGCCATAATGTCAGACCTTAGGGTCTGGCATTTTTTTGTGTTTATCTGAACAAATATATCAACTAAAATCAATCAAATAGATAAATTAAAAAATATACGTATTATGCAAAAAGGTAATATTGGGGTTACAACAGAAAACATTTTCCCTATCATCAAAAAGTTTTTGTACAGTGACCATGAAATTTTTCTTCGTGAATTAGTATCCAATGCAGTAGATGCCACTCAGAAGCTAAATACACTCGCTTCTATTGGTGAATTTAAAGGTGAACTAGGCGATTTGACTATTCATGTTGAATTAGGTAAAGACACCATTACTATCTCCGATCACGGTATTGGTCTGACTGCAGAAGAAATCGAAAAATACATCAATCAAATCGCATTCTCAGGAGCTAATGACTTCCTGGAAAAATACAAGAATGATGCAAATGCTATTATCGGTCATTTCGGACTTGGGTTCTATTCAGCATTTATGGTCGCCAAGAAAGTTGAAATCATCACCAAATCGTATAGAGATGGTGCACAAGCTGTAAAATGGACTTGTGATGGTAGCCCAGAATTTACTATTGAAGAAGTAGATAAAGCAGGTCGTGGTTCAGATATCATCTTATACATTGATGATGACTGCAAAGAGTTTCTTGAAGAATCCCGTATATCTGAGCTTTTGAAAAAATATTGCAGTTTCCTTCCTGTTCCTATTGCCTTTGGAAAGAAAAAAGAATGGAAAGATGGCAAACAAGTAGAAACAGCCGAAGATAATATCATTAATGATACTACTCCTTTGTGGACACGCAAACCAAGTGAACTTTCGGATGAGGACTACAAATCGTTTTATAGTAAGTTGTATCCGATGTCTGATGAACCACTTTTCTGGATTCATCTGAATGTGGATTATCCATTCCATTTAACGGGTATCCTCTATTTCCCTAAAGTAAAAAGTAATATTGAACTGAACAAGAATAAAATTCAATTATATTGCAACCAGGTGTATGTGACAGATTCAGTTGAAGGCATTGTACCGGACTTTTTAACTTTATTGCATGGGGTCATAGATTCTCCGGATATACCATTGAATGTTTCCCGTTCATATTTGCAAAGCGATTCGAATGTGAAGAAGATATCAACATATATCACGAAGAAAGTTTCCGACCTTTGCAATCTATCTTTAAGAATGACCGCAAACAGTTTGAAGACAAGTGGAATGATTTGAAAATATTTATCAATTATGGTATGCTGACTCAAGAGGATTTTTACGAGAAAGCGCAGAAATTCGCCCTTTTCACCGATACGGATAGTAAACATTACACATTTGAAGAATACCAAACTTTGATTAAAGATAATCAGACAGACAAAGACGGAAATCTGATTTATTTATATGCTAATAATAAGGATGAACAATATAGTTATATAGAGGCAGCTACCAATAAAGGCTATGATGTTTTGTTGATGGATGGTCAATTAGATGTAGCTATGGTAAGCATGTTGGAACAAAAATTCGAGAAATCTCGTTTTACCCGTGTGGATAGTGATGTTGTTGACAATCTTATTGTAAAAGAAGATAGAAAAAGCGAAGTATTGGAAGCAGGCAAACAAGATGCTATTACAATCGCCTTTAAGAGTCAATTACCTAAAATGGATAAGGTTGAATTTAACGTTATGACACAAGCGTTAGGAGAAAACACAGCTCCAGTAATGATTACCCAAAGTGAATATATGCGCCGTATGAAAGAAATGGCAAATATTCAGGCTGGAATGAGTTTTTATGGAGAAATGCCTGATATGTTCAACTTAATATTGAATTCAGATCATAAGTTAATAAAAGAAGTGCTTAATGAAGAAGAAAGTGCTTGCCAGGCAGAAGTTGCCCCAATACAGTCGGAAATGGATGCTGTCAATAAACAACGTAATGAGTTGAAAGATAAACAAAAAGGCAAAAAGGACGAAAGATATCCCAACCTCTGAAAAAGACGAATTGAATGATTTGGATAAGAAATGGGATGATCTGAAAAGTAAAAAAGAAGCTAATTTTTGTTGGTTATGCCAGCAATAATAAAGTGATTCGTCAACTTATTGATTTGGCTTTGTTGCAAAACAATATGTTGAAAGGTGAAGCTTTGAATAACTTCGTAAAGCGTAGTATCGAGCTGATTTAATATCGCCCCTTTATCCATTATATAACTTCAGGAAAGAGCATTCGACGTTAAAACACGTCGTAATGCTCTTTTTCGATTTAAAACGGTTGATAAAATATCGATTAATTGAAAAGTATTGTATATATTTGAACGTTTAAAAAGACAAAAGTTCAACTGTTTGATTTGGGTTATGAGAAAAATTCTTCTTGTGTTTATTACTTTATGGCTAATCGTACCAGCTATCTATGCCCAAAAAGTAGGTCTTGTATTAAGTGGAGGCGGTGCTAAAGGATTGACACACATTGGTATTATTCGTGCTCTGGAAGAAAATAATATCCCTATCGATTATATTGCAGGTACCTCCATGGGGCCATAATCGGTTCTCTGTATGCTATGGGATATTCTCCTGATGACATGGTAGAACTTTTAAAGTCAGAAGACTTTAAAAGATGGTATTCCGGAGAAGTAGAAGAGAAATATGTATATCACTTTAAAAAGAATCTTCCTACTCCTGAGTTCTTCAATATTCGTTTCTCCTTTAGAGATTCTCTAAAAGTTTGAAACCTCAATTCCTGCCCACTAGCGTCGTAAATCCAATTCAAATGAATCTGGTTTTCGTTGATCTGTACGCACGTGCCACTGCAGCATGTAAAGGTGATTTCGACAAACTCTTTGTTCCTTTTCGCTGTATTGCCTCCGACGTATACAATAAGAAACAATTAATCATGAAAGAAGGCGATTTAGGAGATGCTGTCAGAGCATCAATGAGTTTTCCGTTCATGTTCAAGCCCATCGAGATTGATAACGTATTAGCCTATGATGGGGGAATTTATAATAATTTTCCGACAGATGTCATGAAGAACGATTTTCATCCGGATATTATTATCGGAAGTGTCGTTTCGGCTAATCCCACTAAACCTAAAGAAAATGATCTCATGAGCCAGATTGAAAATATGGTAATGCAGAAAACTGACTACTCTATTCCGGATTCAATGGGGATTTTGATGACATTTAAGTATGATAATGTTGGTCTTATGGATTTTCAACGTGTTGACGAATTACATGATATAGGTTATAATCGGACTCTCAGTATGATGGATTCGATAAAAAGCCGCATACATCGACGCGTAAATCTTGATAATATACGTCTAAGAAGAATGGTCTACCGAAGTAATTATCCTGAATTACGATTCAAGAATATCATTATTGACGGTGCCAACACACAACAGCAAGCATACATAAAAAAAGAATTTCATAAATCAGATAACAAAGAATTCAGCTACGAAGACTTGAAACAAGGGTATTTCCGTCTACTTTCGGATAATATGATTTCCGAAATTATTCCACACGCTATCTATAATCCGGAAGATGATACTTACGATTTGCATCTGAAAGTCAAATTGGAAAATAATTTTGCCGTAAGATTAGGAGGTAATATATCCACATCTAATTCCAATCAGATTTATCTGGGGCTCAGTTATCAGGATTTAAATTACTATGCCAAGGAATTTGTTTTTGACGGCCAACTTGGAAAGGTATACAATAATGCCCAGTTTATGGCTAAAATAGACTTTTCTACTGCTATACCTACTTCATATCGCTTCATCGCATCTATCAGTACTTTCGACTATTTCAAGAAGGATAAACTTTTCTCCAGAAATGACAAACCGGCATTTAACCAAAAGGATGAACGATTCCTAAAGCTACAAGTAGGCCTGCCATTTCTTTCAAGCAAACGGGCAGAGTTTGGAATAGGGATTGCAAGGATAGAAGATAAATATTTTCAGAAAAGTGTAATAGACTTTGGAAACGATAAGTTTGATAAAAGTCGCTACGATTTGTTTGGTGGTTCTATCAGTTTTAACGGAAGCACATTAAACTCACGACAATACCCGACACGTGGTTATAGAGAAGCCCTCATTGCCCAAATTTTCATTGGAAGAGAGCGATTCTATCCGGGAGAAGGTGCTACTGGAAATAATAATAAGGAGCACCACTCCTGGTTGCAATTATCCTATATGAAAGAGAAATACCACAATATGAGTGAACATTGGGTGTTAGGGTGGTATTTGAAAGCATTATATGCCTCTAAGAATTTTTCAGAGAACTATACTGCAACAATGATGCAGGCTGGTGAATTTTCTCCCACACAGCATAGTAAGCTCACTTATAATGAAGCATTTCGTGCCAACCAGTTTGTTGGTGCCGGTATCCGGCCTATCTATCGTTTAAACCAGATGTTTCATCTTCGAGGAGAATTTTATGGTTTTATGCCCATTTATCCGATTGAAAGAAATTCATTGAATAAGGCATATTATGGAAAAGCCTTCTCTAAATTCGAATATTTAGGAGAAATATCTGTTGTGTGTCAATTACCATTCGGAGACATCTCGGCATATGTAAATCATTATAGCTCACCGAAAAGAGAGTGGAATGTCGGACTGAGTATTGGTTGGCAACTATTCAATTACCGATTCATTGAATAAATTTTTCTACAAAAAAAGTCGTTGAAATGCTTGCTAATTCGGGAAAAGATGTACAGCTACGTACGTCTGAGCATCGATCGATGTACAGCTACGTACGTCTGAGCATCGATCGATGTACAGCTACGTACGTCTGAGCATCATCGATGTACAGCTACGTACGTCTGAGCATCGATC
>ENA-OQCK01000089-OQCK01000089.1-human-gut-metagenome-genome-assembly--contig:-NODE-89-length-50763-cov-14.143574_pt1 | contig 50763 bp, 56 predicted proteins | sample MGYA00242498_ERZ504578 | MGnify/ENA primary metagenome ERZ504578 (study PRJEB26092, sample SAMD00036229) | human gut metagenome | host: Homo sapiens | study: EMG produced TPA metagenomics assembly of...
TAATTGCTTTTGTTTAATTCTGGAAATATGTAATCAAATAAACCCTTTCCTCTTCTGTAAATTTCTTTCTGGAGCAAATTCCGATATTAATTTTCGAAATTTCTCCACAACATCCTGCAGCCTTTTTCTCCTGCTGTACTACTGAATGATAAATCCATGCATCCGCATTCTCTAACATCTTATCTTCCAAAAGCCGTTGCAAAAAAAATTGCATATGGATTACGAACCTGGAGTAATTGATACTTCTTCATCAATTTCCCACTGATAATACAGTTGAACAATCTGAAACAAATCTTTCAGCATTTTTACCATAAGCATTCCGTTCTGCATTCCTATTTTATTCTCTGTCGCATCAATCTGCGCATTTACTATGTGAAATGCAATATTCCCAGCTTCCTCCTCAGGAAGATTGACATTTAACTCCTGATTAAGATAAGAAAGAACCTCACTCCCCAACAGATACTCTTTCGGATAAAATTTCTGAATTTCCCAAAGCATCCTGTTTTGTAAAACGATTCCTTTTTATACCTCTCCAGAGCATAGATCAGATGATCAGACAACGTCACAAAAATTTGCTCATTTAATCTGGAAGCCATTTTACACGTTACCATCTGTACTGCATCTTGGATTACTTCTGCATAACTTGCAGGCACATCCTGAAGCAGCCTTATATAATCCTGTGTATTTTTTTCATCTTTCAGCATATAGATTTTTTCCACATCTGTTTCACGGAGACGTTCTCCTACTTTATAAGAAAACCGCAGTCCCTTCCCCATTGCGATCTGCTCCTTCCCATTCTCACTCTCCACTAAAAGAAGATTATTATTCAGTACTTTCTTTATGATCATCGCCTATACCCTCAGCTTTTTATTTTATAAATTCTGTCCGTTTTCTAAAATCACATTTGCATACCAGTAAAAACTATCTTTTCGAAAACGTTTCAATTCTTTCAAATCAAACTCTTCCCGATCCACATAAATAAATCCATACCGTTTACGATATCCCTGATGTGTACTTACCACATCAATAGCCGCCCATGGACAATATCCCAATATCTGTACTCCATCTGTGATCGCAAGACGCATCTGCTGTAAATGCTCCCGAATAAACTGAATCCTGTACGCATCATGTATTTTTCCATCAGCTTCCAGAATATCCGGTGCTCCAATTCCGTTTTCTGTCACTAAAATCGGAAGATGGTATCTCTCATATACTTTTCTTAAAGTATACCTAAAACCAACCGGATCTACAACCCATCCGTACTGTGTTTTTCCCACATACGGATTTTCCCCCGGACGATATACCCCCGGTTCTCCCAACATAATCTGCTGATCACCTGCCTGGCTGCCACATCCGATGCATCACCTCTGCTTGCTGCGATCGTGGCTGTAGAATAATAATTCATCGCAATAAAATCTGGTTTCGCATCTTTAAGGCATTCTATATCTCCTGGTTGCAACTCAGGTGCAATTCCTCTGTCCTTCATATATTCCCACGCCAAAGGATGATAACTTCCAAATACCGGAACATCCGCAAAATTCCAACAACGTAACACCTCCCAGTTATGTGCTGCAATCGCATCTTCCGGTCGGCTGCTTTCCTGATACATTGCTGTCAAATTCAACGCCGGACCAATTTTCCCGCCGGATACCATTTGATGGAACAACTTCATAACCTTCGCCTGCGCCAACATCATATGATGATTCTGTTGATAAGTTCCTTTTTTGTTGGCAGTTTTCGCCTTTAGGAAGTCCAATTGCCCCCGGATGCAAAATCATGGTGTTCTGCTCGTTGATTGTCAGCCAGTAAATTACTTCTTCCCCAAAATTCTGAAACAGAACTTCCGCATATTCCACAAAAGCATGTATAGTTTCCCGATTTGACCATCCCCCTTTTTTCTCCAGACAATAGGGTAAATCAAAATGGTACATCGTAATAATTGGCTCAATACCATTTTTCTTACATTCACGAATCACATCCCTATAATAGGCAACCCCTTTTTCGTTAACATCCCCTACACCATTTGGTAAAATCCTGGTCCACGCAACAGAAAAACGATATGCTTTTAATCCCATTTCTGCAAATAGGGCAATATCTTCCTTATATCTGTGATAATGATCACTTGCCACCGAAAAATCGGCAACTCCTTCCGGATGTTCATACATATCAATGATGGACGGACTTTTTCCATCTTCATCCACTCCGCCTTCTACCTGATAAGCAGACGTAGACGCACCCCACAAAAATCCTGACGGAAATGGTTTTAATTTTTGATAAATCATATTTGATCTTCTTCCTTTCTTTGAATATTACACAGTTTTCTATATAAATCAAACCAAACCAAGCAGGTTCTCTCCCGCTTTTTTCTGCCCACATGTTGTCAACTCTACATCACGGTAATTTGGTGTATTCGTTACAATGATCGGGATCACTGTATCATACCCCTCTTCTGCAATTGCCTGCAAATCAAACTCTAACAAAAGCTCGCCCGCTTCTACTCTGCTTCCTGCTTTTACTTTTGGTGTAAAATATTTTCCCTGAAGATTTACCGTATCAATCCCTACATGAATCAAAACTTCTGCTCCATTGTCCAGTTTCATCCCTATGGCATGTCCTGTCTCAAAAATATTGTAATTTCTCCAGATCCCGGTGCATACACACGTCCTTCTTCTGGAAATATAGCTGCACCTTTCCCCAATACTTCCTTTGCAAACACATCATCTGCCACCTCTGACAATTCTGCCGCTCGCCCTGTAACCGGAGCTTTGATCCATTCACCTGATACACCGTCTTTTTTTGAAGTGCCTTCCACTTCCGTACTTTCTTGAAAACCAAGCAGCCATGACGCCGCAAATCCTACCACAAAGGAAATTACAATTGTGATCAATGCATGCACTACATTCCACGGATTCTCTCCAATAAAAGCTGGAATAGCAGTAAGTCCCGGCGATACAAACGCATAACGCACAAGTCCCGATATACCTGCATAAATCCCACCTGCTGCACCACCAATCATAGATGCAATCAAAGGACGTTTTAATTTTAACAAAACACCATAAAGACAAGGCTCTGTTATTCCCATCACTGCTGTAAATCCAGAAGATGCCGCCATTTGCTTCAACTCCTTGTTCTTCGTTTTAAAGGCTACGGCAAGAGTGGCTCCCCCTGCGCAATATTCGAAGCCAGCATTCCCGGACCATTGACGACTTCATATCCAAGTGAAGAAATCTGTCCCGTTGCAATCGGTGTCATTGCCCATGCGGTTCCTGTTAATGTTAAAAATGGTTGAAACGCTCCCATCAGCATGGGAATCAGCCAGCTTACTTTTTCATTTAACACAGTTGCTCCTGTCTGCACAATATCATTAAGCAAATTTCCGAATGGTCCAACTCCCAAAAGCGCAATCGGGATCGCAATAAACATTATGAGCAGCGGCTTCAGGAAAAATTTAATCACTGACGGAGAATATTTCTCTGCAAATCGCTCTACATAAGACATAATCCAAACACTCAGGATGATCGGTACTACAGAAGATGAGTAATTTACCAATACTACTGGTATCCCAAAAAAAGTAATTGACTCTCCCGCTTCCACCATACCGTTCCAGGATGGATGAAGTAATGCGCACGCCATTGTGATTGCCAGAATAGGATTGCACTTAAATTTCATAGCTGCTCCATATGCCAATAGAACCGGCATAAAATAGAATGGTGCATCTGAAATAAATGTCAAAATACTATAAGTGGATTCTGACGGATCTACCAGTTGCCAAAACCAGAATAGAAAGTACTGCCTTTATCATACCTCCGCCAATCAATGCCGGAATCACCGGTGTGAATGTAGTAGAAATCACACTTATGATCCGATTGACAATCGTCGTTTTTTCTTCCCGGTCCAGTTCTCTGTTTCCATCATTCTCCTCACTATGCTTCATTTCCTCAGAAATTGCCCGAAAAGCAGTCTGCACTTCATTTCCTATAATGACCTGAAATTGCCCTCCTTTTTCTACAACTCCAATTACTCCCGGAATGTTTTCTATACTTTTTACATCTACTTTTTCTTTCTTATAAAACTCAAACCTCAAGCGTGTTGCACAATGTGTCAGTTGCCTGATATTCTCTGTCCCGCCAACCAGACTTATTATTTTTTTACCTATTGCTTTATAATCCATATTTACCTCCTTTTCCGGCTGCTTTTTGCACTGTTTACAGATCGGCCGTATCTGTATTATCCTGCTTTTTTCATAAAAAAAGACCAAGACAAGAGGTGCAATAATCTCATGCTCCTCATTGTTCTCGGTCTTGCCTGCATTACCAGTAACAGCCTTTGCTATTAATTACAAATTAAATTATATCAGACTGTCACAAAAATACAAGTCTGTTTTTCAAATCAAACCATTCTTTTATTTAAAATATTTCACACCTGATTCAAAGATCTTCAGATCCTGCTCTCCGTAGATATTGATTGCTACAGAATCACCGCGGCGTTCGGAATGTGCCATCTTTCCAAGTACTCTTCCATCCGGACTTGTGATACCTTCGATCGCACGGTAGGAGCCATTGACATTCCACTCTTCGTTCATACTGATATTTCCTGACGGATCGCAGTACTGTGTTGCTACCTGACCGTTCGCGAATAACTGATCCAGCCACTCTTCACTCGCTACAAAACGACCTTCTCCGTGGGAAGCCGGATTTGTGTAAACCCCTCCGAGCTCTGCACCTGCAAGCCAAGGTGATTTGTTTGTCACAACTTTTGTGTAGACCATCTTTGAAATATGACGTCCAATCGTGTTATATGTCAATGTTGGAGAATCCGCTGTCTGTCCTACAATCTTACCATAAGGAACCAGTCCCAGTTTGATCAGTGCCTGGAATCCGTTGCAGATACCGAGCGCCAGTCCATCTCTTTCATTCAACAGTTTTTCTACTGCTTCTTTGATCTTTGCATTCTGGAATGCAGTTGCAAAGAATTTTGCAGAACCATCCGGTTCATCTCCTGCACTGAATCCACCCGGGAACATGATCATCTGTGCCTGTCCGATTGCCTTTTCAAACTCGGCAACAGAATCACGGATATCCTCTGCATTCATATTACGGAATACCTTTGTGATCACATTTGCGCCTGCTCTCTCAAACGCCTTACGGCTGTCATACTCACAGTTTGTTCCAGGAAATACCGGAATAAATACGGTCGGCTGTCCGATCTTATGACTGCAGATATGAATATCAGATGTATGATAGAGCTTTTCTTCCACCACTTCATCATTATCTGCGGAAGATTTTGTCGCAAATACACTTTCCAGAGTGCCTGTCCATGCTTCTTCCGCTTCTGTCAGAGCAATTTCGGTATCCGCATAAACAAATTTCTGCTCTTCGAGAACCTCACCGATCACCGTGTATGCAATGCTCAGTTCTCCCACTTTGTCTGCCGGAACTTCTGCAATAATATCTCCAAATGCCGGCGCAAACAATTCTCCCGCATCCAGATTATGCTCGATCTTCACACCCAGTTTATTTCCAAATGCCATCTTACTTGCCGCAGCGATTACACCATGACGATCCAGCGCATATGCGGAAACAATCTTTCCACTGTGGATATCTGCTGCAAATTTGCCATACTGATCCATCAGCTGTGTATAAACCGGGAGATCATACTGATCTTTTTCAATCTTCATCCAAACCAGTTTATTTCCTGACTTTTTCAGTTCCGGAGTAATAATCTCATCCTCTGTTGCCATGTCTACGGCAAACGATACAAGAGTCGGTGGAACATCAATATCCTGGAATGTTCCAGACATACTGTCTTTCCCCCCGATAGACGGAAGCCCGAATCCAAGCTGTGCTTCATATGCACCCAAGAGTGCTGCAAACGGCTGACTCCATCTCTTCGGATCTTCTGTCATACGACGGAAATATTCCTGGAATGTAAAACGAATCTTGCTATAATCTCCACCTGCGGCTACGATCTTCGCAACTGACTCTACCACTGCATAAATCGCTCCATGATACGGACTCCAGCTTGACAGATATGGATCAAATCCGTAGCTCATCATAGAAACCGCATCTGTTGTTCCATTCATAACCGGAACTTTTGCAACCATAGCCTGTGTCTCTGTCATCTGATACTGACCACCGTACGGCATAAACACGGAACCTGCTCCGATGGAGCCGTCGAACATCTCTACCAGACCTTTCTGAGAGCATACATTTAAATCCTTTAAGGTCTCCAGCCATTTTTCTTTTACATCCGTCACTTCTTCTTTTACGAACAGACTGTCTTTCTTTGCAGGAATCTCAACTTCTACTGTTGTCTCCTGATGTGCTCCATTGGTGTCAAGGAACGCTCGGGAAATATTGACAATTTCATTTCCTCTCCACACCAAAACCAGTCTCGGAGATTCTGTCACTACTGCAACTTCGACTGCTTCTAAGTTTTCTTCCTTTGCATAAGACATGAATTCTGCCACATCTTTCGGATCTACGACTACCGCCATTCGCTCCTGAGATTCTGAAATAGCAATCTCTGTTCCATCCAGACCTGCATATTTTTTCGGTACTTTATCCAGATCCACACGAAGTCCGTCTGCAAGCTCTCCAATCGCAACAGAAACACCGCCCGCACCAAAGTCGTTACACTTTTTAATCAGCTTACTTACTTCTTCTCTGCGGAATAAGCGCTGAATCTTGCGCTCTGTCGGAGGATTTCCTTTCTGAACCTCTGCGCCACAAGTCTCAATAGATTCTTCTGTATGTACTTTGGAAGAACCTGTTGCTCCACCGCATCCGTCACGTCCGGTACGTCCGCCGAGCAGTACGATAATATCTCCCGGATCTGAATTCTCACGGATCACCGCACGTCTTGGAGCAGCCCCAAGCACTGCACCGATCTCCATACGTTTTGCCACATAATCCGGATGATAGATTTCTTTTACCAGTCCTGTCGCCAGACCGATCTGGTTTCCGTAAGAACTGTATCCGTGAGCAGCTCCTCTCACCAGTTTTTTCTGAGGAAGTTTTCCTTTTAAAGTCTCTTTTACAGATACCGTCGGATCTGCAGCTCCTGTCACACGCATTGCCTGATATACATAAGTACGTCCTGACAACGGATCACGGATTGCACCGCCAAGGCAGGTTGCCGCTCCACCAAACGGTTCAATCTCTGTCGGGTGATTGTGTGTCTCATTTTTAAAATTGATCAGCCACTCTTCTTCCACTCCATCTACTTTGATCGGAACAACAATACTGCATGCATTGATTTCATCTGATTCTTCCTGATCTGCAAGCTTTCCTTCTTTTTTCAGCTTACGCATCGCCATCAGCGCAAGATCCATCAGGCAGACAAACTTATCTTCTCTTCCTTTGAAGATCTCACTGTGGTCACTTAAATACTGTTTGTATGTATTGACGATCGGCTCTTTATAGTCTCCTTCACCGAATGTCACATCCTTTAACTCTGTAGAGAATGTCGTGTGACGGCAGTGATCAGACCAGTATGTATCCAGAACACGAATCTCTGTCATAGTCGGATTTCTATGCTCTTCTCCGTGATAATAATTCTGGATATGCTGGAAATCTTTAAATGTCATTGCCAGCCCAAGGGAATCATAAAGCGCTTTTAATTCTGCTTCCGGCATTGTCTCAAAACCATCAAATACTTCACATCTTCCGGTTCCTCAAACACAGTCACTAACGTTTCCGGTTTTTCCATTCCTGTCTCTCTTGAGTCCACAGGGTTGATACAGTGATTCTTGATCGCTGCAAATTCATCCTCTGTTACGTTTCCTTCGATGACATATGTTGTCGCCGTTTTGATCACAGGAGACTCGTCCTCTTTGATAAACTGCACACACTGTTCAGCAGAATCTGCTCTCTGATCAAACTGTCCCGGCAGATATTCTACCGAAAATACATGATCTTTGTCAAATACCGGAAAGCTCTCAAGATAAAGTACATCTACCGGCGGTTCCGCAAAAATCCCATTACATGCTTTCTCAAACGTATCTTCTGAAAGATTCTCCACATCATAACGAATCAGACTCTGACACCTGTCACAGTTTCAATTCCAAGATAACTTCTGATCTCATGTCTCAATTCTTTTGCCTGTACGGCAAATTCTGCCTTTTTTTCTACATATACGCGCTTTACGTTGCTCATATACAATCTCCTTTGCACTTCTTTCAAACATTAAGTAACTCTTTTTACCGTAATCTTACCACATTTTTTCTCATAAGTATAATTAATATAATTAAACTCACTCATAAGTACTTTTAATTTTTCTTTCATTTTCATCTTTCTTGGCCTGTCTGGCGAGAAACACACTGACTGCCAGAAAGATCAGCATACTGATAATGAAGATTCCCCCAATGCGCAATGCCATATCATAGAAAAAAACTTCCGGCAGCATCCGGATCATATAATCCTCAGCGGGATCAAACAACCACAGATCATTGGTAAAAAATATCTCATGGAATACCGTAAATGCTGTATTAAAATCTACAATCAGCGCTCCTGCCAGAAACACGACTCCGGCTGTGGCGATCCCAAGACCGATCTGATATCCTCTTGCCAGAATCTTTTTCCAATTCGCCTTTGTCACCCAAAGTACGAAAAGACAGAGCAGCATCACCGCCGCTGATACTCTTCTTACCATAAGACCACCAAGAAACAAATTTTTCACATCAGCCATATGCAATTTGTCCTGCTCATTAAAAAAAGTCCTGCTCTTTTCCTTCTACCACTGTGTACACATCCAGATTTTCTCTGTCACCGATCAGATAATCCATCATCTCATAGGTCACATACATCACATCTTTCAGCTCCATATCAAGATCCGAGACCACATCATATTTCTTATATTCTTTTTCGTAAAATCCAAAATCTCCATACGCCGCAAATTGAAAGCTGCTGATCAACAGCACCAGAATCAGCGCCAGAGAAAACACGATTCCCAAAAACCATTGTACTTTTTTCACGCATTTTACCTCCCAGTCTTTTCTGCTTTCGTCATTTTTTCCATTCTTCTGCGATTCCTGTATATTTTACCACAATATAGATTGTAATTCATTCATTTTTGCCCTATAATACAGGGAGCACTTATTAGGAGGTCTAATAATGGATATTAACTATGAACTATATAAGGTATTCTATCATGTGGCATCTACTTTGAGTTTTTCCGAAGCTTCCAAACAGCTTTTCATCTCACAATCTGCTGTCAGTCAGTCTATCAAAACACTGGAACGCAAGCTGGATCAGGTGCTTTTTATCCGCAGTACAAAAAAAGTCCAGCTCACACCGGAAGGAGAAATCCTCCTTCGCCATATCGAACCTGCCATGCATCTGATCCAGCGCGGGGAATCCCAGCTTCTGGATGCAGCTTCTACCGGTGGACAGATTCGGATTGGAGCCAGTGATACGATCTGCCGATATTTTCTGGTTCCCTATTTAAAGAAATTTCACGAAGCATTTCCAAATGCCCACATCAAAGTTGTCAACCAGACATCCATCAAATGTGTAGAATTACTGGAATCCGGACAGGTCGATCTCATTGTGGTCAACTACCCAAACAGCTACTTAAGCAATGTCTCTTCGATCAAAAAGATCAAAAAATTTCATGATGTTTTTATTGCCAACCAGGATTTTGCAGAGTTGAAAGGAAAGAAACTTTCCTATCAGGAACTGTCAAAATATCCAATTCTGATGCTGGACAAGCACAGTACACCAGTGAATATCTGCACCGCCTCTTCCAGCAGCATCAACTGGATCTGGTTCCTGAAATCGAGCTGACCAGCAATGATCTTCTGATCGATCTTGCACGAATCGGACTCGGAATCGCATTTATTCCGAATTTCTGTCTTTCTGAGCAGACTTGCGATCTCTTTGCCGTCCAGACAGAAGAAGAACTGCCAGAGCGTGAGCTTGTCATCGCTTATAATGAACAGGTACTGACCTCAAAGGCAGCAAAAGAATTCTTAAGTTTTTTTGACTGATGTACAATTACGGACTTTCCCAGAAAGTCCGTATTTCTTGTTCCAGATTTTTCACACTTCCCAGTTGATACTGCTGCCACTCTCTCGGAAACACTTCCCGGTATCGCATTGCCCGAAATCTGTCATCCAACAACAGGATCACACCTCTGTCACTTTCCGTTCGGATCACCCTCCCGGCAGACTGCAGAACTTTGTTCATTCCCGGATACAGATACGCATAGTCAAATCCATCCATGTCAGCAGCATTAAAATACTGCTTTAAAATTTCCCGTTCTGTACACACCTGAGGAAGCCCTGTTCCGGCGATCACTGCTCCGATCAACTTGTCATCTGTCAGATCAATCCCCTCTGAAAAAATTCCGCCCATCACGCAAAATGCAACCAGACTTTTCTCTCTTTCCTGTTCAAATTCCTCCAAAAACTCTTCCCTCTGTTCTTCATCCATATACGAAACCTGACAGATACTGTCGACTTCGTGATCAACACACTCCAAAAAGCACGTATGTACCTCTTCCAAAAAACGGTACGATGGAAAAAACGCCATATAATTTCCTTTTTTCTGTTCTGCCATCACTGCAATATATCTGGCAAATCTCTGATATGTACTCTCTCCCTTCTTGTATAACGGGTACTTACATCCGTTCCAATAAAAAGAAATTTATTTTCCTGCGGAAAAGAACTATGTGCATACACTGCATAATCATCTTTCTCAACACTAAGCAGCTTTTTATAGTAATGAACCGGAAGCAGTGTTGCAGAAAAGAAAATCGTACTGCTTCCCTGTTCCAGATAATTTTGAAGATTCACCGCCGGATTGACGCAAAAAAGCTTGATTTGAAACCTTCCGTCTTCCATCATTTCCGAAAAGATCACATAATTTTCATCCATGATATCATGGATATTTAAAAAACTGCGCACTGCAAAATAAAAATCCAGCACCCGCTTTTTCTTTTCTGCATCCTTGCACTCTTCCAGATAATCTTCCAGTTTCGAAAGCACATTCATCAGCTTTAACGCAATATGCGATACACTTTTTAAAATCTGATAATGTTCACACTCTCTCTTTAATTCCAAAAACTGCTGATTACATTCTGACAAACGCTTTGCCAGTTTCGGATCCTCTGCCTTTACCAGTTTTCTTACTTCCAGTAAATCTTCTTTGTATAGAGATGCACTATACATCTCCCTTCCCCGCTCCACCAGATTATGCGCCTCATCGATCAGAAACAGGTATTCCTCTTTTCCACTTTCTGAGAAAAAGCGCTTTATATGAGCCTGCGGATCAAACACATAATTGTAATCACAGATCACTGCATCTGCCCAGTTGGACACATCCAGAGACATCTCAAACGGACAGACCATGTACTTTTTCGCCTGTTCTTCCAGAACCTCTCTGCTCCAGTCGCCGGAATGTGTGATCAGATCAAAAACTGCATCATTCACTCTGTCAAAATGTCCTTTTGCATAAGGACAGGCATCCGGATTGCACTCTGCCTCCTCACAAAAACAGATTTTTTCTTTTGCTGTCAGCGTAATGGTCTTATACAACAGCCCCTTTTCTTTCAACAGGGAAAATGCCTGCTCTGCAACTGTCCTCATAATCGTCTTCGCTGTCAGATAAAAAATCTTTTCTCCCAGCCCTTCCCCCATTGCCCTCACTGCCGGAAATACAGTTGCCATTGTTTTTCCCACTCCGGTAGGCGCCTGGATAAACAGCTTTTTCTTTCGCAAGATCGTGCGGTATACCGAGGCCACCAGGTCGCGCTGTCCTTCTCGATAGGGAAAAGGAAACTCAATCTGCCGGATCGAATCATTGCGTACATTCCGCCATTCAATTTCAAATTTTGCCCATTTTTCATATTGTGTCACCAGATCCTGAAACCACGTCTGAAGCTCTTGAAATTCAAATTCCTGGCAAAACCTGCGGATTTCCTCTGTTTCCATCTGACAATACGTCATCTGAACGTCAATGCACTTCAAAGAATTCTGAACTGCATAAATATAAGCATAACATTTTGCCTGAGCCAAATGAACGGGAACGGGCGCTTCCAGATGTTCCAGACTTCGCAAAATCCCCTTGATCTCATCGATCAGGACTTTTCCGTCATCTTTCAAAACTCCATCGGCGCGCCCTTCTATCTGCAAAACAAACCCATCGCACGGCATCTGTATTTTAAGCGGAACCTCCGCTGTGTAATTCGTTCCCATACGGCTTTGTATTTTGCGGTGTATTTTACCGCCCAGCAGCATGGCATCTTTTTCCATACTGCCGGACACTCTGTTGTCAATGTCCCCTTCCCGCAGAATAAATTCTACAAGGCTGCGGACAGATATCCTTATGATTGTTTCCTCTTTCATGTTCTCTACTCTGCTGCTTTATCCGGTCTTGCAACCTCTGCGATCGTCTTGGTCAGACCAGCGATTCCCTGTAATTCGGACGGAATGATAATCTTGGTTGCTCTTCCGTCTGCTGCTTTGGCAAACGCTTCAAGACTCTTTAAAGTCAGTACTGCATCATCCGCACCTGCCTGTTTAATAAATTCAATTCCTTCTGCTGTTGCTTTCTGAACGGTACGGATTGCTTCCGCCTGTCCTTCCGCCTCTTTGATTCTCTTCTGCTTTTCTGCTTCCGCATTCAGGATTGCCGCCTGTTTTTCCGCCTCCGCTTCCAGGATCAAAGATTCTTTCTTACCTTCTGCCACCAGAATTGTAGATTTCTTTTCTCCTTCCGCTTTCAGAATCGCTTCCCTTCTTTCACGTTCTGCCTTCATCTGTTTCTCCATCGCATCCTGGATTGCAGTCGGAGGCATGATATTTTTCAGTTCCACACGATTCACCTTGATTCCCCACGGGTCTGTAGCGATATCCAGCGATGTGCGCATCTCCGAATTGATCGTCTCTCTGGATGTCAGAGTCTCATCCAGTTCCAGATCTCCGATGATATTACGCAGTGTAGTCGCTGTCAGATTTTCAATCGCTGCAATCGGGTTCTCCACTCCATACGCATACTGCTTCGGATCTGTAATCTGAAAAAAGATCACCGTATCAATCTGCATCGTAACATTATCTTTTGTGATCACGGCCTGCGGTTCAAAATCTACAACCTGCTCTTTGAGTGATACTCTCTTTGCCACACGATCCAGAATCGGGATCTTAAAATGAATTCCAACACCCCACGTCTCTTTATATCCACCCAGACGTTCCAGAATATACGCATGTGCCTGTGGTACGATTCGGATATTTGCTGCCAGAATCAATATCACCAATACCAATAAAACTCCTAATACCATCAATCCCATCCTCTAGTCCTCCTTATACGGTTCTACAATCAATTTTACGCCGGAAATCCGGATTACTCTTGCCAGAGTGTCCTTTTCCAGCACTTCTTTACCATCTGTCCTCACGGTCCATTCCATTCCGTCCAGAATTCCTTTTCCGGTCTGTGCAAGATCATCTACTCTTTGTGTAATTCTGACAATTTTTCCCACTGCCTGTTCATAGTTGGTCTTTTCATGATGTGCATTGACATATCTTACTGCAAACGGCCTCGTAAAATACACAAGCACGAATGAAACCAGGATAAACGCCCCGATCTGCCAGATGAAATCAACTCCCAGCAGCTCTAAAATCAGCGCTGCCAGTGCACCTCCTGCAAACCAGATGGAGGTCAGACCCACAGTCAACAGTTCTACAATCAGAAGAATAACAAAAAGCGCCAGCCAGACGATTGCCTCTCTCTCCATATCTCTCCTTCCTTTCTCTTATCAACGCCACTTTGTTATCCTTATGTTAAACTAAGTCCTCCTATTATACAATAGTTTTTTACTGGAATTCTGTCACATTTTTACGATATTTGACCGGTATATGTGTTCGCTGGCATTTTAAATTTTCCCGTTCCTTGATCGAGATGGTTTTAAAAAATCCTTTCCACAATTTTTCATACTCCTTCTCGGCTTCCGTGATCTGCTCTGTCACATTCCGCTCTGGCACTTCTCCTTGTACCAGCACCCAATGCTTTCCGGCCGGATGCACCAGAAATTCCTGATGCGTATTGTCATAGATCACCCAGTTTTCCATCGGAAAACGATCTGCAAAATGCTCTGCGATACATGTCAGCACCCTGTTCTTCGGCTCTATCTCGGAAAACAAAACTCCGTTTTCCAGTTCCCGAAATCTTACAAACTCAATAAAATAATGGGCTTCATTCGAAACTCTGCGTTTCATTTCAAACACTTTTGCCACAGAGGGATTGCCCAGAAAATCCATAATCCTTTTACTTGGCTTTACCTGTCTCGCTGCCTGCATGACATGTAGTATCGCCTCTGCTTTCATCGCATCTTCACACAACAGGGCATAAGAAATATCCTCATAAGTCTGCTCTCCCATATGATCCCGTATCAGGCGTTCCACCGCCTGCGCTTTCTTTTCGGATGATACAACTTCTGCATATTCGCAGAACAGCTGCTGCTGTGTCTTTCCCAAAAGCCCGATTCCTACCTCTTTATTGCGGTTTTCTTTCCATGCGTCATAAATTGCCGAAAGCATCTCGGTTCTGTCATCTCTGCAAATATAAATCTTTTTCATATCCCTCTCCTGTCATACCATAGTCACGATCTGGTTCCCGGTAAAATTTACATCATCAAATAAGGATAACTGCTGATAATTCATCCCTGCAACACTGTCCGGCAAACGTTCTTTCGTATTCAAAAGATTCCTTGTAATATAATCTTCTTCTATTTTCGTTTTATACATCATTTTTCCACTGCACGTAATAAAATAGAGCGCCCGTTTTAATACCACTCCCATTTTCCTGAGGTCTTCAAATCCAAGAGATCCGAACCGCCTTGCTTTTACGATCCTGCCCGCTGATTTGTAACCGATCCCGGGAACACGCAGCAAAACATCATATGACGCCCGATTCACTTCGACAGGAAAATATTCCAGATGATTCAGCGCCCAGTTACACTTCGGATCCAGGAATATATTAAAATTCGGATTTTTCTCATTCAGCAGCTCATTTGCTTCAAACTTGTAATACCGCAGCAGCCAGTCTGCCTGATATAGTCTGTGTTCCCGAAGAAGCGGCGGTCCATCTGATGTTCTTGCCGGAAGTGCCTTGTCTTCATTGACCGCCACAAAAGCAGAATAAAACACACGCTTTAATCCAAATTTCTGGTAGAGTGACTCTGCCACACGCAGGATCTGATAATCTGTCTCCGGAGAGGCGCCGATGATCATCTGCGTACTCTGGCCGGCAGGCACAAAACGCGGCGCACTTTTATACAGCGTCAGCTCCTGTCTGTTCTCTTTGGACTTCTCCTGGACCAGCCGCATGGGTGCCAGAATATTTTTTCTTGACTTGTGTGGTGCCAGAAGTCTCAAACTCTCGGCTGTCGGCAATTCCAGATTCACACTCATCCTGTCTGCCAGAAATCCCACTTTCTGAATCAGAATCGGATCTGCTCCCGGAATTGCCTTTACATGAATGTATCCCTGAAAATTGCAGACATGACGCAGCTTATACAAGGCTGCATAGATCAGCTCCATCGTATAGTTCGGATTTTTTAAAATTCCAGAACTTAAGAACAATCCTTCGATATAATTTCTTCTGTAAAATTCCATCGTCAATGTGCAGATCTCATCCGGCGTAAAAGATGTACGGATCACGTCATTGGAAGATCGATTCACACAATATTTGCAGTCATAAATACACTCATTCGTAAATAAAATCTTCAGAAGTGAAATACACCTTCCATCCGTAGAAAAGCTGTGACAGATTCCCGCCTTGCTGCAATTGCCTATACCTGTGCCATCACCTTTCCTTTCTACGCCGCTGGAGGTGCACGCCACATCATACTTTGCCGCATCAGTCAGAATCTGAAGTTTTTCATAGATTGACATTTTTTCCTGAATAATCTCCGCCATATTTCCGCTCCTTTCAGAACATATGTTCTTTTTTGTATTATAGCATTCAGAACATATGTTTGCAAGTTCTTTTTTAAGAAATTACCAACACAAAAAGAACACTGTCTTTTCAGACAATGTCCTTTTTTGTATCTGATTATTCACAATCGCGGATTTTCTTTCTCAGCGGAAGAACCATCGATGGAGAAACAGAAAGTTCATCCAGTCCCATCTTCAGGAATTCTTCTGTCAATTCCAGATCTGCGCCAAGTTCTCCGCAAATGCCGATCCATTTTCCTTCTGCATGTGCATTCTCTGCAGCCATGCGGATCATCGCCAGCACTGCCGGATGATGCGGATCATAGAACTCGTCCAGTTTTGAATTCTGACGGTCGATCGCCAGAGTGTACTGTGTCAGGTCATTCGTTCCCACACTGAAGAAGTCAACTTCCTTTGCCAGTTCACGGCTGATCATAACAGAGGCCGGAGTCTCGATCATCACACCAAGCTCCACATCTTCTTTATATGGGATTCCCTGTTCTTTCAACTCTGCTTTCACTTCTTTGATCATCTCTTTGATCTTATGAATCTCTGAAACAGAAATGATCATTGGGAACATGATCGAAATATTTCCGTAAAATGCAGCTCTGTAAAGTGCACGAAGCTGTGTCTTAAAGATCTCCGGTCTTGTCAGACAAATACGGATCGCACGATATCCAAGTGCCGGATTCTCTTCTTTGTCCAGTCCGAAATAATCCACCTGTTTATCAGCTCCGATATCCAGTGTACGGATGATCACTTTTTTCCCTGCCATGTTTTCTGCAACCTGCTTGTATACTGCAAACTGCTGCTCTTCTGTCGGGAATGTCTCATTCTCCAGATATAAGAACTCACTGCGGAACAAACCGATTCCGCCTGCATCATTTTTCAGGACTGCACCAACATCAGATGCATTTCCGATATTTGCATATACATTGATCTTCTGACCACTCTTTGTGATGTTCTCTTTTCCTTTGAGCTGTTCCAAGAGTGCCTTTTTCTCAAGATCTTCTTCCCGCTTTTTCTGCATTCTGGAAAGTGTCTCTTCATCCGGATCAATATACAATGTTCCTGTAAATCCGTCGATCACAGCCATCTTTCGTCATACTGAGGACTCAGACTTTCACCCAGACCGATAACAGCCGGGATATTCATGGTACGCGCCAGAATCGCAGTATGAGAATTGGAAGAACCGTACATCGTTGCAAATGCAAGTACTTTGCTCTTATCCAGCTGTACCGTCTCACTCGGTGCCAGATCATCTGCTGCAATGATCGAAGGCTCGTCTGTCTGCTTGATTCCCTCGCTGACTCCGCAGAGGATATCCAGCACACGCTCAGAAACATCCTTTACGTCCGCTGCACGTCCCTGCATATATGCATCATCCATTGCCGCAAACATCTGCGCAAAATTGTCAGCTGTCGTTGCTACTGCAAACTCTGCATTGACTTCCTGAGAACGGATGATATTTTCGATAGACTCAATATAATCCAGGTCTTCCAGCATCATCTGATGAATCTCAAAAATCATAGCGTTGGCTTCTCCGACATCGGCAATCGATTTTTCGTACAATTCTTTTAACTGACGGATTCCCTCAGCTTTTGCTTCCTGAAATCTTACACACTCTGATTCTACATTTTCTACGTGTTCTCTTTTGATCACTTTCTGATTTCTTTTATAAAAAGAAAGTTTTCCGATGGACACTCCACCAAATACACTTTTTCCTGTTATTGTAATCATAATATTTTCCTCAGACTTTATGGGAATTATAAGTTTTCTTTAAAGAATGCTTCCAGTTCTGCGATTGCTGCATCTTCATCTGCACCATCAGCAGTAATTGTCACTTCTTCTCCTGTCTTTACTCCAAGTCCCATCACACCGAAGATTCTTTTTGCATCTGCAGATTTGTCACCTTTTGCAATTGTTACGGAAGATGTAAATTCTCCTGCTTTTTTCACAAGCAGTCCTGCTGGTCTTGCGTGGATTCCTTCTGCGTCTGTCACTACATATTTAAATTCTTTCATAGCACTAAAACTCCTTTTGCCTTTTTTCTTTGTAGTATATACTATCTTTCGCTTTTTTTCAACCTGTGTTCTGCAATAAATATGCTTTGTCTGACCAACGTTTTTTTAACATTTTGATCTAATTTTTCAGTCAAAAAGCGGTGTGGAAAGATATCGTTCTCCTGTATCCGGAAGCAATGCTACAATTGTCTTTCCACGGTTTTCCTCTTTTCCGGCCTCCAAAAGTGCAACTGACAGTGCTGCTCCGGAAGAAATACCAACCAGAACTCCTTCCTTTTCTGCCAGAAGACGGGAAGCTTTGTACGCCTCCTGCTCTTTCACTTTACTGATGCGATCATAAACAGAAGTATTGAGTACATCCGGCACAAATCCTGCACCAATTCCCTGCAGTCCGTGCGGTCCCGGATTTTCTCCCGACAGCACTGCGGAAGACGCCGGCTCCACTGCCACAATCTCAATGGACGGATTGACTGATTTCAAATAAGCACCGGTTCCTGTGATCGTTCCGCCGGTACCGACACCTGCTACAAACAGATCCACCTGTCCTTGTGTATCTTCCCAGATCTCCGGCCCTGTTGTTTTTTCGTGTGCTCTTGGATTCGCGGTATTTACGAACTGCCCCAGGATCACTGCATTTTCAATCTCCTGCTCCAGCTCTTTTGCTTTTGCAATGGCTCCTTTCATCCCCTTTGCTCCTTCTGTGAGCACAATTTCTGCGCCATATCCCTTCAGAAGTTTTCTTCGCTCGATACTCATCGTTTCCGGCATTACAAAGATTGCTCTGTATCCTCTTGACGCTGCAATCGATGCAAGCCCGATTCCGGTATTTCCACTTGTAGGCTCAATGATAGCAGATCCCTGTTTTAATGTACCGTTTTCCTCTGCCTCTGTGATCATCTGAAGCGCTGCCCGATCCTTTACGCTGCCTGCCGGATTAAAGTATTCCAGCTTCACCAGCACTCTTGCCTGGAGATTCAGTTCTTTCTCCAGATTCTTTACTTCCAGAAGTGGAGTTCTTCCGATTAATTCTGTTACACTCTGATAAATTCCTGCCATATGTCTGTCCTCCTATATTCATTGCATCGTTTTTAAATGTAGTACATGCCCGCGTTCTGTTCCAGTTTTTCCCGGTATTCATCCGCCAGCATCTTTAACGTTTTCTGTTCCAGAAATGTATTGACTGTTTCATCAATCCTGCTCCATACAAGCTTCTCGATCGCCTCCTGAACTGCATCCTGCTCTTCTCCCGGAATCCGTCTATGATCGAAAAGGTTCCTTCCAGTGCCTCCAGCACTTCTTTGACCGTAATGGACTCTGCATCTCTCGCCAGTTTATATCCGCCTCCGGCTCCTTTTACACTGACCACAATGCCTGCTTTTCTCAATGTTCCGAAAACCTGTTCCAGATAATTCAGAGAAATCTTCTGTCTGTTTGCGACCTGAACAAGCGAAACCGGAGCATTATTCGAATGAATGGTCATATCAACCAGGGCGCGCAGTCCATATCTTCCTCTTGTCGATACTTTCATGGCACTCCTCCTTTAATTCCTATCGATTTAGTAATGTTTTTATTGTTATACCTCTTTTTTCCTACCATGTCAATATGTTTAATATATTTTCTTGAAATTATTTTATCCAAAAGATGAACACAGCAACTCCAAAAACAGCTTTAAACCATAAAACAAAAAGAGTACCGTCAGGCAGTAAAACCGCCCTCCGGCACTCTTTCTAACAGGTCTCTTTTTTCTTTACGATCTCTGCAATATCTGCAACTGTAACCTCTGCAGCCGTATCCAGTATCTGCTCCCACATCTCACCCCAGGTACTTTTCGTAGAGCAGATTTCGCATTCCATTCCACACTCGGTATTTTCAACAAGACAGGATACCGGTGCCAGCTGACCTTCCGCAGCACGAAGCACTTCCAATACAGAAATTTCTCCCGGCTCCTTCGTCAGGCAATATCCTCCATATGCACCGCGCACACTTTTTACAAGACCCGCCTCTTTTAAAAGCTTCATAATCCTCTCCAGATATTTTTCTGAAAGATTTCGCCTCTTTGCGATATCATTCAGACTTTCCAGACGATCCGGCATCAGATGCAGCGCAAGATCCACTGCAATTTCCAGTGCATACTGCCCTCTTGTAGACATTTTCATATTCCGGCTTCTCCTTTATCACTTTTTGCTTCCTCTATTTTAATAGAAATCCTGTGTAAATACAATCTCTCATTTTCAGTTTCTTTTGCACAAGATTTATAGAAAATGCTTTTATTTCTACACATTTCGACATTTTTTGTATACTTTTACAAATACCAAAAGAAATCATTTGACACTCATTGTTAAATATGCTAAAATGACGAAGTATTGTTTTTGATTGGATAAGCAATACGATATACTTTATTATTTATTTTCAAATTTATGGAGGTAACACAATGACAGGTACAGTAAAATGGTTTAACAACCAAAAAGGTTATGGATTCATCTCTGATTCCGAAGGAAATGATGTATTTGTACACTACTCAGGACTCGTAATGGATGGATTCAAATCCTTAGAAGAAGGCCAGGCTGTTGAATTCGAAGTAACAGAAGGCGCTAAAGGACCTCAGGCAACAAACGTAGTAAAGCTTTAATCAGATTTTAGATGTACCTTTTAATTATATAATTCCAATTTAATATTTAAAAGTTATACAACAAAACGAGATTATAAAAAGAATCTGCTTCCCGATACGGAGGCAGATTCTTTTTATCGTCTTCTTTAGCACAGAGGATATTTTTCTGTCAGCTTCTGCACCATTTCTTTTACCTGTTCTACATTTTTCTCATCCCGGATCACCATTGCAATCATCTCCGCAATCTGGTCCATCTCCTGCTCTTTCATTCCCCTGCTTGTAACTGCCGGAGTCCCCAGACGCACACCACTTGTCACAAACGGAGAGCGCGGATCATTCGGGATTGTATTTTTATTGCAGGTGATATGAGCCTGATCCAGACGCTTTTCCAGTTCTTTTCCGCTGACATTGGTTCCAGTCAGATCCACCAGCATCAAATGGTTGTCCGTTCCACCGGATACAATCTTCACACCTCGCTCTAATAATCCATTGCACAATGCTTTCGCATTTTTCAGGATCTGCTCCTGATATGCAACGAAATCCGGACTTAGGGCTTCTTTGAAGCACACTGCTTTTGCTGCAATCACATGCATCAGCGGACCTCCCTGAATTCCAGGAAAGATTGCTTTGTTAAAATTGAACTTTTCATTCATCTCATTGCTGCTTAAGATCATGCCGCCTCGTGGTCCGCGCAGTGTCTTATGCGTGGTGGTTGTCGTCACATGTGCATACGGGATCGGGCTCGGATGAAGTCCTGCTGCGACCAGACCTGCAATATGAGCCATATCTACCATCAGATAAGCTCCCACCTCATCTGCAATCTCACGGAATTTCTTAAAATCTATGATTCTGGCATAGGCACTTGCTCCCGCAATGATCAGCTTCGGCCGGCACTCTTTCGCAATCCTTCGAACTTCCTCATAATCGATCACGCCTTCTTCATTGACACCATACGGTGTGATCTCAAAATATTTTCCGGACATATTGACCGGAGATCCATGCGTCAGGTGACCACCATGATCCAGGTTCATTCCCATCACTTTATCTCCCGGAGTGAGCATCGCAAACTGCACTGCCATATTCGCCTGTGCCCCGGAGTGCGGCTGTACATTGACATATTCACAGCCAAACAGCTTTTTCGCACGCTCAATCGCCAGATTCTCTGCCACATCTACACACTGGCATCCGCCATAATAACGTTTTCCCGGATACCCTTCCGCATATTTGTTCGTGAGCGGACTTCCCATCGCTGCCATCACTGCTTTGCTCACCCAGTTTTCTGAGGCGATCAGCTCAATATGGGAATTCTGTCTTGCCATCTCTGCCTGAATCGCTTCTGCAATTTCCGGATCTTCTTTTCTTATTTCTTCAAAATCATACATCGCATCTTCCTCCATTCTCTCCCTTTGCTACGCCACTTTATTCATGTGACGCAGCAAAGTAACAGTTGCCCTATTATACCATATCCTGCCTAAAAGTCAAACAAGGAAAGCTGATTGCTCTGCGGAAGATTTCCAAACAACCCCAGGTCTGACATAAATTCGATCACGGTCTTGCTCACCTTTGTTCGCTGTCTGAAATCATCCAAAGACAGATACGGTCCGTCTTTTGCAGCCTCCTCCACAGCCTCTGCCGCCTTTTCTCCCATCCCTTCGATACTGGAGAGGGGAGGCATCAGTTTTCCGTCAATGATCTGGAATTTTGTTGCCTTCGCCTTGTAAATATCCAAAGGCAGGAACTCATAACCTCTTGCGTACATTTCCTGTACAATCTTCATATCCTTCAGTACATCCTGTTCCTTGTTGCTCAGAGAATCTGACCGGCGCTTATAATCTTTCATGTAGTAATTCAGTTTATCCTTTCCCTGACACATCAGTCATACGAAAATGCATTGGCACGAATCCCAAAATACGCACCGTAATAAGCCAGCGGATAATTGATCTTACAATAAGCGATTCGATATGCCATCATAACATATGCCGCCGCATGTGCCTTCGGGAACATATAGCTGATCTGCTTACAGGACCAGATATACCAGTCCGGCACGTCCTTTTCCTTCATGGTTTCTTCCCATTCCGGCTTTAGTCCTTTTCCTTTTCGCACACTCTCCATGATCGTAAATGACAGCGCGCTGTCCACACCCTGATTGATCAGATAGATCATGATATCGTCTCGGGTACAGATTGCAGTGGAAATCGTTGCCTTTCCCGATTCGATCAGAACCTGTGCATTTCCAAGCCACACATTCGTTCCGTGGGACAGACCGGAAATACGGATCAGATCAGAAAGAGACTGCGGATTGGCATCCTGTACCATCTGGATTACGAAATCCGTACCGAATTCCGGGATTCCAAGACATCCCAGATTACAGCCGTCAATATCCTCAGGTTTGATTCCCAATGCACTGGTATCGTGAAACAGAGAAAGTACTTTTTTATCATCCAGCGGAATCTTTGTCGCATCAAACGGATTCTCGTCATTGTACTCATTCTCCAGCGCATCAGATGTAATGTACTCCTCCAGAGTACGGATCATGGTCGGATCATCATGCCCCAGAATGTCAAGTTTCAAAAGGTTGTGGTCAATGGAATGGTAATCAAAATGAGTCGTAATAATATCCGTAGTCATATCATTTGCCGGGTGCTGTACCGGTGTAAACTCATTGATGTCATGCCCGTGAGGCAATACCACGATTCCTCCCGGATGCTGTCCCGTACTCCTTCTGATCCCCGTACATCCCTGTAAAATCCGGTCAATCTCACATTTCCGCTTCCGATGTCCGCGCTCCTCATAATAATTCTTCACATATCCAAATGCCGTCTTATCTGCCAGTGTACCAATGGTTCCGGCTTTGAACGTATGCCCTTCTCCGAAGATGACCTCTGTATACCGGTGCGCTTTTGCCTGGTAGTCTCCGGAAAAGTTCAGGTCGATATCCGGCTCCTTGTCTCCTTTAAATCCAAGGAAGGTCTCAAATGGAATGTCAAATCCGGCTTTTACCAGTTTGGCCCCACAGTTCGGACAGTTTTTATCCGGCATGTCAAACCCGCATCCACCCGCAAATGCGCGGACTTCTTCGGAATCAAAGTCACTGTAATGACACTCACTGCAATAATAGTGCGGACTCAAAGGATTTACCTCTGTGATTCCCGCCATAGTCGCAACAAAGGAGGATCCTACAGAACCTCGGGAACCTACCAGATAACCGTCATCATTGGATTTCCACACCAGCTTCTGCGCAATGATATACATCACCGAATATCCATTGGAAATGATGGATGTCAGTTCTCTCTCCAGTCTGGTCTGCACCGGTTCGGGCAGATTTTCTCCATAAATCTCATGCGCTTTGTTGTAACAGATATCTCTTAGATTCTGCTCAGAATTTTCAATGACCGGAGGGCATTTGTTCGGATTGACCGGAGAGATCTTTTCCACCATATCGCAGATCCTGTTCGGATTGTCGATGACGATCTCCCTGGCTTTCGCGGAACCAAGATAAGAGAACTCTTCCAGCATCTCATCCGTTGTCCGAAGATATAAAGGAGGCTGGGTGTCCGCATCTCCGAATCCTTTTCCTGCCATGATGATCCTCCGGTACACTTCATCCTCCGGATCCAGAAAATGTACATCACAGGTCGCCACGACAGGCTTTTTGAATTTTTCCCCAAGACTGACGATCTCCCGGTTGATATTTTGCAAATCCTCTTTGGAATTGATATCTCCATACCGGTCACTGTCGATCATAAACTGGTTGTTTCCAAGAGGTTGGATTTCATAATAATCATAAAATTCTGCCAGCCTTGCAACAGCCTGCGGAGATTTCTGGTTCAGGATCGCCTGATACAACTCACCGGCCTCACAGGCACTTCCTATGATCAGACCCTCTCTGTGCTGATTCAAAAGACTTTTCGGAATCCTCGGTCTTCTCGCAAAATATGTCAGATGCGAAGCTGAGATCAGCTGGTACAGATTGAATCTTCCGATATCGTTTTTTACCAGAATGATGATATGGTGTGTTGGCAGCTTCCGGATGGCATTCACATTCATATCCCCAAACCGGTTCATCTCTTTGAGCGTTGTGATATTCCTGTCTTTGAGCATCTCTACAAACTTCACGAAAATTTCCGCCGTTGCTCCTGCATCATCCACCGCACGGTGATGATTTTCCAGAGAGATTCCCAGTGCCTTTGCCACGATATTCAGCTTGTATTTTGATAAGGTCGGCAGCAGCACTCTCGCAAGCGCCACCGTATCTACTGAGACAAAATCCGGTTCGATCTCCTGATATCTGCAATTCTGCTCAATAAAGCCCACATCAAACCCGGCATTGTGCGCCACAAGAACACCATCTCCCACAAATTCCAGAAACTCAGGCAACACAGTCTCAATATCCGGTGCATCTAACACCATCTCATCCGTGATACTGGTCAGCTGTGTGATTTCAAACGGAATCGGACGTTTTGGATTGACAAATGTACTGAATTTTTCTACGATAGCACCATCTTTTACCTTCACTGCCCCGATCTCTATGATCTTATCCTTGATTGCAGAAAAACCTGTTGTCTCGATATCAAACACAATATATGTGTCATCCAGTGTCTGCTCCCCGGCATTGACCGCGATCTCTGTCAGATCATCAACCACATATCCTTCCACTCCGTAGATCACTTTAAACGGATCATCCTTATCCAGCGTCTCGATATAATGATTGGCATCCGGGAACGACTGGGCAACTCCGTGATCAGTAATCGCGATCGCCGGATGCCCCCAGTCATGAGCTCTTTTTACGATGCTCTTCACCTCGGACACACCGTCCATATCACTCATTTTTGTATGACAATGAAGCTCCACCCGTTTGACCGGGCTTAAATCTTCTCTCGAAACAGTAAAGTCTCCAATCTTCTTAATTCCGGTAACAGAACCTATGGTCAGCTCCCCATCGAATTTGTCAATGGTCGTCACCCCTTTGATCTTCACAAAGGCCCCTTTTTTAATATCTCCCAAAAGCTCCGCCAGCTGATCGTTCCTTACAAACATCTTAACTGTAATCGTGTCTGTAAAATCTGTCACAGAAAACATCAGAATCGTTTTCTCGTTGCGGATCTCTCTTGTATCAAAGCTGATGATCTTACCATGAATAGTGATCTCACCCATCTCTGTGACAACCTGATCCAGAGTCAGAGGTTCATCTTCAAAATTCTTACCATAAACAAGAGACGGATCATCCCCCTGCTTAAGCGGACGCTGGAACTCTTTCTTTCTGAATTCTCCTTTTTTGAATCCGGATTTTGCACTCTCCTTCTTGCCGGAATCTGCTGTTTTCTTCTCTTTTGCAGAGTCCGTCTGCCTCTCTGAAATCGGCTTCTGCAAATCTCTCCCTTTTGTCTTGCTCTTCTCTCAAAGATCGCATTGATTTCCTGCTGGATGCGCTGCTCATCATATTCCCGGCTCTGATTTTCCTCCTGCTCCCGGTAAAGTACACGGATTTCCGCCTGCATCCCAAATCTGCGGCTCAGTACCTCTTCCAGAAGCGTCACGATATATTCTTCTTTCCTTCCGAAACAATGCTGTCTAAAAGCTCTACACATACGATTTTTTCCCCTTCGAAATGCAGCTCTGCCTGTTCAAACATACTGGCTGCCAGTACACTTTTCTTTTCCAGTTCCAGAACAAGACTCTCCTTGTATTCTGCAAGCAGCGTCTCCAGTGTATACAGCTCCGATAACACATAAAACTCTTCGATCTGGATTGCCACCGATGCCGTTCCAAACAGCTGCTCCTTGATACTCTGCTCCATTTTCCAGATCACCTTTTTCGGGATCAGATGATGACTGACCATATGAATATGCAAAAATTCTCGTGTAGAATTGGTCGTGATCTTTTTCACTTCCACATCCTGAAACAACATTTTCAATTCTCCATCTGCCCGCAAGGTCGGGAAAACCTCAAAAAATGTCTTTTCGTTCTTTACCTGTTCCAATTTAATAACTCCTGACGCAGTGTTTCTAACAATTCCTCTTCTTTTACTTTTCTTACGATCTCACCTTTTTTGATGAGAAGCCCTTCTCCGATACCGCCTGCAATTCCGATATCCGCTTCTTTTGCTTCTCCGGGGCCATTGACCACACATCCCATCACTGCCACTTTGATATCCAGATCAATGTCCTGCACCATCTTTTCTACCTGATTTGCAAGAGCGATCAGATCGATCCTGGTACGTCCGCAGGTCGGGCAGGAAACTACTTCGATCCCGCCTTTTCGCATTCCCAGTGTTTTTAAGATCAGCTTTGCGGTACGGATTTCTTCTGTCGGATCTCCGGTCAGAGAGACCCGGATGGTATTTCCGATCCCCTCATGCAGAATGATCCCAAGTCCTACGGAAGACTTGATATTTCCAGAGTAAACCGTTCCGGACTCTGTAATTCCAACATGCAAAGGATACTGGCATTTTTCTGCAATCAGTTCATGAGCTCTGACGCACATCAGAACATCTGAAGATTTGATGCTCACCACCAGATTGTCATACCCCATTTCCTCGATCATGCGTACTTTATCCAACGCACTCTCCACGATTCCCTCAGCCGTCACACCACCGTATTTTTCCAGCAGATTTTTCTCCAGAGAACCACTGTTGACGCCCACTCGGATCGGCACATTGTACTCTTTCGCCTTCTCGACTACTGCCTGCACACGCTCTTTGGAACCGATGTTGCCCGGATTGATACGGATCTTATCCGCCCCGTTTTCAATGGCAGCAATGGCAAGCCGGTAATCAAAATGAATATCTGCAACGAGTGGAATATGAATCTGCTTTTTGATCTCTTTCAACGCAAGCGCAGCTCCATCGTAGGCACTGCGCAGCGATAATCTCACATCCCGCTTCCTCCAGAGCGAGAATCTGCTCCACTGTCGCCGCCACATCCTCTGTCTTTGTATTTGTCATAGACTGGATCGCTACCGGATGACTTCCTCCGATCCATACATTTCCAATCCGTATTTCTTTTGTTCGATTTCTCAACATCTCCATTTTTTCCTCCTGTTCTCCCAAAAATAATGTTAAATTTACGGCGGATGAGAAATTTTTTAAAAATCCCCGCATCCACCGTCTTTGTCTGTTCCTTATTTTTTTGTAAATGTCATCTGGCTGCCATATTCCCGTTCAGTCAATGTCAGTTCTTTCTGCTCCAGATTATATTCATACGTACCGTCCAGCTTCTGCAGTGCAGTATCCAGTTTGGCTGTATCTACACCGGACTCCTCTGCTGCTTTCTGCAATTCGGCAGCATCTGTATGCAGAGTGATCACTTTCATATCTGTATCTACGCTGCACTCTACCGAAACTTTTACATCTGCTGATTCAAACTCCTCCGGCCACTGCACAACCGCCTGATCCTCTCCCGAGATCGTCAGCATCAGATCACTGTCCTCCCGTACCCACGTTCCTTCCAGAGGATTCGATGTAAATAATTTTATCACAAAGAATACTGCGATCAGAATAATAACCAGTGTGGATACTGATATCGCAGTCTTCCAAAGACGATTTCTTTTTTCTTCATCATTTTTTGCAAACATACTTTCTGTCATCCTTTCTTTTCTTCAATTTCATTATACGGATTTTCCATGGAGGTGTCAATGTGTTTCCCCGTTCTGTCAAGTAGTGTCTTTTCGTCACTTTTTTATTCATTTTGTTGATATTTGTCACTTTTTGTCAATAAATGGAAGCAAACTGTTAAAATACACATTATTCAGGAGGTACATATGAAGTTTTCATCTACATTAAAAGAATTAAGAGAACAAAATCATGTCACCCAGAACCAGCTGGCTTCTCACTTAAAACTTACCCGCTCCACAATCGCGGGATATGAGACAAAAGGAAAGCAGCCGGACTACGAACGTTTGCTTCAGATTGCAGACTATTTTCACGTATCGGTTGATTATCTGCTCACAGGCTCTGAAACCAACGGTATTTCTGTTCCGCCGGATTCTTCCGAATACCGTCTGCTCTGTGCGTATCTGAATCTGTCTTCGGATTCCAGACAACAGCTTTTCGAATACACCGAATTTCTACAAGATCAGGATACAAAAAAGGGAAGGATGCCAAAATAAATTGCGCATTCTTCCCTTTCTTTTTAATTTTTATTCTCCGCCAAGCTTACTTGCTGTAAACCATCCGAGACAAAATGTCACGATTCCGACTACTATCGTCAATACAGAGAGTCCGCTCCAGTCTACTTTTAACAAAATTGCGATCGGAGATGCCAGAATCAGACCGATGATCGCATAATATGCATGGATTTCCGCTTTCATAAAGATAAACTCGATCAGCTTTGCAATCAGAAAGATTCCGATCACAACGCCGATTCCAAACGGAATCAGAATTCCACACTGCACCAGGATCTTCTGGACATCAAATGCGATCAGTGCATCGATAAACTGATTGATCGTTTTCAAAATCGTATCATAATATCCGAGCAGCATCAGCATCATCGATCCGCTCACCCCCGGCACTACCATTGTCGCAGCCGCAACAACACCTACCAGGAATAATTTGATCACATTGACAACCCCAAAGCTCACATCCGCGGCAGCACCATTTGTCTCTCCTAAAAGTGCCATTGTGATCACGATTCCAAAGAAGATCAAAAACGGAATGATCTTTCCGACTGTCACAGAATGTCCTTTGACTTTCTTAAAAATAAACGGAAGGCTTCCGGCGATCAAACCGCAAAACGCAAAATTGGTCGGAATCGGATACACCTCCAGTAAATATTCAAAAAGACGGGACAACACAACAATGGCGATTCCGGCTCCTAAAAAGATCGGAATCAGAAGTTTCATACTTTTTTTGAATTCACTTTTTAAATGTGTGATTGCATGGATCAGATGATCATATAATCCCATTGCCACCATCATTGTTCCACCACTGACACCCGGAATGATATTTGCAATTCCAACTACCATTCCCTGTAAAATCTGTTTTAACATTCTTTTTTACCTTTTCCTCTTTCCTTACTATATTTTTTCAAAAATTCCAGCAGACTCTCCATTTCTTGTCTGGTGCCTACTGTAATTCTCAAATACTGACGGATTCTCTCGCTGTTCCAGTATCTCACATAGATTTTCTCCCGTTTTAGGGCCTCAAACAGTTCAGATGCCTCAAATTCCGGATGTGTGACAAACAGAAAGTTCGCTCTGGAATCTGTATATGTAAATCCAAGCTCTGCAAGCTCTTGTTTTGCCCATTCTCTTGTCTCTACGATCCGGTCTACACATTCGTAAAAATACGTTTCCTCCTTCACACTCTGCGCTCCGCAGAGCAGAGCCGCCTGATTCATTGTGTAGGAGTTGAATGAATATTTGGCATCGTTTAGATATCCGATCAGCTCCGGATTTCCGATTGCAAATCCGATCCGCATCCCTGCCATGGATCTGACTTGAAAACGTCTGCACAACCAAAAGATTCTCATAGCGGTCAATCAGCTCCAGCGCAGATTTTCCTGCAAAATCAATGTAAGCCTCGTCCACGATCACTACAGAGTCCGGATTGTGACGCAAAATATCCTCGATGAAATCCAGATCCTCATAAATCGCTGTCGGTGCATTCGGATTCGGGAAAATAATCCCTCCGTTCTCTGCATAGTAATCTTCTTTTACCAGACAAAACTGCTCATCCAGCTTCGGGCAGCGATACGGGATTCTGTATAACTGCGCCCATACTTTATAAAAAGAATAAGTAATATCCGGAAACAGAATCGGTTTGTCCGAGTTAAAAAAGGTCAGAAAGCACATCGAAAGCACATCATCTGAGCCAACGCCTACAAAAATCTGCTCCTTCCCGACACGATAAAACCTGGACAGTTCTTCCACCAGGATATCTGCTGCCGGATCCGGATACAGGCGAAGACTGTCCGCATCCATCTCTTTTAATACCTTCGCAACTCCCGGCGCCGGCGGATACGGATTCTCATTGGTATTGAGCTTGATCACACGCTCTTTCGGCTGTTCTCCGGGCACATACGGCTCTACTTTTCGAATCTTATCTAAAATTGCCTGATTCATCCTTACCCTCCTTGTACTCTGCTGCCAGCTTTGCAAATTCCGGCAGAGAATTTATGATCGTCTCATAAGATACACAATATGCCAGTCTGACATATCCCGGGCAGGCAAATGAGCTTCCCGGAACAATCAGAATATGATACTTCTTCGCTGCTTCACAGAACTGCTTTTCATCTGCAACCGGAGACTTCATGAACAGATAAAACGCTCCTTCCGGCTTGATACACGAAAATCCCAGATTGCGAAGCCCCTGATACAATACCTCTCGATTCCTGTCATAATACGAAATGTCCGTTTTTTCTTCCAGGCAGTATTTTACAAGCTTCTGCTGCAGTGTCGGTGCATTTACGAATCCGAGGATCCGGGTCGCCACGTTCGCTGCCCGTATCAGCATTTCACTGTCCGCCGCCTCATCCGGAATTACCAGATATCCGATCCGCTCTCCCGGAAGAGACAATGATTTACTGAATGAATAACCGACCACCGTATTGTCGTAATATTTTGTCAGATACGGTACTTCTGTTTTGTCATAGGCAAGTTCACGATACGGCTCATCTGAGATCAGATAGATATCCGTTCCAAATTCCTGCTGTTTTGCATTCAGAATCGCTGCCATCCTTTGTATGGTCTCTTCAGAATAGATCACTCCGGTCGGATTGTTCGGTGTATTCACAATCACAGCTTTTGTCTTTTCCGTGATTTTTTCCTCAAATTCTTTCAGTCTTGGCTGAAATGTCTCTGTATCCGGGGAAATCTCTACCAGTACTCCGTCAAAATTGCTGACGTAGCTTCTGTACTCTCCGAAATACGGAGCAAATGTAATCACCTCATCTCCCGGATTCAACAGCGCTTTTAAAATGACATTCAATCCACCTGCAGCTCCCACAGTCATCGTAATATTGTGTTCTGAAAATCCCGTGCCAAACGCGCGTTAAGCGAATCCGCAACTGCCTGTCTTACATCCGCATACCCGGCATTGCTGTTTGTGTAGCCGTGCAGACGTACAGGATCCTCTGACTCCAGAATGGAAACGATTGCTTCTTTCACTGCCTTCGGCGCCGGCACATTAGGATTTCCGAGGCTGAAATCATAGACATTCTCCGCCCCGTATTTTTCTGCCATTTTGTTTCCTTCTTCGAACATTGCCCGGATTGCTGAACTGTTCGCCACCATTTGCTCCATTTTCTTTGAAATCATGATACCACCCCGTTTTCTTTTACTGACCTACGCATTCTTTCTCGTCAGGATTCCTTTTTCTACCAGAAATGCCGGACGATATGATAATTTTGCTTTTCTCAAGCCTTCTGAACCGGCATCATCCTCCCGGTTCACATACTGATACCCGGTACATTCATGCTGTACGAACTGCTGATTGATCATCGGATATGCTCCGTCAATATCAGCAAACGCCTTTTCAATATGCACGACAAATGTATCTTCGCAGAGCTCTTCTCCAATCGTAAATGCAACAACCTGTCCATCCACACGAAGCACTCCGCCTCGCTGATCCAGTTCTTTATAAAGTCTCAGTGCATTTAATGCAACACACATCTCCGCATTTTTGCCCGGATCTTCCTCACATCCGTTCTGGTTTCTCCACTTCAACGCCATCTGAAAGCACTCTTCCATATTTTCATCATTCAATGGTTCATAGCTCCAGTTTGGATAAAGCTTCTGAAATTTGTTAATATGATTTCGCTTTCCGTGCAGCTTCTTTCCTGCCAGAGTCGCCAGTTTTTCAGACTCATACACATAATCTGCCTGATCTCTGTCATATTCTAATTCAAACTCACCCGGAAACCACGCTTCTATCTGTGCAAAATTCTCCGCTGTCACGTTGTACAGTTTAAACGGATACCCCTGTTCTTCACTATACTTCTTCAAAAATTCCAGCGCTCTTTTCACACAAACCTCTTCCCTGCGGGATAAGCAAAGCCCGGATCTGCCCCTCCGTCACGGAACACCAGTGTATCCTCTATGACCGCAAATGTCACATCATAGTGGCGAGCCCACAAAAACACATCTACAAATGTCCTCTCACAGCTTCTACTTGGTGCCTTGTCAAAATAAGAACGGATCAGCTCCTGATCTTCCAGTGCCGGTCTTCTAAAAATAATTTCTTCCATAATATCCTCTTTCTAAATTTGTTTATTCCATAGTATGTCGCTGATATCTTGTTAGTATAGCATATTCTTTTGGGAAACGCAAAAAAGGATGACTCTTTTATATCTCATTGCTCATTTTCTCCTGTCTTCTTTCTGTAATAGTTCTTCTTGAATACTTCAATGTCCTCTTCATCGAAAAGACGTCTGCCTGTAGGAGTAATCGTGCAGGCGAGCCAGCCTCGATCGACATAGTCTCTCACTGTATTCTCTGATATTCTCAACTGCTTGGCTACGTCTCCTGTCTTTCACATCATGTAACACCTTCTTTCCACTTTTTATTTATAATAGTTTAAAATCATATCAATAAAACGAAATTGAATCTGAAGGAAATTTCTAATCTTGAGGAATTACAGAATCTGAAGAAAATGAAGAAAACCTTCACCACATGTTTGTAGTAAAGGTCTTCGTTAAGATTTTATTGAAATTATTTACGCTTTCTCAATACAGTAGCCAGAGCAACTCCAAGTGAAGCAAGACCTGTTCCTGCTACTGGAAGTGTAGCTGTTGCATCTCCTGTCTTTGGAGAAGTTGTTGTTGGTTTTGCTGTTGTCTGGTTGTTTGTGTTGCTATTTCCGTTGTCTCCGCCGTTATCTCCTGTTGTGTATGTCAGTGTGACTGTTGGGAAATCTACTGAACCTGTAGAATACTTAGAATCGAATACAAATATCTGTCCATCAGTTGCATTATTTCTCTCTATACAAGCCTGCTGTGCAGCCTTTGTAATTGTAAATTTGTATACCGTATCTGAAACATTCTCCTCGATAACATCCTGTGGATGCCCATCAAACCACGGAATATCCTGATATGGTTCAAAACCATCCTGCACACCATTTACTGTGTATGTGATTACGATATCCTGAGTACCATCGAATGTCGTAGAACTTGTTGTTACGTCTACCGTAATAGCCTTTACTTCTGGTTCAGCAACTTCTTCCTTGACAGTTGTGTCTGCCTGCGGTGTTGTCTGCTCTGCCTCTGTCACTGTTGAATCTACATCTGCTGCAAACGCCGTCACTGGTGCAGTCCCCAATACAACTGTCAGTGCTGTTGCAAGCATCAGGTTTTTCCATAAACTTTTCCTTCTCATGTTTTTTCTTATTTTTTATAATATAAATATATTATATCTTAAATATATTAACACATTGACTTCTAAAATACAATAGATACTATGAAAGGTGGTATTGTATGTTTAAATTAAAAAAAGAAGCTACTGAGTACGAAAACAAGTCACTTCGATTACCAAAGGATCTCATAGACAAAGTTCAAGCACTCGCTAATAAAAACAATCTTTCTTTTAACAAAGTAGTTATTCAATGCATCGAATGCGCATTGGACAACATGGAACCAGAATAAAACCAATAATCAAACTTCTTGTTAAAAAGGCATTGCTGATAATACGCTATGTCTTTTTCTTTTTTTCAGCATCTGGTCATGTTTCTCTAAAGAGTATAGCTCACTTCTGATATATTAGTCAATATATAACTCATTTTAATATCTGATTTTTATTACTCTTTTTTATTATACTGATAATATCCTAACGAAAGTGAGTAATAACATGATTGAAGATAAAGTATTTGAGCGTATTGGCTATATCCGTAAAACAAAGCATTTTTCTATGTACCGTCTGGCGAAAGAAGCGGATATCCCCTACTCCAGTTTGAACAACATCATTCACAGACGTACCTGCCCTACAATCGCAACTCTTGAAAAACTTTACAAAGGATTAAATATCACATTATCAGATTTTTTTGACTTTGAATTATATCCACTGCAAAATGAAAATCTGACACCAGAAGAGGATGAACTGATTAACAAATACAGGGCTTTAACCAAGAATAAGCAGGAACGCCTTCAAGCATATCTTGACGGTCTGAGCGAATCATAAAAATATCGGCAGGAACAAGTCCTGCCTCGGATATCCCCTATCAAAGTATTAGTTTTCATACAAGTCTCGTAGCCAACGTTCAACTTCTTCCATGTCATACGGATACTTTTCGTGATACTCTTTGTACAGCTTCTCAGCTTCAGAAGCACCTACCACTTAACTGCACCATTCTTCACATGAAAAGCTGTTTGATATAATAACTTTTCATTCTTACTTGGATACCAATCATACACCACGAATACAATATCAAGGTCTGGACAAACACAGAGCCACCCCAATACACCTTCCAAAAGCTAAGTATACAAAAAGACTGCCAGATACCTCTCGGTAAATGACAGCCTGTTCTGATACCCTATTTTGTTGTCAACATATTGTTACGGATTTCTTCAATCTGTTCTTTTGAAAAGCCTGTTGCTCTCATAATGACTACTGTATCTATTCCGTCACGAAGCAGGCTCTTAGCAATCTCCACATTAGTATCATGCCGTTCATTTCGTTTGGCAATATTTACAGCCTCTAATTTCTCTTCTTCTAAACTCTGGAATACTTTCGTCATGCTCAAATACCTCCTTACTGACTTCGCATAGTCTCTGTCTATAAATTTATCACTGCTCACCAAAATACCAGTGATAACAAATACCTGTGTGTTTTCATCTTCAATCTGTTTCGCCAAATCTACTACTTGCTCAATCACTTTCTGCTTCACTTCTTTGCCTTTCTTTGCAAGTGGAAGAATGATAAGCAGCATAAGTTCCTTCTCTGACAAAGTTTCATTGTTCTCCAGTTTCTTTTTAACAGATTGGTTTTTGATGATGTAGTGGAAACTGTTATTGAAAAAAATTACAGTTGACACAATGGACGATAAGTCCGCCAAAAATAGTATTACCGTAGAGAAAAAAACAGAAATCGGCTACATTTTCATTCTGTATACCGATTTCTATTTCTTTTTTATATTCTATTCATTCATATTGGCCAATTTTGCGCTTTGATCCGCTGCGATCAGACTGTCAATTACTTCATCCAGGTCTCCATTCAAAATCGTATCCAGTTTATGAAGTGTCAGCTTGATCCTGTGATCTGTCACACGTCCTGCGGGAAGTTGTAAGTTCTGATCTTCTCAGAACGATCTCCTGTTCCAATCTGGCTTCTTCTCGCCTCAGCTTCTGCGGACTGCTGTTTTTCCAGTTCCAGTTCATACAGTTTGGAACGGAGCAGACGGAATGCTTTTTCTTTATTCTGCAACTGTGATTTTTCTGTCTGACTGTAGATCACAATTCCTGTCGGATAGTGGGTCAGACGCACTGCAGAGTCTGTTGTGTTTACACATTGTCCTCCGTTTCCGGATGCCCTCATGACGTCTATACGGATATCTTTTTCATCGATCACAACGTCCACATCCTCTGCCTCCGGCATCACTGCCACTGTGATCGTAGAGGTATGGATCCGTCCGCCGCTCTCTGTTTCCGGCACACGCTGTACACGGTGTACACCACTCTCGTATTTCATACGGGAGTATGCTCCCTGCCCTGTGATCATAAATACACACTCTTTGAATCCACCGATTCCATTTTCATTGAGAGAGATCATCTCTGTTCTCCATCTGCGGCTCTCTGCATAATGTAGATACATACGGTATACTTCCGCAGCAAAAAGTGCAGCCTCATCACCGCCGGCACCGGCACGGATCTCCACGATTACGTTTTTATCATCATTCGGGTCCTTTGGAAGCAGCAGGATCTTTAATTCCTGCTCCAGCTCTTCCACTCTGGCTTTGGACTCATTCAACTCTTCCTTTGCCAGCTCGCGCATCTCTTCATCAGATTCTTCTTCCAGCATCATCAGGCTGTCTTCTATATTCTGCTTACACTGTTTATACTCATTATATGCCTCTACGATCGGAGCAAGATCACTTTGTTCTTTCATCAGCTTGCGGAAACGCTCCGGATCATTTGCAACACCGGGCTCCTGAAGCTCGCCCATGACTTCCTCATAGCGGATCAATAAATCCTCCAATTTATCAAACATCTTTTTCCTCGTCCTTTCTATTACTCATCCTACCTATCATACACGCCAAAGACCACCCGGTCAAGACCTGCCAAATCCTTTTTCACGCTTACGCCCGTATATCCTGCCTGTTCCATCAGATTTTTGACATCCTCACCCTGATCAGAACCGATTTCAAACAAAAGCCATCCCTTCTTTTTCAGGTATGCAGGTGCCTGTTCAATGATCCTCCGGTAAAAATACAGTCCATCTTCTTTTCCGTCCAGCGCAAGATACGGATCATGGTCTTTTACTTCCTCCTGCAGTGTTTCTATCACAGAAGTTCTGATATACGGCGGATTGGATACAACCACATCATAAGTTCCCTTTACATTTTCAAACAGGTCACTCTCCAGAAACTCTGCATCGATCTTCAGCTTCTCAGCATTTTTCTCTGCCACACACAGCGCTTCTTTTGAAAGATCCACACCAACACCTGTCACTGTCCTGGGCTTTAATTCATGCAGGAGACTCAGAAGAATACATCCGGAACCGGTGCACATATCCAGGAGTCGGATTTCTCCCATCTGTTCCTGTTTGCACACATCCAACGCTGTTTCCACCAGTACTTCTGTATCCTGTCTCGGGATCAGCACGTGTTCGTTGACCAGAAATTCCAGTCCCATAAACTCCTGAACACCTGTCAGATGCTGAAGCGGAATCCGTGTACTTCTCTTTCTGATCAGCTCCAGATATTCTCGCTCCTCCTGATCGTGCATCGGGTGCTCCGGCTCCATATAATAAGAAGCCTTTGTAATTCCGGTCACATGTTCCAATAAATACCAGGCGTCCAGATCATACTCTTCCACGCCGGCTTTTTGTAAGCTCTGCGCTCCTCTTTTCCAGGCTTCCTTCCAGGTCATAAGGCACATTCCTCCTGTGTACACTTGTTTTCCCCAAAAGATTCCTCTGTCTTAGAAAAATTTTCTTCCAGATACGCCTTCCAGTCGAATACCTCTTCCACTGCCCGGATTGCCACTTCGATCATACTGTCATCCGGTTCTTTTGTCGTCATCATCTGCACCCACATTCCCGGTTTGCTCAAAACATTGACCACAGGATTTTCACTGCTTCCCGCCAGACGGATGATCTCATAAGAAACTCCCGCGATCACCGGCATCAGCGCAATCCGGATTCCTACTTTTAAGACCTGCGATTCTGCTGTGATAAAAAAACAGAAAATAATACTGACGATCATAACAAAAAAGAGAAAACTTGTCCCGCAGCGCTTGTGCTGTCTGGAGCTTTTTCTTACATTTTCAACCGTAAGCGGCATTCCGTGTTCAATACAGTTGATACACTTGTGCTCTGCCCCATGATACATAAACGTCCTCTGAATATCCTTCATTCTGGAGATCAAACCAATATACAAAAGAAAGACTACCATTCGGATCACACCTTCCAGCGCAGTAAGTACCCCTCTGGACGAAATATAATTCTTCAAAAGATCACTCAGGAAATACGGGAGGACCATAAAAATCCCGACCGCTGCCACGATAGAAAATGCCACCGTAAAGCCCATCATGATTTTTTCTTGTTTTTCCTGCTTTTGCGCCTCTTGTTCAGTAAGAACTTCCCCCTCTTCTTCCTCGAAAAAGCTGGCCGAATAGGTCAGCGTTTTCATTCCCAGCACGAGCGAATCGATAAAATTAAAGATCCCCCGGATGAACGGCACTTTATATACACTGCCAGGGGATGATGCCTTTGTATTCTTTGACGCAAACCTCGATCTGCTGATCCGGTTTTCTGACAGCCACTGCATACCGTGTCTTATTTTTCATCATAATGCCTTCCAGCACTGCCTGCCCGCCTATATTTGATGACTTCATACTGCCCTCCTGTTTTTCTATATACGAAAAACAGGCTGAGATACATTCACCTCAGCCTGCCATAGTCTTTTCCTATTTAATACCATATTTCTTGTTGAACTTGTCAACACGTCCGCGAGCCTGAGCAGCTTTCTGCTGACCTGTATAGAATGGATGGCATTTGGAGCAGATTTCTACGTGGATGCTCTCGTTTGTAGATCCTGTTACAAATGTGTTTCCACAGTTACAAGTTACTGTTGCCTGATGGTACTCTGGATGGATTCCTTCTCTCATGATTTTCACCTCTCTATTTTAAAATATTATTCTAATCTCTAAACAGCTACACCATAATAGCATAGTTTTTTCTGTTTTGCAAGTTTTTTCAATAAGAAAACTTTATCTTTTTTCAATTTTTAATTTTTTGCTGCTTTTTCTTTTCCAATCAGGAAATACGGAACTGCCAGGAACAAAATACCGCCCACCATATTTCCAATGGTTACAACAGCCAGATTATAGGCATATCCGCCGATGCTGATATCGTACTGTGCCGGATTCAAAAGACCGATCATCATCAGAGACATATTTGCCACACTATGTTCAAATCCTGCTGTAAAAAATGTGATCAGACACCAGAACGTCATAATCAGCTTTCCTGTTTCTGTTTTCATTTTAATTCCGCACCACACTGCCAGACATACTAAGATATTACAGAGTATTGCCCGCATAAACAGCGGCAGCGGTTCTACAGACATCTTCATCGCTGTAGTATCTGCCATGATCGCCTGTACGCTTCCTGTACAGAGTCCTGTCAGAGAGTACATTCCTGCTACCAGAACAGAGCCTGCCAGATTCCCGAGCCAGCAGGTCACCCACACTGTCACAGAATCCTGAAATGTCACTTTCTTCTGAAACATCCCAACAGCCATCACAAAATTACTTCCTGTAAAGAGCTCTGCTCCTGCCATCAAAACCAGACTGAGGCAACGCCAAAGCAGCCTCCCATAATAAACTTCACACCCGGCACGCCGCCTTCTTTTAACATTCCACCTGCTGTAAATGCCAGAAGAACGCCAAATCCAACAAACATTCCCGCCAGCATTGCTGAGATGAAGTATGCCCCTGTCTGCTGCCGCAGGAACTGGATTTTCTTTTTGGCTGCATTTCCTGCCATGTCAATTTCTTCACGAAACATCTTGATTTCCTCCTCAGTTTCTCATCATTCAAGTATTCTTGAACATCCCGCATTTTGTCACATTTTGCAGGACACCAACCAGAATATAATATCTGTTTTGTGAGTCAGAATCAAGTATTTTCTTTCGTACAAGAGTGATTTTAGATAAATTTTTGACGAATTACTGTCTGCACCAGCTCGGCATTCGTTCTTGTCCGCGAGAACATATTCAGCAGATTGTCCACTGCTTCATCTGCTTTCATGCCATTCATTGCCTTTCGGATGATATAAACTGCATCCTGCTCTTCTTTATTAAGCAGCAGATCTTCTCTTCTGGTTCCGGATTTCGGAATATCGATCGCCGGGAACACTCTCTTCTCCTGAAGTTTTCGATCCAGCACCAGCTCCATGTTACCGGTTCCCTTAAATTCTTCATAAACAACATCATCCATCTTGCTTCCCGTTTCCACAAGTGCTGTTGCCAGGATCGTAAGACTTCCGCCCTCACGCATATTTCTTGCCGCACCGAAAAACCGCTTCGGCATATGCAGTGCAGCCGGATCAAGACCACCGGACAAGGTTCTTCCTGACGGCGGCACAGTCAGATTGTACGCTCTTGCCAGACGGGTGATACTGTCTAACAGGATCATAACGTCTTTTCCATGCTCTACCAGACGCTTCGCACGCTCGATCACCATCTCGGATACCCTCTTGTGATGTTCCGGCAGCTCGTCAAATGTAGAGTAGATTACTTCCACATTTGGTCCCGCGATTGCTTCCCTGATATCGGTTACCTCCTCCGGACGCTCATCGATCAGAAGAATCAGAAGATGCATGTCCGGCTCTCTTTTCTGAACAGAGAGTGCCACTTCTTTGAGAAGGGTTGTCTTACCGGCTTTCGGAGGTGATACGATCATTCCTCTCTGCCCTTTTCCGATCGGAGAGAGCAAATCTACGATCCGCATTGCAGTCGTTGCTCCGGGTGTTTCCAGAGAAATCCTCTGATTCGGGAAAATCGGAGTCAGATCTTCAAAATTATGGCGCTTTACTGCTTCTGCCGGACGCAGCCCATTGATGGTCGACACGTACAAAAGTGCACTGAATTTTTCAGACTGTGTTTTAATCCTTGTATTTCCTGTGATGATATCTCCTGTCTTCAAATTGAAGCGCCGGATCTGAGATGGTGACACATATACATCATTTTCACCCGGAAGATAGTTTTCACACCGGATAAACCCATACCCGTCCGGAAGTACCTCTAAAATTCCGTTTGCAGTACGCCCGCTGTCAAGCTGTTCGATATCCGTTCCCTCTTTTTTCTCTTTCACTTCTTCTTTTGCCTGTGCGTTGGCCTCTTCCTGTTTCTCTTTATCATCCTGCGCCAGCATTGCTTCGATCAGATCTCCTTTTTTTAAAGTGGAAATTCCTTTCATTTTTCTTGCCTTTGCCAATTCCCGCAATGTAGCGAGCGGTAACGATTCATATTTTTCTCTTGTCATAATTACCTGCCTTTCTCAAAATTCACTTTTCATTTATTCATTTTACTTTCAATCTCTTGGGGATCTTTGTCTGAACTGACTTAACTTGAACAATTTTGTAAAGTTTGTTTTTTTATTATAGCGCATCTTTTCCAAAAAAGAAAGTTTTTTTTGAAATCTTGCACCGTTTCCTTAACAGTGTTATGATTATGGAAGAATGTGTTCTGCACAGAAAATCTAAGAATCAGCGAGGTAAAAACTATGACAAACAGCGAAAAAGCATTACAGATGCACGAACAGTGGAACGGAAAACTGGAAACTGCAGCCAAAGCACATGTCAATTCCAGAGAAGATCTGGCAATTGCTTACACACCGGGTGTAGCCGAACCTTGTAAGGTGATCGCAAAAGATCCCGAAGCTGCTTACAAATATACAATCAAATCCAACACCGTAGCCGTAGTTTCTGACGGAAGTGCGGTTCTGGGACTTGGCAATATCGGAGCCTGGCAGCCATGCCTGTTATGGAAGGAAAAGCAGTTCTTTTCAAAGAATTCGGCGGTGTCAATGCCGTTCCGATCTGCTTGACACGCAGGATACAGAAGAGATTATCAAAACCGTTGTCAACATTGCACCTGCATTTGGCGGAATCAATCTGGAAGATATTTCTGCACCGCGTTGTTTTGAGATCGAAGAGCGCTTAAAAGAGCTTCTGGACATCCCTGTCTTTCATGATGACCAGCACGGAACTGCCATTGTTGTCCTTGCCGGTATCATCAATGCTCTCAAAGTTACCGGAAAGAAGAAAGAAGACTGCCGCGTTGTCGTAAACGGTGCAGGTTCTGCCGGAGTTGCCATCACAAAACTGCTTCTGACCTACGGATTTGAACATATTACAATGTGTGATATCAACGGAATCATCAGCAGCGCATCACCGAACCTGAACTGGATGCAGAAAAAGATGACAGAAGTGACAAACCTGGAAAACAAAACCGGTTCTCTGGCAGATGCCATGTGTGGAGCTGACATTTTCGTCGGTGTCTCTGCTCCTGGTATCGTCACAAAAGAGATGGTCGCATCCATGAATTCCGACGCCATACTCTTTGCCATGGCAAATCCGGTGCCGGAGATCATGCCGGATCTTGCAAAAGAAGCGGGTGCACGCGTTGTTGGAACCGGACGCTCTGATTTTCCAAATCAGGTCAATAACGTTGTCGCTTTCCCGGGAATTTTCAAAGGAGCGCTGGAAGGGCGCGCCACACAGATCACGGAAGAGATGAAACTTGCTACAGCCAATGCCATTGCAAGTCTTGTTTCTGATGAAGAACTCAATGAAAACAATATTCTTCCGGAAGCATTTGATTCCCGTGTTGCCGACGTAGTCAGCAAAGCGGTAAAGGAACTGATCTGATCATGCGCTGGGGTGAAAAAAGATACCACTCTCTGGATTATGAATTAAAACAGATGTTCAAAGAAAAAGTTTACAAAATCGCCTTAAACGGCGGCATGACCTGTCCAAACCGTGACGGTCATGTCGGAACAGGGGGCTGCATCTTCTGCAGTTCCCAGGGTTCCGGCGATTTTGCCGGCTCTGCCAGACTTTCCATCGCCGAACAGATAAGACAGGGAAAAGCAGATATTTCTTCCAAACGTCCGGTGCACTCTTATATTGCCTATTTTCAGGCATTTACGAACACTTATGCGCCGGTGGAAACTCTTCGTGCCCTTTATATGGAAGCCATTGCTGATCCGGAGGTGAAGATTCTCTCCATTGCCACCAGACCGGATTGTCTGGGAGCAGATGTCCTCGCACTGCTCGATGAGATCAACCAGATCAAACCTGTCTGGGTGGAGCTGGGATTGCAGACCATCCATCCCGAAACCAGCGCCTACATCCGGCGCGGATATGAGCTTTCAGTATTTGAACAGGCAGTAAAAGAACTTCGCGCCATCGGCATCACGGTAATTGTTCATACGATTCTGTATCTGCCGGGTGAGACGAAAGACGATATGCTGGATACGATCCACTATCTCAATCATATGGATATTCAGGGGATCAAACTGCAGCTGCTCCATGTCTTAACCCACACAGACCTTGCAGCCGACTATGAAAAACACCCCTTTTATATTCCCGATATGCAGGATTATATTCAGTTTCTCGGCACCTGTATCGCACATTTGAATCCAGAGATCGTGATTCATCGCCTGACCGGAGACGGACCGAAAGACCTTTTGATCGCCCCTCTTTGGACAAGCAATAAAAGAACCGTATTAAATCAGCTTCACAGCCACCTGAAAGAACAGGATATCTGGCAGGGAAAGGAGTACTATGTCTGAAACTTATACACTGTATAAACTGATCGTATTGTACATGCTGGATAAAGTGGATTTTCCATTGACAACTTCACAGATTTCCGAATTTATTCTGGAAAAAGAATACACAACTTATTTTAAGCTTCAGGAAACACTCGCTGAAATGGAACATTCCGGACTGCTCCGCGTGGAAACGACACACAACCGTACTCTGTATCATCTGACAGACAACGGTCTGGACACCATCCAATACTTTAAAAACAAGATTTCCCCTGCCATTCAGCGGGATATTGATGAATTTCTCAAAGAAAAGAAGTATGATCTGAAAGAAGAGGTTTCTGTCAAGTCCGACTACTATCTGAACACCAACCATGAATATGAGGTCTGCTGTCAGATTGTAGAAAACGGCTTCAGCCTGATCGATCTGAAACTCACGGTTCCTACCGAATCAGAAGCTGAAGCCATTGCCGGAAACTGGGCTTCCCAGAGCCAGGATATCTATACCCTACTGCTCACGAAGCTTTTGTAAATGCTCTTTGATCTGTTTTTCATAGCCAAGATCGCCGTTCGTAGAACCTGCGTTTTTGATTTCATCCGGAAGATACTGCTGTTCTACATAATGATTCGGATAGTCATGTGCATATTTATATCCGATCCCATGTCCCAGATTTTTAGAACCCTTGTAATGTGCATCCTGCAGATGTGACGGAACCGTGGTCTTATATTGCCGTACATTTTCATTTGCCGCAAAAATCGCATTGACCGCCGAATTACTTTTTGGCGCAGTCGCCACATACAGTACTGCCTGCGATAAAATAATCTGTGCCTCCGGCATCCCGATCCGCTCCACTGCCTGTGCTGCGGAGACAGCCACCGTGAGTGCCACAGGATCTGCATTTCCCACATCCTCTGCTGCACAGATCATGATCCTGCGGGCAATAAATTTGATATCTTCTCCTGCATACAGCATTTTTGCCAGATAATACACTGCAGCATCGGGATCAGATCCCCGCATACTTTTGATAAATGCGGAAATCGTATCATAATGATTGTCTCCGCCCTTATCATAGCGCACAACCCGCTTTTGAATACATTCTGACGCCACATCCAGCGTAATATGAATCTTGCCGTCCTCACTGCGCTCTGTCGTCAAAACACCAAGCTCAATGGCATTGAGCGCACTTCTTGCATCTCCGCCGGATACATCTGCCAGAAACTCCAGCGCATCCTCGTCGATCTCTGCGTGAAAGCTTCCCATTCCCTTATTCTCATCATAAACCGCACGTTTCAACAGAGTGCGAATATCTTCTTTCCCCAGAGATTTTAATTCAAATACACTGGATCGGGAAATCAACGCACCATTGACTTCAAAATACGGATTTTCCGTTGTTGCTCCGATCAAGGTAATGGTACCGTCCTCCACGAATGGAAGCAGATAGTCCTGCTGTCCCTTGTTAAATCTGTGGATCTCGTCAATAAACAGGATCGTTTTTTTGCGATACATTCCGAGCAGTTCTTTCGCTTCATTTACCACCTGCTCCATATCTTTTTTTCCCGCTACTGTGGCATTGATCTGCTTGAACTCCGCACTGGTCGTATGTGCGATCACCTTTGCAAGAGTCGTCTTTCCTGTTCCCGGAGGTCCGTAAAAAATGATCGATCCCAGCTTATCCGCCTTGATCGCACGATACAAAAGCTTGTCTTTCCCTATGATATGCTGCTGTCCCACCACTTCTTCCAGCGTCTGCGGACGCATTCTGGATGCCAGGGGAGATTCCTGCTCCTGTGTTTTTTCTCTCATATAATCAAATAAATCCATACTCTTCCTCCTGCCGGCTTCTGTATATTTCAGACACCGCTGATCTCGCGGATGACCTCTCCTGCAATCAAAAGCCCTGCCACCGGCGGTACAAAGGAAATGCTGCCTGGAAGTACACGGCGGGCTCCTTTGTCCTCTCCGGTCTCACGTCCGGACGTATCGACTGGTTTTTCCGGTGAATACAATACTTTCAGATGCCGGATCCCTCTTGCTTTCAGTTCCCGCCGCATCACTTTGCAGAGCGGACACATACTGGTCTTTGACAGGTCTGTGATTTCAAACAGTTCCGGATGCAGCTTGTTGCCGGTTCCCATACTGCTGATCAGTGGGATCTCCCTTCTCTGCGCCAGTTCCGCGATCGCCAGCTTTGCCGTTACCGTATCGATGGCATCAATGATATAATCCGGAGTTTCTTCAAACAATTCTTCCACATTATCCGGCAGTACAAAGGTCTCATAGGTCTTTACAACAATCTCCGGATTGATATCCCGGATCCGCTCCCGCATCACTTCCGTCTTCATCCGTCCGATGGTACTGTGATATGCGATCGACTGCCGGTTGATGTTCGTCAGAGAAACCTTGTCATTATCGATCAGGATCAGCCTGCCCGCACCGCTTCTTGCAAGTGCTTCGATACAGTGAGAGCCTACGCCGCCGACACCAAATACCATGACAGTCGCCTGCTTAAGTCTCCCCAGCCCTTCTTCTCCGATCAAAAGTTCTGTTCTGGAATATTCATTCATCTTATATATCTCCTCTATTTCTAAGGCAGAAGCAATCTGTCTGCCGTCACAAATTCAAATCCTTTTTCTTTCAGTCTGTCTATGATCTGCAAGGCCGCCTCCACAGAGGTTCCGTAACAGTCATGTAACAGAATCATATCATTTTCTTTTGCCTGCGTCACTACTTTGCTGACAATTTTCTCTGTATCTTTTACAGACCAGTCCAGCGGATCCACTGTCCACATAACCGGGATCATGGAAATTTTTGCGGAAAGTCCCTTTGGAAATTCTCCAAAAGGAGGTCTTACATATTCTACCGGATTTCCCGTGATCTTCTCGATCAGACGGTTCGTCTCCTCCAGCTCTTTGAGCGCTTCCTCTTCTTTGATCTTCGTCAGCTGAACATGATGATACGTGTGATTTCCAATCAGATGTCCGTCTCTTGCCATCTGCCTCACCAGCAGAGCATTGTCGCCTTTTTCAATATTCTCTCCGATCAGGAAAAACGTAGCATGCACATCCCGCTCTCTCAGCCCGTCCAGAAGTTTCTCTGTATACGCTGCACTCGGTCCGTCATCAAAAGTCAGTGCGATCTTTGGTCTGATTTCTTCTGTCTGCTCCACATCCGCACTCACAGACTGTACTTCCCTCTCTGCCGGAATATCCACAAACGGCTGAATCCCCAGCAACAAAAAAACATAGGTAACTGTCAGCACTCTCCCCATCCATTTCCAACGCAATTGACTCACAATCCTTTTTTCTCGTTATTGCCAGTATATGCGGCTTTTCCTGAATTTATGGCATGTGATTCTTCCGGTACTGGGACGGACTCATCTGCATCTTCTTTTTGAATGCCTTGGAAAAATACAGATTATCTTCAAATCCTACCGAATACGCAATGGATGCAACGGAAAGCCCGGTCTCCCTGAGAAGATGGCATGCCTGACGGATTCGATATTCCGTCAGATATTCTTTTGGGGACTGCTTCTGATATGCTTGAAATGCACGAAAGAGATAACTTCTGCTGATCCCCGTATAATCCGCTACATCCTCCACCGTGATCGGATAGGAGTAACTGGATGCAATATAATCCTTTGCCCGCTCCACATAAACCTGCCGGAGGTCGTCTTTTTTCTCTTCTTTTTCCGCATAGTGAATAAACACGGACAGCATGGTATAAAGAGCTCCTGTCATAGCTGCTGCCGCTTCATATGTCGTTCCTCTCACCTGATAGATCTGCTCCAGCTGCCGCCAGATCAAATCTCCCGGAATCTTATCCCTTCCGATCACCGGCCGTTTTCTCGCAAAATCAGTTGCCCGTACCATCACAGCCGCATCGGTTCCCATAAATCCTGCCCATGCGTACTCCCACGGATCATCCGGATCTGCATAATACTTGACCTCTGTATCCGGATACAGAATAAAACTGTCTCCCTCTCCCAGATGATATACTTTTTTATCTGCCACATAGGTCCCCTTTCCCGAAATAATATGGTGGATACAATAATGATCCCGGATTCCCGGTCCCCACTGCTGCTCCGGTCCGCACTGCTGATATCCCACATTATAAACGGAAAGAGAACTCAGAAGATTATCTCCTACTTTATAGGAGTATTTGTATGTCTGTTCCACGCTCTTCTTTCCTTTCCCCAAATCTGTTCTTCGCCTCTATTATACAACATAATTCCATATATATGCACGTATTTTTTATAGACTTTTTTCAGTCTGATTTTTATAATAAACTTGTAAAAATACTCAGTCTCTATGGAAAGTGAGGAATCAACATCATGAAAGAACGTTTGATGAAAAAATTTGAAGAACTTTTCGGCAGCACAGAAGATGCCGGTTTTTATTTCTCTCCGGGACGCGTGAATCTGATCGGAGAACACACAGATTACAATGGAGGACACGTATTTCCATGTGCGCTGACACTTGGTACATACGGAATCGCCAAAAAGCGCAGTGACCGTATCTTGCGTCTCTATTCTATGAATCTGGATCATCTCGGTGTGATCACTGCCACTCTTGACGATCTGACCAACAAGCCGGAATACAACTGGGCAAACTATCCGCTTGGAGTTCTCTGGGCATTAAAAGAAAAAGGATACTCTGTAGACTGTGGAATGGATCTTGTGATCTACGGAAATATTCCGAACGGTTCCGGTTTGTCCTCTTCCGCATCCCTGGAAGTTCTGACCGGAGTAATCGCAAAAGATCTCTGTGGATTTGATGCCTTAAGCATGACCGACATCGCACTGATCGGACAGTACTCTGAGAACAACTTCAACGGATGCAACTGCGGAATCATGGATCAGTTTGCAGTTGCCATTGGCAAAAAAGACTGCGCGATCTTTTTGGATACCGGCACACTCTCCTATGAGTATGCACCGGTAGAACTGGAAGACGCCAAGATCATCATCACAAACAGTAAGGTAAAACACAGTCTTGTTGACTCTCAGTACAACCAGAGACGTCAGGAATGCAGCCATGCGCTCTCTCTTCTTCAGGAAGAACTGGATATCAACGCTCTTGGTGATCTGGACATCGATACCTTTGAAAAATTCAAAGAAGTGATCACGGATCCTGTAGAGCAGAAACGTGCGAAACACGCAGTTTATGAAAACCAGCGTACCATCGAAGCAGTATCTGCATTAAAAGCAGGCAACATCGAGCGTTTCGGCGAACTGATGAATCAGTCCCACATCTCTTTAAGAGATGATTACGCAGTATCCTGTGAAGAAATCGATATCCTGGTCGATCTTGCATGGCAGATTCCGGGTGTTGTAGGTTCCCGTATCACAGGCGGCGGATTCGGCGGATGTACCGTAAGTATCGTAAAAAATGACACTGTCGATACTTTCATCAATACTATCGGACCTGCATATAAAGAAAAGGTCGGACACGAAGCCGAATTCTACACCGTTGATATCGGAAGCGGTGCACAGAAACTGGAGACTCTCTAAGAAAGAAGGAATTTATCCATGTTATATGAATCTATCAAAAAACTGGTACAGTACGGGATTGATACCGGACTGACTCCGGAATGCGAACGTATTTACACTACAAACTTACTTTTGGATGTATTCCATGAAGACAACTGGAAAGATGTCTCCTGTGATCTGACAGATCTTGTGCTGGAAGACATCCTCGCCGATCTCCTTAAGGAGGCTGTTACACGCGGCATCATTGAAGACAGCATCGGTTATCGTGATCTGTTCGACACCAGACTGATGAACTGCCTGCTGCCGCGTCCGGCTCAGGTTCAGAACGACTTCTGGAGACATTATCAGGAATCTCCGGAATCCGCCACTCAGTTTTATTACAAGTTCAGTCAGGACAGCAATTACATCCGCCGGTACCGGATCAAAAAAGACCGCAGATGGACTGTAGACACAGACTACGGAACACTGGATATTACCATCAATCTGTCCAAACCGGAAAAAGATCCGAAAGCCATTGCCGCTGCGCGCAATGCTTCTGTTTCGGCTTACCCGAAATGTCAGCTCTGTATGGAGAACGAAGGGTATGCAGGGCGCCTCGATCACCCGGCCAGAGAGAATCACCGCATCATTCCGATCACGGTCAATGACAGCAAGTGGGGATTCCAGTATTCTCCTTATGTCTACTACAATGAGCACTGTATCGTGTTCAACGGAGAACATACTCCGATGAAGATCGAGCGCCAGACCTTTGTCAAGCTATTTGATTTTATCAAACAGTTCCCGCACTATTTCCTCGGATCCAATGCAGATCTTCCGATCGTAGGCGGTTCTATTTTAAGCCATGACCACTTCCAGGGCGGACATTATACCTTTGCCATGGAAAAAGCGCCTGTCATCCAGGAGTTTACTGTCAAGGGCTTTGAAGATGTCACAGCAGGCATCGTAAAATGGCCGCTCTCTGTGATCCGTCTGCAGTCTGAGGATGTGACCAGAGTGATCGACCTTGCAGACCACATTCTGCAGGCATGGCGAGGATATACAGATGAAGCTGCTTTCATTTTTGCTGAAACAGACGGACAGCCTCACAATACGATCACGCCGATCGCCAGAATGCGGGATGGAAAATATGAGCTGGATCTGACTTTGAGAAACAACATTACCACAGAGGAACATCCGCTCGGAGTATACCATCCTCACAAAGAACTGCATCATATCAAAAAAGAAAATATCGGTCTGATCGAAGTCATGGGGCTTGCTGTACTCCCTGCACGTCTCAAAGATGAGCTGGAGCTGTTAAAGACTTATATTCTTGAGAAAAAAGACATCAGAAGCAATGAGACCATTGCAAAGCACGCGGACTGGACCGAAAGTTTCCTGCCGTCCTATCCGGAGATCAACGCAGAAAATGTCACGCATATTCTGGAACAGGAAGTCGGAAAGGTCTTCTGTCAGGTCCTGGAAGATGCCGGTGTTTACAAATGCACAGACGAAGGACTCGCTGCATTTGGCAGATTTGTTGAGACTTTATAAAATAGATTTCGGGAAACAATAACCAAAAAAGAACATCTCCGCAGAACTCAAAAGTTTCATACTTTGCTTCCACGGGGATGTTCTTTTTCTTATTTTTTCTTTTTCTTATGTTTCGTCTTTTTCTTTTTCACGCTGTAGCCGAATGTCCCGATTTTCTTCCCGAGAGACAGATACTCTCCATGCGAATATGCCATCAACCCTGTCTTATTCAGCTCAACTTATTCTTTTCATTCAAATACTGCTCATCAATCTGTACTGCCCAGAACTTCCG